>MDTB01236110.1_pt1 | contig 12398 bp, 6 predicted proteins | sample 811161 | NCBI WGS metagenome assembly MDTB01 (sample SAMN05326650, study PRJNA326480) | marine metagenome | isolation source: seawater | place: Mediterranean Sea | collected 2009 | reverse complement strand
TGAGCTAGCGGAAGCTGTCGAAAAGTCAGCATCTACATTTATAGATGAAACAAATTATGATCTGCAATCTCTGGCATCGGGTGAAATTCCCAAGTTGGTGGGTACTCCAAAAAACGATCTAACTCAGAACCGCAGTAGAATGTCATCGATCATTAATGCAGATGAGGCTGTTCCACTTTCGCCCATCCCCATGTCCATGAGATCAATTGCAATGAAGCAGGAACTTGCAAAGGCAAGGTCAAGCGTGGAATCTCTCCGGTCCAACCTGAAAGAATCGGAAGTTTTGATTGCAGATATTCAAAAAGACAAAGAGTTGCTGTCGGGCTCATATAATTCAGGAAAAAGTGATTCCGAACTAATTGGAGATGAAATTGGCAGATTGAGAAACAATTTTGATGATTCTCGTTCAGAATTGTCGAAAACCCGCCAGACCATGTTAGCTGAACAGCAGAATTCCTCTGCTATCGTCAGAACAGTGACTGCAGAACTTGAAAGAACAAGAGCAGAACTCAACTCTGCTAGAGAAAAAGCATTTCAAGCACAAACAGACGGAAACAATCTAGCTAAAATCGCCTCTGATATCCAAAGCATCAAAACTACAATTGACCGATCTCCTTCTGGTAATGGGAGTGAATTGGATCCCTCTGTTCTTGCTGCAATATCCGGTGATTTGGATCGTTCATTAAAAGCAATCATGAAATTAAATGCAGGACCAGCAGGGCAGGGTGAAACTGCACTTAATCCCCAAATGGACCCTGCTTTAAGTGGTAACGAATTAGTTAACAAGGTTTTAGTAGACCTGAACACCGCAAAACAAGGCCTCGTTGAAGCACGTTCTGAAAACAGAAAAATCAAGCAGTCTTTGAATGGAAAAATTCTTGCTCTCGAAGATGAACTTAAATCCACGAATCTTGAGCTTATTAGAACGGTTCGTGGATATGAGGAATCAAAAATGCAAATGGCCAAGAGGGAATTTGAATTTGCGGACACAATCAAAAAACTCGAAGAGGAGGCTCAAGTTGCACAGAATGCACTCAGTGATGCGTCCATCGGGAAATTGCCTGCCATTCCGTTCATTGAGGAAATGGAAAGAAATCTTATCGAATCTGAGAAAAGAATCGAGTCCCTGTCCCAAAGATTTGACTCTGAAAAAGAACAAGCCTCTGAAGTAATAGACGGTCTGCAGGTTGAACTGGAAAATGCAAACCTGCGACAAAAGAGGGCAATGGAGCAGCTTGGCAGGAGAGAACTAGAATTAAAAGGTAAAGATCAAGAACTTATGCAGCTTGTGGACGAAAGAAAAACTCTTCAAGAAGAGTTGGAAGTAGTAAAGGTTATTTCCGGACAATTGCAGGATTTGAATAATGTTCTTGAAGATACTAAAAAGGCTCAGAATATAAATTCAATTAATACGGATCAGATGGTCCTTTCCTTGCGAGATGAGCTAAATCAAGCCAAAGTTGAATTAGTTTACGAACGGGAGGAAAAAGAAAAAATGGCCAAGGATGCGAGTATGAAAATTAATTCCTTGGAAGGTCAGTTGCAAAATTCCAAAGACAAACTTCTTTCAGAGCAGGAAAATCTGGTTGAACAAACTATGCAAAGTAAAGATTTAATTTTTGATCTTAAAGCTGAACTCGATAGTGCCCGCGAAGAAATTGCCCGAATGAAAAGTGTAGGGAATACTGATTCCCTTGAGGCACAAAAAGCTGTAGCTCAATTACAGGAAGCACTTGGAACAATTCGTATTCTCAAAGAGAGTTTGGAGGAATCCGAAAAAGCTAGTTTTGAATTAGACAGTTTACGTTCTGAGTTGGCTGATTCTATGGAGCGGCAAATTGCACAAGTCAAAAACGATGAAGATCAAAAGTCCCGTCTCAATCAAAAAATTTCTGATCTTGAAGCTGAAATTCTGATCTTTCGAAACAAGGAAGACGCTGAAGGCGTTCAAACTAAAAAACTGGTTGCTGATCTCAACGAAAAGCTAAGACAATCACAAGCAGAAGTTAGCAAGTTAAACACTCAGCTAGAGCTATCTGAAGATACTGGGATATCAAACTTAATCTTGATCCAGGAGGAATTGGCACAGAAAGAGGCATTGTCTCAGGATTTACAAAAGCAAATTGAAAGTATTATGAGGGAAAATGCCGGTTCTCTTTCCTCCCCAATTACTGGGAATGAAGGAGATATGCGAACTCAGTTGGAAGCCAAGCTTTTGGAGGCACTCGAGGAGATAAAATTATTGAATTCACCCGAAAGCAAACCCATCTCTGGCAATAATTCACTAAACCGTGAAATGGTGGGGGGACTGGAACAATCTTTGTCTGATGCTGAAACTTCGTTTACTAATTTGGAAAAGGAACTTTTGCGTGAAAGGCAAAGTAAGCAGAAAGCGTTGGATGATTTAAATGCCGCAAATCTCAAATTAAGGAGATTTCAGGATTCTGCCGATTCTGTTCCATATTTAGATAATTTAGTTGTTCGGGAATTGGAAGATTCACTTGCCAAAGCAGAAACATCTGCCGCCTCCCTGGAACAAGAACTTGGTAAGCAAAAAAGTATTAGTCAAAAAGCCATCAATGATCTCGAGGTTGAAAGAGCTAAGCTTGCTGCACTTAACAGTGCCAATGATCAGAATAAATCTACTGAGTTTTTAGTGAATTCCTTTTCCAAAATCAATCTACTTGAGCAGAGTTTATCCGATGCACTAGACAAACTTGAGGTTATGGAAGCCGAAGAGGGCGAAGCTGCTGATAGTGAAATTTCCCAAGAGGCAATGGTTGAGCTTGAAGAATCCTTGAACCTATCAGAAGCAACTGTTGCACAGTTGCAAGATGAGCTCCTTGAGCAAAAGAAATTTAATGATGACGCTCAATCTGAATTGGCTGCAATAAAAGTAAAACTCGCAGTTTTAGATCAAGCAGATTCAAAGAATGTTGATCAACCTAATCAGCCAATGAAAATGACTGAAACATTTCTTCAAATGGAGGAGGAACTGATGAGTGCCCGCGTGGAAGTGGAGATGCTGAAAAAGCAAAATGATGAGGAAGCGGATGCAAGAAAAATATTGGAAGAAAAATTAGAGGATGCAATTGCCAAGGAAGAACTTGCGGATTTGAGTCAAAGTGATCCAAACGGATCTCAAGAATTACAAGAATTAAGGGAAGAGCTTTCTGCTAATGAAGAAAATCTTCAGGCGATGAAGCAAAAGCTTTTCGACGCGGTGGACGAGTTGAATGAGAAAGAGGCTGAACTTGAGCTATCGAGAACTCTTGTCGCGAATATTTCTTCAGATTCGAATGAGTCTGATGTCATTGATGGACTCAACAGGGAACTTGTATTGTTGAGGGATGAGTTGGAAAAAGCCCGCACTGCCAAAATAAAAAATGAAAATCAGGCTGTTTCATTAAATCCATTTCAAGAAAAACTGGAACAAGCAGTTGCGGAAAGTCTAGAACTTCAGTCTGAGCTTGAAGAAACAAAATCTAGATTAGCATTAATGGAAAACCAGCAGAATCCAAATGTTGAATTAAGATCTCAGTTCGCGAAGCTTCTTGATGAATCTCAAGCCAATGAAAGGAAAGCTATTTCTGAAATTGAATCTTTATCAAGTGCATTAAAAAATTCAGAAGCGATTCGTGATGAACTTGAAATGCTCTTACAGGAATTTCAAGAAATCAGCGAAAACGAAGAAGATCTGGCAAGTAGTCCCAAGATCATCAAGTTGCAACAGGAGCTTTTACTTTTAGAGGAGGGGCTCAAGCAAGCCCGCGACTATCAAGATCCAAGGGTGGTGGAACTGGAAGCTGAATTAGCCGTTGTTAATAAAGATAAAGATAATTTGGATGAAGATTTCAAGAATGCGATGAAGGATTTTGTCAGGTTGAAGAATCAAGTTGAGATGTTTGAAATTGAAAATGAAAGGTTGAGAAAGGAAGACATTGCCAATTTGCGATCGGATGCAGAAAAAGAAATTATCAGCTTGAAAAATCAGATTGCTGGACTGAGAGACCAAAACTCTTTTCTAAATATCGACTTACAAGGGCGTAACCAAAGGCTTGCAGATTTAAGGGAGCAATTGGTTCAATCGCAGAATCGACCATCGTTTTCAGGATCGCCTGATAATTCTCAACTCCGCTCGAAGGTGATACGCCTTGAAGGAGATGTTCAGATCGCTAGGGATGGCGAACTTAAGCAAAAAAGGTTGGTTGATGGATTGAACTTGGAACTAGCGCAATCAAGGGAAAGAATTGCGACTCTTGAGCAAAGCCTCAGGAATGCGATGAATAGTGCCCGCAGTATTCAGCCTGCAAGCATAGCAAGAGCACCGACTCCTTCCCTTTCTAACTCACAAATTGTTGAGCTTGAAACTCTAAAGCAACAAAACCAAAGGCTCCAAGATCAACTTGCTTCAGCTTCGGTCAATTCCGAAAGGGATTTGTTCGATCAAAAAGTTCAGGAACTTAATCAGAGGAATCTAACCGTTCAAGTACAGCTTGATCAAGAGCGTAGGAGGTCACTTGGTCTTGAGGCTCAGCTTGAGGAAGCACAGAACATTAAAAGAGGCATTATCGAAAAAGGCGAATCTGCGAATCTCAAAGTTGGATTGCTTAACGAGGAATTGTCCAGTGCCCAGAATAGAATGAAGTCGCTGGAGAAAGCTTTAATGGGTGCGAGAGAGGCTATTCGAGTATTACAAAATGGTGGTAATGAAAGGTCGATGATTAATGTTAAGCTTGGTAATTCTAATTCATATGCTGAACCTGAAAGAAGCTCCTTGAGTAGACCGAATTTGTCAGGAAGCAGAGAATTCCCCATTTACACTCCCCGGACTTCCCGGTTTGGAGCCCCTTCCCCAAGCATTAATTCTTCCAGTACCTCCAAGGTAAACCAGTTTCCCACTGGTAATGCTTCCCTCGAGGTTAAGGCGGAGGTGCAGTTTTTAAATAACCGGAGCCGACCAGCTAGCTTTACTGAGTTTTTCTTAGTGGAGGATAGTTTAAAGTCTATCTTAGAAAGTGCTCGTATTAAATTACCTCGCAACCAAGGTATCGATTCATATGGGGAACTTTGGGCTAGATCAGTCCAGAGAGGCTATCGTTTTCCTGGGGTTGCTGCTAATATCAGGAATGCACTTGCCTCATCCAGTCTAATGCGTCTTAAAACCAATTCTGTGGGCTCTGCAAAGCTGAATAATGTTCAACCAGGAAAATATTTTCTAATAGGCTCATCACCACTTGGACAAGTAGGAGTAGTATGGTCAACTCCTATAGATGTAAATGAGGGCTTCAATAATATTGCCCTTGGTTTAAATAACACGAACTGGGCCGAGTAGAGCAGATCAGGCTAGTACTTTTATTTTACTTCTTAATATCCTGGGGCATAAAGGGAGTTTCAAACGCATCCAAAAAATCATATCCTTTTTCAAAATCTGCGATGGAATCGTTTTCAGTTCTTCCAAGTATACCGTATTCGACTAGTTTGAAGACAATTTCGCCAAAATCCTTGCATGTTTTAATATTCCAATGATTCATAAGAGTCATTGCCATTGGTCCAAATCTGTCGATCGCATAGTCTCTAATGCCTTCAAGCAATTCTTCCCCAGAAACATGACCAGAACCTTTGGACTTGGATTTTTCGTGGGAACGGAGAGTATGATCCAATGCTTCTCTGATAAAGAAATAGGCACCTTTGCCGTATCTGTCGTCCTTTGATTGAATGTCTTTAACTACATCTGGAAAATTTTTGTCGCTCATTATTGCTTGGGTAAATGCATATTTCTACCTTTAAAATAAAATTCTTTAAACATCAAATGTGATGAATGTAAATTATTCAATAGTCAAAGGAAGAGCATCTGCACACTGTATTACTTGGACATATAGAAAAAAGAGACATCGAAAATATTTTAGGACCAGACTAGAAGCTCTGAGGTTTCGAAACCAGAAAGAGTTGGAACTGGGCATTCCGGAAAGGAAAGGAATTGATAATGAAATCCTTTTTTGGTTACTTGGGGAGATAAATGATAAGCTGCTCAACATGGAGGAGAGACTTTCAGGATTGGAAAAATCCGTACTTGAACAAGAGAGTCTCCTCAATGATTTAAGAAAACCGCCGGCTCCGAAGATTTTACGGATTTCAGAAGCTGCTAAGGTCCTGCGCGTTTCAAGTCGTAAGCTATATTATCTATTAAGCAAAGGCGTGTTTAAACGCTACAAGTTACCTCATACCAGGACAACTTTCATTAAGCTTGATGAGGTGGAAAAGGCTTTGGGGAGTGAGAATATCGAAGATTTATTAAGATAAAGCCTGAATTTTTAGTTAGGCAGTAGTTTAGTTTTGCATCCCATATGTCATTTCATGTAGGAAGGGAGTTATGAGCAAAAAATTTCCAAGTGGAGTAATAACTGGCGATGGAGTGCAAGCCATCTTTAATGACGCCCAAGAGCATGAGTACGCTTTGCCGGCAGTAAATGTAGTGGGAACAAATTCAGTTAATGCAGTGCTTGAAGCTGCAGCCGTTGTCAATTCTCCAGTAATGGTACAATTTTCCAATGGCGGGGGTAGCTTTTATGCCGGTAAGTCTCTCGACAATGCAGATCAGAAATCTGCTATCGCAGGTTCAGTTTCAGGAGCTATGCATGTCCATCAGATGGCGGAAGCTTACGGTGTTCCAGTCATCCTGCATACTGATCATGCGGCAAGAAAGCTTCTTCCATGGGTGGACGGAATGCTGGATGCTGGAGAGAGATTTTATGAGCGCGAAGGAAAACCCCTTTACAGTTCTCATATGCTTGATCTGTCCGAGGAGCCAATTGAGGACAATCTTGGTACTTCTGGGGAGTATTTTGAGCGTATGGATAAAATCGGGATGACGATCGAAATTGAACTTGGTGTAACTGGAGGAGAGGAGGATGGCGTGGATAATACTGATATCGACAGTTCTCGTTTATACACGCAACCTGAAGAAGTTAACCAAGCCTATGATACCTTAATTAAGATAAGTCCTCGTTTCACGGTTGCAGCCGCTTTTGGCAATGTCCATGGAGTTTATAAACCTGGTAATGTTGAGCTTACTCCAAAAATACTGCTCAATTCACAGGAATATGTAAGGGAAAAGCATGGTTTGTCTGAAAAACCCATTCACTTTGTATTTCATGGAGGTTCTGGTTCTTCTCGAGATCAAATCCGTGAGGCGATTGGATATGGTGTTGTCAAAATGAATTTGGATACTGACATGCAATGGGCTTATTGGGATGGAGTGCATGATTACTACAAAAGTAAAAAAGACTATTTACAATCCCAACTCGGTAACCCGGATGGTGATGATAAGCCAAATAAAAAATTCTATGATCCCAGAGCCTGGTTAAGATCTGGAGAGAATGCATTTGTCGAAAGGCTGAAACGTTCTTTCGAGGACTTGAACTGCATTAACCGTAACGCCCAATAAGTTATTTCTATTTTAATTGAATTTGGTAATTTTGGAAAAATTTAAAAGGTCTATTTAAGTATTTACTGTTCTATGTTTTATTTGTAATTAATTTAGGTATGCAAAATGAAGAAAATGTCCCTAAAAGAATAGTACGTACGATCACATTAACAAATGATGATCTTATGCTCTTGGATGGGATAGAAAGAGTGATGTCCAGAACTGGACAAAGAATCAAAACTGATTCAAAATTAATTCGTGCCGCTATTCAAATTGCCTCGAAATCATTGAACGATGAGAAATACGATTTGATGGAAATAGCAGAAAGGGTCGTCCGTGAAGATGGTAGGACTTTGTCCAAACTTTTAGAAAAAGAGAAAAAGGGATAAAATTTCTACTATTCCTCTTTTAAGAATTTGATCATAGGATCTATTTGGTCAAAATCCCAGGTTTTTTCCGATTTGCCTATTTTTATCTGAATGCCTTTTTCTGCGTCCACTTGAGGACTAAGAAACACGCATCGATTAATTATACTGGGCAGATATTTGAAAGCTTCTTCCATGAGAAGTGGGGGCAAGGAAATCGTAATTTTACCAATGGCTTCTTGTGAAATTGCAGATAAAGCATGGGCAATTCCTTCAGGCATCCTTTCCGCAATTTTTGGATACCCAGTTAGGGAATCCTCATATTCTTTCCTCCATTTATGCTCCTTCGTTAGGTGATGTAAATTTAAGAAAACATTGAGCAAGCTTGAGTTACCAGAAGGGGTTGCATTGTCATACCAAACTTTCTTTCGGCAAGGTGGAGGTGGGGAAAGCGAACCGTCAGAAAAGAAAAACCCAGCCATCTTGGAATCTTTAAAATGAGTAATCGCACTTTCTGTTATTGAGATTGCTTTATTAATGTATGCGAGGGAGGAACCAGTCTCAATGATCTCAGAAACAGATGCCAGTTTGAGTAAGGCCTCAGCATAAAAAGTGTAATCGTCTAGATTGCCTTTGGAGGTGACACTTTTCTCGGTTTCTGGATAGATAAAACTTTGCAGGCAAAATTCTTGGTCAATAAAGTTGTGGTCAATCCATTTTTCCAAAGATGTTGCATCATGGAGCAGAGATATGTCTTGGAGCACGATGGCCGCATCAACATATCCACGAATTAGTAATGCATTGTTAGCTAAAATCCTCTTTCTGTCTACTGAGGGCTTGGGTTTAAGAGATTTTCCTGATTCGAGTTGATCCATCCAGAGGAGTTGTTCTTGAATTGAAAATTTCTTAGAATTAATTAATTGAGGAAGTTTTCTTCCGCTTGTTTGATCGGGTAAGGCTTCGAAGTATTTTTTGGCATTTTCTGGTTCCATGCAGGTAATCATCGGGGTCAATTCCCACTCATAGTAAGCCCCCTCGTCACCGTTGGATTCGGCAGACAATGATGAAGAAAATCCCTTGCTTGATGATCCGATTTCACTTTTCAACCATATTAGAGTTTTTCTAATTACTCTCTCGTAATTGGGACTATTAAAATGCCCGTATGCCCGAGCAAAAGTAGAAAGTAAAAGAGCATTATCGGAAAGCAGTTTCTCATAATGTGGCTGACTCCATTCCTTATTCGTACTGTACCGGAAGAAACCTCCGCCTATGTGGTCAAAAATTCCACCATCTGCGAGACTGTTCAAACTTGTCTTTAGGCAACTTTTTACCCGATCATGTTGAATATTGTTTTTTCTTATGCTGTTGGATTCTAAAATTGATAAGAGGAAGTCCAACTTCATGGGGGATGGGAATTTGGGTGCTGGCGTGAATCCTCCGAACTCATCATCATGGAGCGAGCAGATTTTTTTTACGGCATTGATAAGCAATTGGTCAGACCAAGTATTTTCTTCAGAGCAATCCACATGGTTTGCGTGCAAAAGATTCGAGATTACATTTTCTGCATTTTCAATTAATTCGTCCTTTGCCTTTTGATAATGCTCTGAAACTCTCATTAGCACCTGTGGCCATGGAGCGAGCCCATTCCCAAGGTCTTCTCTTGGGAAGTAAGTGCCTCCCCAAAACGGGCGTCCGTCAGGAAGGCAAAACACATTCAAAGGCCAACCTGCTGATTGATTGAACATGCGAACCGCTTCCATATACATAAGATCTAAGTCTGGTCGCTCTTCTCGGTCTACCAGAATGCAAACGAAGTGACGGTTCATTAGAGAAGCAATATATTTATCCTCAAAGCAATTTCTCGACATTTCCTGGCACCAGTGACATGCGGAGTAACCAATCGAGACGAGTATGGGTTTGTCTGCCTCTTGGGCTTTTTGAAAAGTATCAGGTGACCAAGTCATCCAATTAACAGGTTGATTCTCATGTTGCTGCCAGTAAGGGCTTGTTTGCGAGGTGATTTGCGAATGCATGGCGTTATTTTCCAAAGTTTTGGGATATACCCAAGCATGAAACCTCGTGTGCGCAATTTCACATTGTGCATTTCATCTTGAAGCCTTACGCAAGATGTAATGAGCAGTATTAGGATATTGGCAGATCGAGTCGCCAATCAAATCGCGGCGGGAGAGGTGGTCGAGCGACCAGCCTCTGTGGTCAAGGAATTACTGGAGAATAGTCTGGATGCTGGTGCGAAAAGAATTGAAGTTGAGTTTAGAAACGGCGGTAAATCCTATATCCGGGTTGAGGATGACGGTCATGGGATGAGCCAAGACCAGGCTCTTCTAAGCTTGGAAAGGCACGCAACAAGTAAAATCAGGGAGGCAGGGGATCTTACCAAAGTAAAAACTTTTGGTTTTCGGGGTGAAGCCTTACCCTCTATTGCAAGCGTAAGTAGATTCACCATGAGAACCCGCTCTTCTTCAGAAAAAGAAGGATGTGAGATATTTGTAAACGGTGGCAAAATGATTCATGTGAAAGATTGCGGAATGCCTCCGGGTACACGAATTGAAGTGGCCCACTTATTTAATTCGGTTCCTGGGAGAAGGAAGTTTCTAAAGACCGTGGTAACTGAATCCACTCACCTTATGCATTTAGCCAAATTATATGCTTTGGCACACCCTCAAATTAGTTTTTCTTTACTTGAGGGTGGGCGGACAATTTTCAAGTCCCCAGCATGCAAAGACTTGGAGGACCGAGTTCGTGAAATTTTTGGAAAAGCCTTTGCTGAACGATTAGGTCCTGTGAAATCTGAAAATGATCGCATGGCTTTGTTCGGTTTAATTGGTAATCCAGGGCAGAGCCGGTCAACTCGTAAGGAAATGCTTTTTTTTGTCAATCATCGACCTGTGGATAGTAAAACACTTAGCTACGCAACAATTGAAGCATACCACACCTTTATTCCCAAGGGAAGGTTTCCGCCGGCGATTCTCTTTCTTGAACTTGAGCCGTCCAGCTTGGATGTTAATGTGCATCCTTCTAAAAAAGAAATACGGTTTCGTGAAGAAGCTAATGTACGAAATTTTGTTCTTACAAGTTTACTTAAGAGAAATCAAAACCTTGGAGGGGATGCAAAAGTTTTAATTCCTTCGGAAATTAAGCTGGAAAAAGATCAGAGTTCCAACAAGTTGGTTCCTCAGATTGATCCTGCTGCCTTAAGTTTGCATGGGCTCAAAGAGGGCAATACTTTTCACGGGAATAATTTAAGGAATGAAGGAGAGGGTGTGCAAGACTTGATGATGCCTGAATCAAGTGAATCCTACAGAAATAAGAGCATTGAATCTAATCAATTAATTCCTGAGCAGTTGGTTGGGGCGAGAGAAGATGCATTTGTCCGATGGCGATTGATTGATCGACCAGAAGGAGATCTTGCTCTTTTTTCAACTCCGCAAGGTTTGGTGGCAATGCATGGGAGGGCGGCGGTCGAAAGAATAAGGTTTGAAAGGCTAGAAGATTGTTTCCAACACGGAGAAAACGAGTCTTCCCAAAAGTTACTAATGCCCGAGACATTAGAGCTTGATCCTTTGGATTCTGAAACTCTTAACAAACAAGACAGTGATTTGAAAAAGATTGGGTTTGAAATTGAAGAGTTTGGACGGAATTATTTTCGCGTGACTGCTTGTCCGCACTGGTTGGACCCAATTAAAAGCATGGAGTTATTGAGAGATTTCCTGGATATTTCAAGGGAGTGTGGAAGAACCAAACAGAGCATGGAAATACTCAAGGAAGCACTCATAAAAGACTCCGCACTTTTGAGCGGTAAAGTTGAAACTTTTTCAGATGAAGGAATGATAGGGTTGGCAAAGGATTTATTAGCCTGCCGCAATCCATATACCTGCCCAAAAGGAAATCCAACATACTTTGAAATACCAAGCCGCGATTTTGAAAATCGATTTCGCAGAAAATTATGAATTTCCTTCACATATATAAGTTTAAGCTTTCCCTAGAGGTGATTTTTCTAGATTACAATTTATATGAATATTCGAGAAAAAAAAATGATATCTATAACCATTGGCATGTTTTGCTTATTCCTTTTTTCAGGATGTGTTATTGGAGAAGTCGGAACGAAGACGAAAGATGCAATAGTCAGTGGAACATCTTATGTTGGGCAAAAAAGTAAATCCCTTTATCGTTCAACGAAAACAGAATTGGGATTTAAAGAAGCCACACCTGTGAGACCCAAACCAATGTCAGTCGCTAAAAGTAAATTCGGAGCTATGCCTGATGGAACAGTAGTTAGTAAGTATACCCTGTCTAATGCAAATGGCATGCGGGTGGGCATTCTTGACTATGGTGGAACAGTCAAGGAGATTCTTGCCCCAGATCGTAACGGGAAATTTGAAAACATTTCCCTAGGGTTTGCCTCCTTGGACGCTTATCGCGAAAAGAGCCCTTATTTTGGGTGTATTACCGGAAGGTATGCTAACCGCATTGCGAAAGGGAAGTTTCGATTAGAAGATAAGCAATATACTCTAGCTATCAATAATGAACCCAATCATTTGCATGGAGGCATTCGTGGCTTTGACAAATATGTCTGGAAAGCGAAAATC
>MDTB01095988.1_pt1 | contig 12398 bp, 10 predicted proteins | sample 811161 | NCBI WGS metagenome assembly MDTB01 (sample SAMN05326650, study PRJNA326480) | marine metagenome | isolation source: seawater | place: Mediterranean Sea | collected 2009 | reverse complement strand
GTTTCCGATGGTGAATGGCATTTGCTCGCTTTCGTAATTGATCCGGATGATTTGGCTGCAAGGATTTATTACGATGGAATTCAGGTAGCGTTATATAGTTTAGCGAGTCTGAATCCCGTAGCGCAAGCTAAAGGATATTTTGGCGTTTCATTTGGTCAGGATGAAACACTACATGAAATACCTGTGGCTTTGAAATCCGATCAGATTTTACAATTATTCAAAGAACGGATGTTACCGATGCCATTCATATACCCCAAGTTTATTACGAAACGTAGACTTAATATGATGTCTTGGAACATATGGAATGGGGGGCGTGAAGATGGTAATGACGTTGGCCTTAATCGTGTTGTGGAGATCATTCGAAAAAGTGGAGCTGACGTGATTGCTATGCAGGAAACTTACGGATCCGGGCCAAGGATTGCTGATGCTTTGGGTTATCACTTGTATCTGCGTTCGTCAAATCTCTCCATAATCAGTCGGTATCCAGCCGTATCCCATCATTCCTATTACAAGCCCTTTAACTTAGGGGGAGTCACTCTGCAACTAAGCCCATCCTTGTCTATAGATGTATTTACATTGTGGCTCCATTATTTGCCTGATTTTTGTAAAGATGTTCTTCTTGAAGGTATTACTCCTGAAGCGTTACAAAATTCTGAGTGGGATACACGAGCGTCTGAAATAAATCAGATTCTAAGGGATATTTCAAAAATTTTTTCTAATAGTCGACTGTTTATTGCAGGTGATTTTAATTGTCCTTCTCATTTGGATTGGACTGACTCCTCACGTCATTTACATAAGAACTTAGCAGTAAAATGGCCTGTAAGCACACAAATGATAGATGCTGGATTTATTGACACTTATCGTAATTTTAATACTGATGAAAAGAAATCTGCAGGCCATACATGGACTCCGCGCAACCCGAATAGTTGGCAGGACAGAATTGATTATATCTACTATAGGGGCAGTGGTATTTATTGTGTAGAGGCTGGCGTATTAAACAAGCACCAGATAAAATGGCCCAGTGATCATGCTGCCGTTTTTGCTAAGTTTGAAATTGAAATTTGAATAAATTTTTAGCGTGGGTACAAGCTGCACGGATTATGTCTGCGGTTAATATACAGTTACCCTTAGCATTAGGTTATAGCTTAGCTTATTCCCGAACGAATATAGAATCTCTTGGATCTTTTTGGTGGCTATCTTTTTATGGTCTCGGTATGCAATTGTATATCGTGTTTTTAAACGATTGGGCCGATAGGTCTGCCGACATTTTAAATCAGAGACCGACGATGTTTTCTGGCGGATCTCGCGTTTTAGTCCAAGCAAAACTACATCCGACACAACTAAGGAATGCTGGCTTAGTCTTCGGATGTTTGTCAATAATATGGGGGATAGTCTCGGGTATTTTCTTTTCGCGCCCATTACTGCCTGTGTTATGTTTTGTTGGTCTTGGTCTTTTATGGCTATATAGTCTATATCCTGCTAGACTAAATTACCGTTTTGGTGGTGAAGTTTTGCAGGCTCTTGGGGTCGGCGGTCTTTTGCCTATTGTAGCCTTTTATTTCATAACGGGGCATTTATTAGAGCCTGACATTGTTGGCTTTATTTTTGGCTATTCTTTACTGCAACTTGCTGCTGCTGTCGCCTTTACATTACCCGATGTTGAGGCGGATAAGGAGTCAGGAAAGGGAACAATTGCAGTTCATTTTGGTGTTACTAATGCAGTACGAATCTCTTTTTCTTTTTCGATAGTGGGTATACTTGTTTTGTGGTTTAATAATGTTAGCGTAAAAACAATCTTTTTACCGTTATCTGGTTTGCTTTTAATATCATGGATTCTAGTAAAAGACAACTGGCAGCGAAGTAGTTTGTTTATAACGTCGATGTTGATTTTTCCAGTTATTACTTTTACGGTCGTTTTTATCTTATCCGTATTTATTCGTTAAGCAGGATGGTGAACAAGAGAAACGACAAGAATATGCAATTTATAATTAAAATGAGTGTAAGAGATTACGAGTGTGATTTACAAGGAATTGTAAACAACGCGGTATATCAAAATTATTTGGAACATGCACGTCACAAATATCTGCAAAGTAAAGGATTAGATTTTGCAAAACTGCACGAAAATGGACATGATCTTGTAATTACTTCCTGTGAAATAAAGTACTTACAGTCATTAGGAAGCGGAGACGATTTTTTGATCGGACTTAATATTCAGAGAAAGAGTCGTTTAAGATTTGGTTTTGATCAAGAAATTCGTAGGCCTAACGGTGATCTGGTTTTATTGGGTAACTTTACTGGCACCTGTTTGAATCGTGACGGACGACCTGGTTTTCCTTTGGAAATTGATTCATTATTTGATGTTGATTAGATGCTGATTTTTAATCCTGATTGTAAAGCCATTTCCTCGCATTCTTCCAAACTTTTAGCTGTTATGAGTACGGTAGCGAATGTTGTTGATTGAATAGGGTCGGTTGTAAACAATATACCGTGACTGATTTGCTCTTTATCTTCGGTTAATTCAATTGGATTGCTCTTTTCTATGTGTTCTGCCCATTCGACGAAGCTATTGAACCCTGCGGATATAGCTTCGCGTTTGTGCAAAATCAACCAAATAGCTGTACGAGCCGAATTTACTCGGGATTTTAGCGAATGGCCTAAACGTCCCATAGTCCATCTTGGATTAATTTCGACTATGGGTTTTAATAGAAGCTCTTGATTAGAATTTCTGTAAACCAGTGCATCGATACCAACAGGACCCATGTATCCTAATTTAGCAATTGCTCGACCGATAATACGGCTAAGCGTTTCTCCTAACCTATTTAATTGCCTTGGATTTTTTCCGTTTCCATATAAAAATTGTTTTGTCTCAGACGATAAGCCTGCAACCATCTGGCTGACGAAAGTAGCTCGATATTGCCCACGTGTATTTGTGCAAAAACGTGTCCATCCAATTGCTGTTATTTCTTCATTTTCACCAATGTCAAAATGGAAAGAGAGATCGAGAACTTTATCAAGCCACGGTTCGACAATTACTTCACCGTGCTTCTGAATGATTTTTTCTAAGTTCGTAAGTTGATCTGCACGTATGTGGCCATTTTTGACGCGAATTTGACCGCGACCAGAAGAAGCGATAGGAGTTTTTATTAAAAAATTACCCGAATTTTTTAATATTATTTTTTTTACTTCTTCCGTTTTAGTGCATCTAACGCCAACTACTTCCACATCGCAAAGCCACGGCTCTTTATGTGTATTTAAAAAATCGTGTAGCTGTGCAGCGCTCCAGATTTTTGAATACAACGTCTTCCATTTATGATCCCAGTGGACCCGTCTGTCATGTTTAGTATATTTTGAAAGCGGTTTTAGAAAATTTGTACTCTCGGTATTCCATCCCCAGGGTCTTAGTTCCTGAATTATTCCGTAATTCCATACGCTAAGGTTATTCTGATACCCGTATTCAACATATTCGGGTAAGGTGAATCCTGAACGCCGTAATTTTTTTAAGAAATTTACGGTAGGCTTCTTCTCCACTAAGACGATATCATGATTTTTGCAGATTAGCGTAGGAAGTGCCCTTAAGTCACTTCCTAGCTGATTAATAGGTGTCCTTGATGTTTGGCCATATAAACAATTAGTGATTTGTTCCTCGCAGTTGCCATTGAACCAATAAACATTCGGACAACGTCCTCTTGAGCGCGAATAAACTTCTAACTCGTCTATAAACTCGGTGCTAAATCCGGCTTTGATTCGGCCTTCGCGATTAAAACCAATACCTTTTGCACGAGCCGGAGTTAGTGGTTTGGGTAATGCTTCAACGTAAGATTTCCACGAACAAATTGAATCTTCGTGCCATTTCTTAAACCAAATTAATCCGTGTTTAACATGACTCACCTCGTCTTTATAAATCCTGTTTAGGATGTCTGCGGTTTCTTTGTCTTGGATTTTTTCGTAAATGCGTGCGTAATGCAATGAGTAATCTAAGTTTGCCTGTTCAAGAGTCATACTTAAGCCTGTGACAAAATCTTTTGGACTATTCATCGCTTGTAATGCTCGCCAAAAATAGTCGCTGACAGGTATTTGCCCGAACTCAATACCGATATCAGCCATGCGTTTTTGGTACATTCGGACATGGCGTTGTTCATCCTTGAGCGTTTGAACGACACCTCTACGAAAATTAGCTGGTGCATCTTGGAATTTTAGTATCGCTAAAGCCATAAGCTCTACAGCTAAGAGCTCGTGATTTGCAAAAAAATGTAAGACTAATCCTCTTTCTTTCTCGGAGTGAAATTTACCAACTTCACGGAAGGACGTTCGTTCACGTTTTTTCCATTCATCTAATTCCAAGCCAGGTGGCCGACCGGGAAATGCCGGAAGGACAATTTCCTTACGCTTAAAATCCTCGTAAGTGCCCAATTCACACAGTTTGTCTTCCCACGAAGATCCAAGAAGAATTCGTTCGCACCATTCATTAATTTCCATATTGTTCAATTTATATATTGTTTTGGATAAATGCTAAACAACACGGCGAAAATTATGACAAGGTTGACACTCCGTCCTCATAAGCCTATTTCTTCTATCAATCGCATAAATTATTGTTGAGAATAACGCGTAATCGGTGAATCACAAGGGAGGCCTTCATGAAGGTGAAAAAAGTAGAGCTAATACATTTAGAGGTACCTTTTACAGAGCATACAAATGAACACATGAAATATTGGTTGCCTCACTGGCAAATCATACAGTTGTGCAGGATCGAAATGGAAGATGGAACGTTAGGTTGGGGCGAGACAATTCCTAATTATACATGGTCAAAAGTCCCCGAAGATATTCATGAACGCATTGTCGGTCGAACGGCTGCAGATCTGATGTGGGATGATGGGCTTGGTGCAGGCGTGCAGATGGCACTTTTCGATGCTATTGGGAAAAAATTAGGTGTATCTGCGCACCGACTTCTTGGGAATCAAGTGCGGGAATGGTGTCCTATTTCGTGGTGGGCAATGGATATGCCGCCTAAAGATTGGGCACGTCAATGCGCTGATGCGGTGAAGGTCGGCTACTCAACGGCAAAACTTAAAGCACGGACTTGGTATGATCTACATGCGGCAATTTGTGCGATTATAGATGTAGTACCAAAACATTTTAAATTAGACTTGGACTTTAATGCTACTCTTGGTAATGCAGCAAGTGCTGTTGAATTCCTTTCTACCCTTGAGCAATACGAACAGATTGCGATGATAGAGACGCCGATCCCTCAAGGCGATGTAGCTGGAAATGCCCAGATACGTAACCGTATAAGTCGTCCGGTAGCGATGCATTATGGAAGTCCGCCAATTATGACGGCCCTACAGCATGATGTTACTGACGGCTTTGTTGTGTGTGCTGGTGCAGATGGTGTAATGAAGCAGTCCGCAATAGCTGATGTTGCCAACAAACCATTTTGGCTTCAGTTAGTCGGAACGGGTATTACCACGACTTGGGCTGCTCACTTAGGAGCAGTTTGTCCTCAGGCGAAATGGCCTGCTATCACCTGTATGAATGTTTGGGATAAAGAGTTATTAGTAAATCCTATAAATTTGCGTGGCGGATTTTATCGTGTCCCTAATGGGCCTGGACTTGGAATTGAAGTAAATGAACAAGTGATCAATGATTTTCAGGTTGAACACACATGGGTAGATACGCCACGTCATGTCTATCGTTATGCCAGAGCAAATGGCGAAGTAACTTACTACGGATGTAACAAGCAGGAATTACATAATATTTATCCTAAAGATGCGATGCCAGTTTGCGAAAAAGGTTCAGAGTGCGTGCCCGTAGAGGATGATGGAAGCGAACAGTTCGATTCTATTTTTAAATCGCTACAAGAATGTCAAACATTGCGTCGTGTTGAAGCTTAGCCTGAAGCTAAATATTTGCGAGATATTAATCGAGATATTTACTGTAGAATAGATTAAGCTTCTCTCGCGTTTTTTGAGGTATCATTTTAGGATCGGTTAAAATGGCATTTTGTGCTGATTCTTGGCAAGTGCAATGTGACATTTTCGGTAATGATGTGGCTAATTGGCCAATTACTTTGTGGGCATTGTTGGTGTTTTTATTCATTGTATTCATGACAATCTCAATATTTACATCATCTGCTTCTTCGTGCCAACAGTCGTAATCCGTACCCAATGCGAGCATAGCATAGCACAGCTCTGCTTCTCTGGCTAGTTTTGCTTCCGGCAAGGCTGTCATACCAATAACGGATGCATTCACAGTTTTGCGATAAAAGTTCGATTCCGAACGGGTGGAAAATTGCGGTCCCTCCATGCAAATATAGGTGCCACCGTCGAAAGAATTCATGTTTTGTACTTTTGTTGCTTCAAGAATGTGTGAACGTAGTTTGTGGCAAAATGGGTCGGCAAAGGCTACATGCCCCACTATACCATCCCCAAAAAAAGTTGAGGAGCGGGTGCCTTTGGTTCGGTCGAATATTTGATCTGGCACAATCATGTCACCCGGGTGGATATTTTCACGCATTATACCGCAAGCACTGATAGCTAATACATGTGTCACCCCCAATTTTTTTAATGCATAAATGTTTGCTTTGGCGGGGATTTCTGAGGGAAGCAGGCGATGCCCTCTACCATGTCTTGGTAAAAAGAAAATAGACCGATTTTGTAGTTCGGTTTCGATTATATTGTCTGACGGCTTACCAAAGGGAGTTTCAATTTCGTGCTCCTGTATTGCTTGAGTCTCTGGCATTTTGTATACGCCAGAGCCTCCAAGGACACCCAAAACAACCTCTTTATCTTTTTTCATATACTCAGTTCCTCTATTAAAAACCAATTTTTTACGTATTATATATTTTCAGACTGAAGAGTCACTAATGGTTTCTTGGAAAATTTAATGCAAGTTTAATATGGATCAAAATTGGTTTCATAAAGCTTCTCATAAAAAATGGTTAATGAAATAAATTTTAAAATACTAGCTATTCAGCAACTTTTACTAAAATGATGATTGGTTAAATGAAAAACAATAAATATTGGTTGGTGTTATTTTATGTCTTTTTTGTTCGGCACACGGACGCAGATCCGGTAGTGGTATATGCAGCTTCGAGCTTGAATACTGTTGTTTCAGAAATAATGGCCAACTATTCTGCTGGACCGGTTAAAATATCTTTTGCAAGTTCATCTACATTGGCAAAACAGATCTATTTAGGAGCATCTGCAGATATTTTTTTTTCTGCGAACACACTATGGATGGAAGACTTAATTTCTAAAGGCTTAATAGAAAAAACGTCTCAGCGAAATCTTCTAAGCAATGAGTTAGTAATTATCTCTGAGAGTGGTTCCAGTATTGCCAAATTAGATTGGAGCAATGTTAATAATTTGATTTCGGTGTTGCAAAAATCTAGGCTGGCAATAGGAGATCCGACCCATGTTCCTGTCGGTTTGTACGCTAAGCAGGTTTTTGAGAATTTGGGTTGGTGGGAACAGATTAAGACACGAATGGCTCCTGCCCCGAATGTGTTGGCGGCGTTGAACTATGTAGTAAGAGGTGAATGTGAATTAGGGGTCGTTTATTTTACAGACACCTTTTTGACAGAAAAAGTAAAAATAGTTCGTAAAATCCCTAAAAATCTTCATTCGCCGATTATTTATAGCATTGGAATTGTGGCTGATAGAGTGCGTCCTCAGGTTTTGGAGGCTTACGAATATTTATTATCGGCTAAGTCATTAGAGTCTTATAATGAAAAAGGTTTTTCTGTGTTGGATAATGAGGTTGTAGATGTTGACGGTTGAAGAGTTACAAGTAATTCTTCTTTCGTTGCGAGTCGCACTTTGTTGCGTTGTTGTGACTATCCCTCCGGCATTGATTTTGGGTTGGATCTTGGCACGTTATGATTTTCGATTGAAGCTCCTTCTCGATGGTATTTGTCATCTCCCATTAGTGTTGCCTCCTGTAGTGATAGGTTATCTTCTTTTGATTTTTTTCGGTCGTCGGGGAGTTATTGGGCCATGGTTACAAACCTTTGATTTACAATTTGTTTTTGATTGGAAAGGCGCCGTAATATCTTCTGCCGTTGTGGCGTTCCCATTAGTGTTACGTGCTGTTCGTTTGGCTATAGAAGAAGTAGATCCTAAGGTAGAAAAAATAGCACAGACTTTAGGGGCCTCGCCGATTAGAGTTTTTTTTACAATAACCCTTCGTATGGCTATGCCGGGACTAATTGTTGGATCACTATTGGCATTCGCGCGGAGTATGGGAGAATTTGGTGCTACGATTACATTTGTGTCTAATATTGCAGGGGAGACGCGAACGATTCCAGCGGCAATATATACGTATTTGAATCAGCCTGATGGCGAGACGGCTGCGCTGAGACTTGCTGTTTTTTCCATTATCATCTCACTGATGGCATTGGTAGCAAGTGAGTGGTCGGTCAAACGTTTGCGTAGAGGTAAAGTTGCTGCGCATTAATATAGAGAAGTCGTTAAACAATTTCCAATTACGTGCGGATCTTCTTTTAGATGCACCAACGACTGGGTTGTATGGTCCCTCTGGGTCTGGGAAAACTACGTTATTGGATTGTATCTCTGGTCTTAATGAACCGGACCGTGGAGAAATCATTCGAGAAGATCAGATTTTATTTTCATCAACAAAGAGGATAGCTCTCTCTCCGGAGAAACGTAGAATAGGTTATGTGGCACAAGATGAACTGTTGTTCGAACATCTTCTAGTTCGGGAAAACTTAAATTATGGTTATGATTTACTTCGGCCTGAGTGTCGTCGTTTTTCGTTTGAACAGGTTGTCGAAATGCTTGAATTAGGAACTTTATTGGATAGGCATCCAAAATTTTTGTCTGGAGGTGAGCGAAGACGAGTCGCTTTAGGCAGAGCTATTTTGACCTCACCTGAATTGCTCTTATTGGACGAGCCGTTAGTGGGTTTAGATCAAGGACTGAAAGGGAGGATCATACCTTACCTAAATTATATAAGGAAAGATCTACAGATTCCAATGATTTATGTGAGCCATTCTCTCTCTGAAGTATTAGAGCTTACAGATAACATTGTTGTAATCGAAAAGGGTAGAGTCCTAGCTAATGGGAGTTTTTTTTCATTGATGTCTGAACCCGAATTGTTGCCTTTATTTGATCGACAGGGAGTAGAGAATATTGTTCGTGTTCGGGTAGAAGATTCGGGAGACAGCTCTGGTTTCTGTAGTGTTACATTAGCGCAACACAAGCTAAAAATACCCTATTGTCCGATTGCGCAGGGAAATTTTTTGCTGATTGGAATACATGCGGATGATGTAATACTCTCCCTCGAGCGACCGGTAGGCATGAGCATAAGGAACGTAATTGACGGTCAAATAATCCAAATTATTGAGAGAGATTCAGTCGGTTGGGTTCATGTAGATATTGGCCAGCTTATAGTAATAAAAGTTACGCTTCAAGCGATTGTTGAATTGGAACTGATTGTGAATCAGAGAGTTTACTGTCTTATAAAAACACATTCAATACGAATTGGACCTAATGTAGATTAAATAAATGGAGATAAAACGCTTTTCTATTCTTTGTGGTAATTTGTAATAACGAGTAAGTTATAAACTACTTTTTCCCATACTATACGTTACTGTGAGAATTGGTTTATCAGCGTGATAGGGATATTAACTATTTGAGTTTATTAATGTGGAGAGATTTTGATGAATACTTACAAATTAGCACTACTTGAAGGCGATGGTATCGGTCCTGAAATTTCCGCCGAAGCAGTTAAAGTGCTTCAAAGAATCGAAGATTCTGGCGTAGCTAAATTTGATATACAAACGGCTCCTTTTGGTGGCGGGGCTTATTTTTCGCATGGTACTGCTTTTCCCGAAGAGACCAAGATAATATGTGATAATGCTGACGCGATAATTAAAGGTCCTATTGGTCTAAGCAAGGCTGAATCGGATAAAATACCGGTAGAGGAACAACCAGAGCGAGGAGCATTGTTGCCGTTGCGTCGTCGTTACGATACGTATGCTAATTTTCGGCCAGTTTATCTACCCAAAGGGCTTGGGAGTTTTTCTCCATTACGTACTGAAGTAATCGGAGATGGTATAGACATAATGATTATCCGTGAGTTGGTTGGAGGTCTCTATTTTGGAGGGAAAGAGCGCGGTGAAAAAGAGGGTAAACGGTATGTTAAAGAAACATTAGAATATGACGAGGAACAAATACGTCGGATTATGCATATTGCTTTTCAGGAAGCTCAAGCTCGTAAGGGTTTATTACATAATATACATAAGAGTAATGTGCTTATATCAAGCGTCTTATGGAATGAGGTCTTGGAGGAAGTAGCTGTCGATTATCCAAAAGTAAAGGTTGAGCATGTTATTGTGGACGCGGCGGCGACAGCACTCGTGATCAGTCCAAGCCAGTTTGATGTAATGGTAATGGAGAACATGTTCGGCGATATTTTGTCCGATCTTGGGGGCGGTATATTAGGATCTCTTGGTCTTATGCCTTCGGCCTGCGTCGGGCCTAATAAATCATACTACGAGCCGTCACATGGTTCAGCACCTGATATAGCTGGACAGAGAATTGCGAACCCGTATTCAATGATCGGATCTGTTGCGCTCATGCTCGACAAGAGCTTTGGCATGAAACGGGAATCTGATGCTATCTGGAATTCTATGCAACAGATCTTCGCTGATGGTTTCACGACTGCTGACCTATCGCGTGGTGGTGAAGATCTTATCAGCACCGCTGAGTTTGGTGATAAAGTAGTAGCCGCGCTGGATTTGTAGCTCTTTATATCGTTAAGAGAGTCGTAATTCTTCTATTTTTCGATCGAAGTTAGTAACTGGTTTAAAGTCCGAGGGCAGTTGACGAAGCTTTCTTTTTGGTTTTTTGGAAGCGTTTTAAAGAAGTATTCTAAGCGTGTAGCTTGACTTCGGTTACCAACTTCAATTTGAGTGACAAGCTGTAGAGGTCCGCGACCACGTAGGTATTTAGCGCAACGTGGTCCCCCGCGTTTATGCTCGCTGAATCGTCTGAGTACGTCTGTTGTTATACCCGTATAAAGCGTGTTGTCACTGCAACGAATTATATAAAGATACCACATAACCAACACAGAAGACATGTTTGCATCTCCATACTGTCTATTGCCTTATAGTGCGGTCGCATGTCCGGCCTTGTACAAACGTTTTACTAAAGTCATAATGATTGGTTCCGACGTCGTCTATATGATCTACTAGGCAGTACGTTGCCATAGTGATTTGGCCTTCAGAAATATTTATACATTTGAAATCAAATGGCACCTCTACAAAGCTACTGCTAGTGATAAGGTAGTTTCCATTTTGTTCGATGCAGGTGTTAATATGACTGTGTGCCCCAAGAATGCATTGCAAGTTATGGTGTTTCTTGAGTAGAGAATGTCCTCTTTCTACGAAAGTTTGCGGTGGATGATGATAGATATTTTTGAAGCCGGACTGTTCAATAGGTACGCCATGAAATGGACTATGCGTAGATAGAATGTGTATTCGGCGAGGATTCTGCTCTAATCCATTATTTATAAATTGCTCCTGTTCCAATGAGAAATGTGGCTCCTGTAAACCATCCCAGTAGTAGGGCATGGGACCCCACTGATTAGGTACTACGTGCAGAAGACAATCTGATGTTTCTATCGAAAAATTTGCTGCTCCCTGAAAAAAGTGTGGTGCTCGATCCAGCCATATTTCTAAGGCATTTTCACATGTTAGGTCGTGGTTGCCAAGACAAAGGTATACTGGCACGGAGAGTTCAAAGGCTTGTGCAATAAAGTCTATATTTTTCGGATTAGTAGAGTCTATCATGTCACCACCATGCAGGATAAAATCTATGGTGCCGTGGGTTTTTATCCATTCTTCCAATGCCGCGAGCAATTCAGGTAGTCTATTCGGCTGCGTGTGTTGCATCGTATAACCTGGATTATTATTTCCCCAGTGTGTATCGGATAAATAGATGAAGCGTGTCATTACAAATTAACCTACGGATAAAGTTTTAAAAGAAGAATTCGAGATCTGACTTTGCCAGAACTGTTTCCGTAAACAAAATCACCTAAGGTATCATCGGTATCTCAGTAAGTGAGCAAGTGATCTGGTGGTGAGGACGAAGTCAACTCGCCAAGAGGCGGAGCAAATTTAGTCAATTCAATTCCATTTGCTGCGGTTTCGTACTCTTCTATTGTAGGAGTTCTACCGAGAATAGCAGAAAGGACAACAACCGGCGTAGACGCTAGCAGTGACTCTCCTTTTTTGCGCTCAGAATCGGCTACAACGCGTCCCTGGAACAGTCGGGTAGAAGTTGCTAATACAGTATCGCCTTTAGCCGCTTTTTCTTGATTACCCATACACAAATTGCAACCAGGCCGCTCGAGATACATCATATTCTCGTATGCCGTTC
>MDTB01193679.1_pt1 | contig 12400 bp, 20 predicted proteins | sample 811161 | NCBI WGS metagenome assembly MDTB01 (sample SAMN05326650, study PRJNA326480) | marine metagenome | isolation source: seawater | place: Mediterranean Sea | collected 2009 | reverse complement strand
CTCAAATGAGGTATGCAAATCAAATAAATGCTAAAAACGTAATTGTCTTAGGAAACAAAGAGATAGAAAGTAATAAGATTTCTATAAAAAATTTATCTTCAAAAATTGAAAAAACAATTGATCTAACTTTAGAAAACATTTTATCGGTGCTAGATTCAAATGGATAAAGCAACTCTGGAAAAATTAAATAGTATAGAGAAACGCTATAACGAAGTTGAAGAATTAATGGCTGATCCTGAAAATGCCGCAAATATTCAAAAGATTACCAAACTTGCTAAAGAGCATAGTGAACTTAAAAAGGTAGTTTTATTGTATAAGAATATAAATTCAAAAAATAATGAGCTCGGGGATACAAAAAAAATGCTTGATGATGAAAGTGACCCTGAGTTAGTTGAAATGGCTAAAATTGATTACGAAAAGATTAAAGCTGAGATTGACGAACTCACAGCTGAACTAGAAGATCAACTAATTCCAAAAGATATAAGAGATAAGGCTGACGCTATAATAGAAGTTAGGGCAGGCACTGGAGGAGATGAAGCAAGTTTATTTGCTGGAGAAATATATAGAATGTACCAGAGGTATGCTGAGCTTCAAGATTGGAAATTCAGTTTGGTTGATATAAATGATAATGGTCTAGGAGGAGTTAAGGAAGTTACATTTGAGATTAATGGAAGTGGAGTTTACAGGAAAATGAAACATGAAGCAGGAACGCATAGAGTGCAAAGGGTTCCTTCTACAGAATCCCAAGGGAGGATACATACGTCTGCAATAACTGTAGCTGTTTTACCCAAACTTGAGGATATAGATGTGACTATAAATCCTGAAGATATTCGCACAGATATATTTCATTCTGGAGGAGCTGGAGGTCAAAATGTGAATAAAGTAGCAACGGCAGTAAGATTGACCCATAGCCCTTCTGGTATTGTTGTCACTTGTCAAAGGGAAAGATCTCAAGCCCAAAATAGAATAATCGCTATGGATTTATTAAAAGTAAGATTATGGGATATAGAGTATGAGAAACAACAAAGTGAGCATAGCAAGAATAGAAAAGATCAGGTAGGAAGTGGCGACAGATCAGAAAAAATAAGAACTTATAATTTCCCTCAAGGCAGAGTAACAGATCATAGAATAAACGTATCCATGCATAATCTAGATGAATTTTTAAATGGGTCCATTGATGGAATATTAGATCAATTAATTAGAAATGAACAAATTAAAAAACTAGCAGAAGATGAAAATAATTGATCTATATCGCTTTTTATGTGCAGAATTAACATCAATTAGCAATAATAAAAAAGAGGCAGAGGCAGAGGCAGAATTAATTTTAATATCAGAAAAATTCTCTGCCTTAAATAGCTTTAATCTATCAAAAGAATCGATTTATGGATCTAGTCACGATATTGAAGTAAATCAAGAATCACTCAACTTTATATTGCAAGCCATTAAGCATAGGAAGGCAGGAATGCCTATTCAATATATAATTAATGAATCGTGGTTCTATAATCTAAAATTCGAAGTATTTATAGATAAGTTTAGGAGAACTCTTATACCTAGAAATGAAACTGAAATAATCATAGAAAAATCTATTGATTTTATTTCAAATAATAAAGCAGAAAGCGCACTAGATGTTGGTACAGGGTCTGGATGCATACCAATCTCAATACTTCAAAACATAGAAAAAAATATAAAATGGGTAGCCATAGACCCTTATCTAAATGAAATACCATTAAATAATGCAAAAAAATATAACAAATTAGATCATATAGAATTTCAAAAAATATCTATTCAACAATTTAAAAAATTGAAAATAAATAAATATGATTTAGTTACAGCTAATCTCCCTTATGTTCCAAGTAAATCAAAGATAGAAAATACTGTAAAGCAAGAACCTCAAGAATCTATTTTTGGAGGTAAAGATGGTTTAATATTTATCAGGGAGTTAATAAATATTTTGCCAAAAATACTAAATAATAATAATAGCATTGCAATATTTGAAATAGACCCTTCTCAGGCAGAATATTTTCATAACCTCGGAGGCACATTCAATGTAGAGTTAATAAAAGATATTCAGGATCAAGATAGAGTAGCTGTACTAAATTTAATATAACTTTTATCTCTTAGTAAATTGTTGAGCTTTTCTTGCTCTCTTAAGACCATACTTTTTACTTTCTTTAATTCTAGAATCTCTAGTAAGCAAACCTTTGGATTTCAATTTTGGTCTTAAATTTGAATCCATTTCAATTAGAGCTCTTGAAATACCTAATGAAAGAGCATCAGCTTGACCTGATATTCCTCCACCATGAGTTTTGGCAATTACAGTAACTGAACTCTTCAAATCTAACAAATCTAATGGTCTAGTAGCTGATTTTTGCCAAATTTCAACTGGTATTGCTTCTTGCAATGCTTTTCCATTAATAGTGATTTCACCAGGAGTATTAAAAACTCTAACTCTTGCAATAGCACTTTTTCTTTTACCTGTACCGTAATAATATTTTTTTGAAGACAATTATTTACTCCTAGTTCGCTGAAAATTGTTGTTCATGAGTATGCTCCTCAGCTGGAAAAACTTTCAATCTTTTCAGCATTACATCCCTTAATTTATTTTTTGGCAGCATTCCTTTAACTGCATTTTCTATAACTTTTTGAGGGTTTGAACTAAGCATATCTTCATAAGATGTCATTTTCTCTCCACCTGGATAACCTGAATGAGTGAAGTATTCTTTTTGTTCACTTTTTCTGCCCGTTAGTTTTATAGAAGAGGCATTAATTACAACTACAAAGTCTCCTCCTGCAAGATTAGGTGCATAATTAATCTTGTCTTTTCCCATTAGTATCTTAGCCACTTCTGAAGCTAATCTACCTAAAACTTTATCCTTGGCATCGATCAGATGCCATGAATTTTCTAATTCCTTAGAACTTATAGATATTTTATTTATATCTTTTCCTGGCATTTTAAATTTTTACTCCATCATATTTTATTTTAGACAAATAAAGTCCTTTAGAAGAAGGCAAAAGATTAATTGAGCCTTTTCTAGGTATATTAATAACATCTGAGAGCTGATTAGTTGTTATTTTTCCTTTCATTAAAAGTAGAAAAGAGCCAATCATTCTCCTAACTTGCTGATATAAAAATGACTTACCAATTATTCTAAATTCTATGCTATTTTCATTTTTAATATGTGAAATATGCTTGATTTCTCTCATAGTATTAACATTATTTGGGGCTAATCTTCCAGCAAATGATAGAAAATCATGAACCCCTAAAAATAATTTATAAACTTTAGGTAGGTTTTTTGTTTCAATGTGATAATTTACATGTTCATAATATCTATTTTCTAGAGGAGATATATTCTTTTCAAAATTTATCTTATAAACATATTCTCTTTCTAGGGCATCTCTTCTTACATCTAGATTTTGATCTACTTTTATACATTTTAATATTTTTGCATCTCTAGGCATATAATGATTTAAGGAAGAAATCCATAAATCGGAACTTAATTCCTTAGTAGATTTGAAACTAGCAACTTGATTTGTTGCATGGACACCAGAATCTGTCCTGCTTGCAAACTCAGTTGGAATAAATTCTTTATGTATGCTCATTAAGGCGTTTTCTAAAGAACCCTGGACAGTTCTGGAATTTGTTTGCTTCTGCGATCCTTTGAAATCAGTTCCATCGTATGTCAATACAGTAAGGTATTTATTCATCGGATTCCTCTGTCAGTTCTGTCTGCAAATCTAAATCGCCCAAAATGCTTAACTCAACAAGATGCGTAGAATCGCCTTTTCTGTATCCAAGTTTAGTTATTCTAGTAAACCCACTACTTCTTTGTTCAAACTTCTTGCTTATAACTGAAAATAATTCATCAAGTATTGCGTTATCATTTATATAAGAAAAGGCTTTTCTTCTATCATTTAAGGTTCCTTTTCTACCTAGAGTGATAATTTTTTCTACTTTAGGCTGAACAGCTTTAGCTTTTGCATAAGTAGTTACAATTTTTCCTCTTTTTATGCACTCAGCAACTAAATTCCTGAATAGCGCTTTTCTGCTACCAGTTTTTCTACCTAATTTATACCCAGATACTCGATGTCTCAAAAGTCACCTATGCCTTACTTTCTTCTTGAACTTTTTTAATAAAAGGTTCAAGTTTTTCTTCTAATTCATCTAAGGATTTTTGCCCAAAATTTTTCAATTTTAACATTTCAGGCCCAATTGGGAATTCAATAATATCTCCTACACGATTTAAACCACTTCTTTTTAGGCAGTTAAAAGTTCTGCTTGAAAGATCCAGGCTTTCTACTAAAGTATTATAAACTTCAGCAGATACTCCTTTTGATTCAATATTATCGGCAACAGTAGAAACTTCTTCTAAATTAACAAACTGGAAGTATTTCTTCATTAATAAATCTGCACCCTTTTTAACAGAGTCTGAAGGAAGAATTGATCCGTCAGTCCAAATTTCCAATGTTAGTTTTTCCAAATTAGTTTCGTTACCAATTCTTAAATCTTCAACTTCATAATTTACTTTTCTAACAGGACTGAATATAGAATCTACTGGCAAAAATCCAATACCTAGATCTTCTTGGGCAAATCTATCTGCAGGGACATATCCTACGCCTTGCTCAAGATTAAATTCAACAGATAGTTTTCCAGAACTCTTATCAATAGTAGCTAAATACAATTCAGGGTTAACTATTTCAAAGTCTGCGCTAGTCATAATATCTCCAGCAACAATTTGGCCTTCACCTTTTATATCTAGTCTCATTTTTCCAGATCTTTCAGACAAAGCTTTAAGTCTAATTTTTTTGAAATTAAGAAGAAGCTCTATTACACCTTCTGACATTCCGTCTATGGAAGAGTATTCATGCTGAACACCTTCAATTTTAACCCATGTTATTGCTGCTCCTGGTAAAGAATTAAGTAATGTTCTTCTCATAGAGTTTCCTATGGTATCTCCCATTCCTTTAGGTAAAGGACTTGCAATTATTTCTGCATATTTATCGCTCTCTTCATTAATTACAAATGACATCTCTGGGAGCTTTTTTTCACTTATTTGCTCTTCGAATTCAGAAGTACTAGTAACTCCAAATTGTTTTTCTATTTCTTCCATTCCCATTTTTATCTCCTTGAATAATATTCAATAATTAATCTAGTCTGAATGCCTATTTCCATATCATCAGTTTCAGGTTTTGCTATTATATCTCCTAGTCCATTACTCTTATCTAACTTTACCCAGTCAGGAACAGATCTTTCTGATAGTTCTTCATCACTTTGGATCAATTTATACATTTCACTTTTCTTAGATTTAGCAGATAATTCAACTTTGTCTCCCTGCCTAACCATAAAGCTAGGTACGTCAACTTTAACTCCATTAACAAGGAAATGCCCATGACTGACAATTTGTCTAGAATGCGCTCTTGATCGCCCAAAACCTAATCTAAAAACTACATTGTCTAATCTGCTCTCAAGTAGAGATAATAAATTTTCACCTGTCACACCATCCATTTTAGAGGCCTTATTAACATAATTTCTAAATTGCCTTTCCATTACACCATATATTAGCCTAGCTTTTTGCTTTTCTTTAAGCTGAGTACCATAATCAGACATTCTCCTAGTTGGAACATATGCATTCCTTCTAAGTCTTTTTCTTTCAACTCCACATTTTCCTGCTGGCTTCGAACACAACTTCTCACCCATTCTTACACAATCTTTGCAACTTATACTTGTTCTGAGTTTCATAAAACTTTAAACTCTCCTTCTTTTAGGCGGCCTACACCCATTATGAGGAATAGGTGTGACATCTTTTATACTTTGAACACTCAGTCCTGAGGCTTGCAAAGCTCTTATTGCGGCTTCTCTTCCAGATCCAGGACCTTTAACAACTACATCAATCTTTCTTAAGCCAAATTCTTCAGCTTTTTTTGCTAAATTTTCGGCTGTTCTTTGAGCAGCAAAAGATGTTGATTTTCGTGATCCTTTAAACCCTACTGTTCCAGCCCCACTAGATAACAAAACATTTCCTGAATCATCAGTCAAAGTAATTATAGTATTGTTAAATGTTGCTGATATAAAAGCTTTTCCACTTTGGACAAACTTTTTTTCTTTTTTTCTCTGTCTTGTTTTTCTTGCCATTTTTAATGTTTAGTCACTTGTTTTTTTCCAGCAATAGCTATCTTTTTGCCTCTTTTAGTTCTTGCATTTGTCTTAGTTCTTTGGCCTCTAACAGGTAAACCACGCCTGTGCCTGTCTCCTCGATATGTTTTTATATCTCCTAACCTTTTAATATCATCTCTTATTGACCTTCTAAGATCTCCTTCAAGCGGCTCTTCATATGAATCAACTAAATTTCTTATTAGGTTTAGTTTATCCTCTGGAATTTCATGAACTTTAGGATTATCACTTATTCCAGCCTGAGATACAATTTTTTTTGCTCTACTCATACCTATTCCGAAAATACTTGTTAAAGCAATTTCAACTCTCTTATTATCCGGTATATTTACTCCCTTAACTACTGCCATAAATTATCCTTGCTTCTGTTTACACTTAGGATTAGAGCAAATAACCATTAATACTCTTCTCCTTCTTATTATTCGACAATTGTCGCATCTTTTTTTCACTGAAGATCTTACTTTCATTTTTTATTTAAACCTATAGGTTATTCTTCCTCTAGTTAAGTCATACGGAGATAATTCCACTAGAACCCTATCTCCAGGGATAACTCTAATGAAATTCATCCTTATTTTTCCTGACACATGAGCTAATACTTCATGGCCATTCGCTAATTCAATTTTAAAATTTGCATTCGGCAAAGCTTCTCTTACTGTTCCTTCTACTTCAATAGAATCCTTTTTAGCCATATCACACCGTCAAAAGCTCAGGTTTTCCATCTGTAATCAAAACCGTATTTTCAAAATGAGCAGATTTTGCACCATCAGATGTTACTACAGTCCACCCATCATCGCATAATTTTGTTTCCTCTGAACCTAGATTAACCATAGGTTCTATAGCTAAAGTCATGCCTGATCTTAGCTTTACACCATAACCCGGCTTACCAAAATTAGGCACTTGAGGAGGTTCATGCAACGCTTTTCCTATTCCATGACCAGTATAATTACGAACTAAGCCATATCCTTTTTCGACAATATAATCTTCTACTGCATGACCTATATCTCCAACTGTATTATCTGCGGAACACTTATCTATTGCTAATTCTAATGACTTAGATGTGTCATAAATCAAATTCATATCTTTTTCACTGCAATCGCCAACAGGAAATGTTTTAGCATGATCACTGTTAAATCCTGAGACAATTACACCAGCATCAATGCTTATTAAATCTCCTTGATTTAATTTCCTATTTGATGGTATTCCATGAACTATTTCTTCATTAATAGATACGCATATGGTATCAGGGAAGCCATACAGGCCTAAAAATGCAGATTTCACCTTATTTAACTTAATTTGCTTTCTACATATGTTGTCTAGTTCTCTAGTAGTAATCCCAGGTTCTATAGCTTTTTCCATCCTATTCATTATGTCAGCAATTATTCTTCCTGCTTCTCTCATATAACTTATTTCCTTATCGGATTTTATTGTTATTGATGATAATTCGTTCATATTAAGCCTCAACTCCAATTAATTCTGTAATTTCAGCAAAAACAAGATCTGGAAATCTGTTACCATCTATTTCTTTCAGAAGATTTTTCTGTGAATAATACTTAAGCAGAGGTTCTGTTTGATTTCTATATACGTTTAACCTATTAAGTACTAATTCAGGTGAATCATCTTCTCTGCCTCTCTCAGATAGCCTAGAAATAACTTCATCATCTGTCACATTAAGATAGATTACTGAAGTCAAGGCAATGCCTAAATTATTAATTATTTTTTCTAATGCAAGCGCCTGAGGTTCAGTTCTAGGGAATCCATCTAATATGATTTTGCCATCACTACTAGATGCAGAATCTTCAAAAAATTTACCTACAACCTGAATTATGAGGTCATCTGGGACTAGGGCACCTGAATCAATGAATCCAGAAGCTTTTAATCCTAACTCAGTTTTTCTTTCAACATTATTTCTTAACATATCTCCAATTGAAATATGTTTATAGTTAAAAGCATTTGATAATTTAGCTGCTTGAGTTCCTTTACCTGAGCCAGGGGATCCTAAAAAAATGATTACATTTAACATCTTATTCCTTTAAAAATCCATCATAGTTTCTCATTAATAATTGAGATTCCAGTTGCCTCATAGTATCCAATGCAACTCCTACCATTATTAATAGACTTGTGCTACTCATAATAGTTGAAGCAGTGCCTACGTTTGTCACCACTCCTGCAATGAAAGGCATTACAGCTACCATGGCTAAAAATATTGCGCCTCCCCAAGTAATTCTTACCATAACCTGACTTAAGTAAGATTGGGTGGGAGCTCCTGGTCTTATTCCAGGAATAAATCCTCCATTTTTCTGAAGGTTTTCTGAAATATTTTGCTGATTAAAAGTTACAAGAGCATAAAAAAATGTAAATAGCATCACCATAATAAAAACAAGAATCCAATAAGTTACATTAGCTGGACTTAAAAAATTCGTAATTGCTTCAGCAATTTGTGACCCAGTAGAATTAGTAGATGGATCAACAAAGTATCCACTTATGCTAGCAGGTAAAATTAATAGTGAAAAAGCGAAAATTAAAGGAATCATTCCAGCAGAATTAACTCTTAAAGGTATAAATGAACCTCCTGTTTGCCTATACATTCTTCCTCCTCTAAAAACACTTCTGCCATATTGAACTGGAACTCTTCTCTGAGCTTCAGTAAAAACCACAATTAAATAAACTATTAATAATGCAATAGCTATTAGAAGTCCAAGCTGAAACAGCTGATCACTAATCAATGCACCTTGACCAATTATTTGCGGTAGAGAAGAAACTATGCCTGCAAAAATAATCAAAGATATCCCGTTGCCGATTCCTTTTTCAGTAACTAATTCGCCTAGCCAAACAAGTAATGCTGTACCTGCAGTCATAGTAATTAATATAGAGGTAAAAGCAAGAAAATTTCCTCCTCCAAAGCCAGCATTCTCAATCACTTGGCCACCAAAAGAACTTTGTAATATGCTAATTTGACCCCATCCCTGGAGGAATGCTATGGGAATCATAAGATAGTGAGTATATTGGTTAATTTTTTGTCTACCAAATTGTCCTTCTTGAGATAATTCTTTCAAGGATGGTATAACAGGGGTTATGACTTGCATTATGATTGATGCAGTTATATATGGATATACACCTAGAGCAGCTATGCTTAGATTTCGCAGTGCACCACCAGAAAATAAGTCTAGAAAACCTAAAATAGGGGCGCTATCAAAAGCTGCTGCTAAAGCATCTCTGTCTACACCTGGAACAGGTACATGAGCAAGAAACCTAAAAAGTACCAAAATACCAAAGGTAAATAATATCTTAAATCTTAAATCTGGAATTTTTAAAGCATCAACTACTGCCCTAATTAATGCAGGCGTATTTGAATTTTTTTCCTCTGCCCTTGTAGTCATGAATTATTATCAGGTTGTTTATCTTCCTCACTCTTATCATTAGAGTCTGCGATATCAGCAATGAAGTCAATCTGGCTTCCGGATTTTTTTATTTTATCTTGAGCAGACTTACTTGCTGAATGTACTAAAAAATTCAATTTTTTTGTCAATTCTCCATCACCGAGGATCTTAATATTTGCATTTTTTTTACGAATAATACCTTTAATGTAAAGTGAGTCGGAATCTACTTTATCTCCATTCTTGTAATTTGAATCGATTGATGAAAGGTTAACTAGGCTATATTGCTTCTTAAATCTATTCTTAAAACCTCTTAAAAAAGGAAGTCTTTTTACTAAAGGCAATTGCCCACCCTCAAAGAAAACGGGAACTCCACCACCTGATCTTGACTTCTGCCCTTTTAATCCTCTGCCAGAGTAAGTTCCTTTACTTCCATTACCTCTACCAACTCTTGTTCGAGATTTTTGATTATTTGATTTCAAATTATTTAATTTTGGCATATTACTCTATCTCCGAAACTTCAACTAAATGACTCACAGTTTTTATCATCCCATTAATCATGTCATTTGTATCTTTCTCGACTGATTTTCCAATCTTATTCAAACCTAATGCTTTAATAGTTTCCTTTTGATTTTTTTGAGAACCTATAATGCTTTTAACCTGTGTTATTTTTACTCTCATTTTCTTTCTTTATTAAGTTCATTAATATCTTGCATGCTATTTAAAGCCTTTACTGTTGCTTTGACCACATTAGCAACATTAGCAGATCCGTGGGACTTAGATATTACATCTTTAATACCCACTACTTCCATAACCGCCCTAACTCCTCCTCCTGCAATAATACCAGTACCTTGAGAGGCTGGCCTTATCATTACTTTTGAAGCTCCATATTTTGCAATTACCTCATGAGGAACAGTAGTACCTTTGATTTTTATTGTTTTCAAATCTTTCTTGGCAGATGTTACTGCCTTCCTTACAGCGTCAGGAACAGCTGCCGCCTTTCCAGACGAGAAGCCTACTTTTCCATTTTCGTCACCGATTACCACAAAAGCAGCAAAAGAAAGATTCCTTCCTCCTTTAACTACCTTGGATACTCTTCTCACACTTACAACTTTTTCAACGTAAGGGCTCTCTTCTTTCCTATCTCTTCTATCCCTAGAATCTTTTCTCCTGAAATCTCTCTTTCCGCCTTGATTATTTGTTGCAGATACCATTAAAACTCCATTCCATTATCTCTAGCACCATCTGCTAAAGCTTTTAATCTTCCATGATATTTATAACCACCTCTATCAAACACTAATTTATTTACACCAATTTTTTTACATTTCTCAGCAATAACAAATCCTACTTTATATGCCTCGAGTGTTTTAGATGAAATTTCCTTTTTTTCTACCTTAGTTGAAGCTACTTCTTTATCATTACTACCACAAGAAATAAGAGTTTTCTTATCAACGTCATTAATTAATTGAGCATAAATACTCTTATTACTCCTAAAAATAGATAATCGTGGAATCTCAGATGTCCCTGATATCTTTTTCCTAACTCTTAAATGTCTTATATGCCTCTTTTTGTACCTTGATGAAACCACTATGCCTCACCTCCTACAGCTGTCTTTCCAGCTTTTCTTCTGATTACTTCATCTCTATATTTAATTCCATTTCCAGTATATGGGTTGGGTTTTCTTAACTTTCGAATTTTAGCTGCTTGTTCACCAACATTTTGCTTGTTAGAACCTCTTACAAATACTATATTCTGCCCTTCCTCACTTAGTTCATTTTCACCTATAGGAGAAACAGCAATCGAATGACTGTAACCTAAATTAAATTCTAAATCCTTGCCTTTCTTGCTAACTCTATAACCAGTACCAATTACATCAAGTATTATTTCAAATCCTTCACTTACACCTATAACACAATTGTTTATTAAGCTTCTAACCAATCCATGTGTAGCTCTTGATTGCGGCTCATCATTTTCTCTATTACAAATTACCTGCTGATCTTGATTAATAACTTTAACCAAATTAGGGATTTTTACTTTTTCTTCGCCCTTAGGGCCTTTAACAGTAATTAAATCTCCAGATATTTCTACATTTACTCCGCTGGGGATATTAATTGGCATTTTTCCTATTCTTGACATATCTATTTCTCATTTACCATATATAGCAAATGATTTCTCCTCCCAAGCCTTCTTTATAAGCTTTTTTACCAGTCATAACACCTTTTGATGTAGATACAACGGATACTGCTAAGCCACCCATATACATAGGAATTTCGCCTTTTTTTGAGTAATTTCTTAACCCTGGTGTGCTTACTCGATTCAACCCATTAATTATAGACTCATCATCAGAGTTGTATTTCAAAGAAACTTCGGTAAATGATTTTTTATTTTCAGTGCTATTTATATAATCTGAAATAAAACCTTCTTCTTTCATTACTGAAAGAATAGAGTTCTTCATTTTTGATGCAGGGAATTCAACTGTCTCTTTGTGCGTGGCAACAGCATTTCTTATTCTTGTTAACATGTCAGAAATTGGATCATTCATATGAATACCTAAAAACTTGCCTTTCTAATACCTGGAAATTCTCCTTGAAGGGCTTTCTCTCTAAATTTTATTCTAGATAAACCCACAAAGCCTACATAACCTCGAGACCTTCCAGTTAAACTACATCTATTTCTGTGACGATTAGGGTTAGAATTTTTTGGTAGCCTTGAAAGGGCAATTCTTGCCTCTCTTCTCTTTTCTAAAGAAAGGGAAGAATCATTCCAAACTGACAGCAATTCTCTCCTCTTAGATGAATATTTTTCAATAATTTTTTCTATTTTTTGTTCTCTAACAATTTTTGCTTTTCTAGCCATTATT
>MDTB01138656.1_pt1 | contig 12400 bp, 11 predicted proteins | sample 811161 | NCBI WGS metagenome assembly MDTB01 (sample SAMN05326650, study PRJNA326480) | marine metagenome | isolation source: seawater | place: Mediterranean Sea | collected 2009 | reverse complement strand
ATAAATTCTATTTCTTTTTAAATTAGGCCAAGTTAACTTTTTTGGTGTTAAAATAATGTAATTTTTTATCATGAAAAAACTTTTAAAAAAAGTGAAGCATTAATAAAATTAAAAATAAATTTTTCATCATTAAGTGATTTTGACTCATTGAACAATAATTTAAATTTATTTCTATTGATTAATTTAAAAATTTTATTTTTGTTTGAAAGAAATTTTTTATAAAATTGATGACTTTTAATATCAATTATCGAATGAATAGAATAATTAAAACCTACTTTTCTTGTATCATTCAAAACTGTTTTATCTACAAAGTTTCTTCCTGCCATTCTAAGGAGAAATTTTGTAAAGCCTTTTTGAAAGAGGATTTTTGTAGGAACTGTATATAAAAATTCAACAAGTTTCCTGTCTAAATAGGGTGCTCGATTTTCTAAAGAATACCTCATACTATTAAGATCCTCCTCATGCAAGATTACTGGCACACCCTCAAAAAATAATTCATTAAGCATTCTGTTTCTCATTAATGGTTTGCAAAATTTCTTCTCTTTAAATTTATTTTTTAAAAAATTATAATTTGTTTTTAAGATTCTATTTTTTTTTTGGTGGTGGTTGTAAATGTGATCTCTAAATTTTTTGTTATCTAAATACAAATTTGAATTTTTAAACAGAGGATTTTTTATATGAATTAAAATTTTTTTTTTCCAATTATTCAGCTCTTTGAAAAAGAATTTTTGATCCTTTATTTCTTGAAGAAATTGTAACGTATGATCGTAATAACCTGAGAATATTTCATCTGCACCTACTCCTGAAATAAGAACTTTGAATCCATCATTAGAAATTTTTTGTGTTAAAAAAGAGTGCGCAAAATAATTTATAGTAGATATGGGCGCATCATGATCTCTTATTAATTTTTCTAATTTATCTAATGATTTTTTTTTCGGAATTTTTATAAAACTTGATTTTATTTTCAAATATTTAATTGTCTTTTTTATATTATTTGTTTCGTCATACCTTTCATCATCATCAATTATTGAAAAACACTTTGTTTTTTTTTTGAGTTTCTTTTTCACGAGTCCAATTAGAACATTAGAGTCTACACCACCACTTAGGCAGCAAGCAATCGGTACATCGGCTCTCATTCTAATTTTAATACTTTCAGTTAATAATTTCTTTACTTTTAGGATTGCTGATTTAGTAGATATTTTTTTGGGTTTATATTTCAATGTCCAATATTTTTGAATTTTAAAATTAAGGAATTTTTTAATTACGCAAAAAGATCCTCTTGGAAATTCTGAAATTTCTTTGAAAAAAGTGTTATAATCCTTTTTTAGAGATTTATATCCCAAAAATAAATACTTCATTAATTTTTTTTCATCAATTTTAAATTTTTTATTAGACAGTGATTTAATAAATTTTATCTCCGACCCGAAGAAAAGGTTCTTTTTATTCAGATAATAATACAAGGGTTTTTCACCAAATCTGTCTCGTGAAATTAATATTTTTTTTGTTTTATTATCTAGTATCAATAAGCTCCACATACCTTCAAGTATATTTAAAAACTTTTCTCCATAAAAAATATATGACTGTAATAATACTTCGGTATCACCTGTAGTAGAAAATTTTACACCTTTATTTTCAAGATCCTTTTTTATTTCTTTAAAATTATAAATTTCTCCATTAAAAATAATTGCATAATTTTCAAATATAAAAGGCTGATTTGATCTAGTATTAATGTCAATAATATTTAAACGTGAATGCAATAAATATAAATTTTGGTTAAAAATTTTAAAAATTTTAAAACTTTGGTTGTCCGGACCTCTGTTTCTCATCAACGAAAGAGTTTTTTTAATTCTACTTTCAGGGATTTTATTTTTACCAAAATATCCTGCAATACCACACATAAACAATTAATTTATTTTCGAAAAATTAATACCAGTTCCAATTATTTTAAATCCAAGTTTTTTTTTTATAATATTAATCTTATGATTAAATTTTGAAGTCCGAGTTCTTATATATTTTAAATTTTTATTTTTTAAAAACTCTTTAATGCCAAATGATAGCAGGGAGTATCCTAAGCCAGTGTTGATAAACTTTTGATCAACTCTTAGAATATCCAAGTTAGCAAACCCCTTTTTTTCAGAAAATCCCTGAGCGCCAAGAATTGTTTTTTTTTCACGTTTTAAGATTACAAAGTTCCACTTTTTTTTTTTATTAAAAATATTTTTTATCCAATCTCCGTATAGCAGTCCTGAATACTTTCTGATTTTTTTTTCTAAATAGTATCTTCCTGGATATGGATTTTTCTTAAAAAAATTATATAATAACATTAAATCGTTTCTTTTTGCTTTTTTTAGGTCAAACAAATTTTTTTTAATAAGATATTTTTGATTTATTTTAAAAGGTGTTATCTCCCATTGATAGTAAGTGTTATTTATAAAAAATTTTTGCTTTGATAAAAAATTGTTTATAAATGAATTCTGATTATGTGAATCATATTGAATCCAAAAATACTTTTTTAATATTTTACCAGCCTCTTTAAATGTATCTTTAAGAAGCTTTTCATCATTTGAACATATTAATCGAATTTTAATACATTTTTTTTTTATTATTTTGCTTTCCCAATCTGCACTTTTAAGAAAAATAATACAAAATTTTTTATTTGACCTTTTAAAAAAAAAATTTTTCTTATTTTTTTTAATATCTTTAATTAAATCATTAGTGCTTTGATTGTGAAAAGAGACTGACACATGCTCTCTTAATTTCTCTATTATAAATTTATTTATTAGCAAGGTACGTATTTTCTTTTTTATAAGTAGCCATTTTTTTATTTCTTTTTATAACCTTAAAGTTCAATTTTTCAAAAAAGTCTCTGCACACTAAATTTTTTTTTGTGAAAATAATTTTTCCATAAATTTCATCTTTTTTTTTATATTGATTTAAAATTTTTTTTAAAAAAATACTTTCTACATCCCTTCCTAAAATTCTACAACTAAGTAAAAAAGTATCTATCCTGACTTTAAAAATGTCTTCTCTTTTCATAATTGCTAAACCTGTAACTCCCTCATGATTAAAAATATCACTATAAGAAAGTGTAAAAATATCGTATTTGTTGTTTTTGAAAAATTCTTTAATATGGCTTTCTTTATACCTTTTGCTTGTTAAGTTAAATTGATTTACTTTTTGAATTAATTGATAAACTCTATCAAATAATTGTACTTTGTTCTTTTCTATGTGAACTTTTATTTTAAGTGATTTTAAAAAATCTTTATAAGTTAAGTTTTTTTGTATTAATTTTCTTTTTTGATTTGCCTTATATTGTTTCTTCTTGTTTTTATCCTCTTTAGTAATTTTTTTTTTATAAAAATATTTATTTACAACATTATTAAGAAACCAGTTGTTAAGATCTTCAGGATTTTTAGGTAATTCTGGAACTGTAACATCTTTTAATTTTTTTTTAACTTCTGCTCTTTCAAACTCTGAGTCATCTAAAAAGACAAAAGAGTCTAAACCTAAATTTAATTCCTTTGAAATTTCAATAATATTTTTACTTTTTTGTTCCCAATTAATTTTTTTAATTACAAAGTCATTAAATTTGATTTTGAAATTTTTATTTTTTTTAAACTCATCTTTAATGTCTTGATCATTATTTTTTGAACAAATACATAAAATTATACCGTTTCTAGACAAGTACTTTAGGGAAGATTGAAATTCTGAGTAGACTAAACCTAAACCGTCGTTTCCTAATAAAATTTGTTTATCTTCTGCAGCGATACCGCCCCATAAAGTATTATCTAAATCTAAAATTAAAACTTTTTTTTGTAATTTGTTTAAAGGTTTTAATATATCTATCAAATTTTTAGTAATTATTTTAAAACCATTTTGATTGAAAGGTATTTTTCCTAGATAAATATACTTATCATCAAATATATTTTTGTAGCCATTTTGTTCAATTACTTTTTGTAAATTTATTAAATCAATATTTGCGTTCTGATTTACAAATTTAAAGATTTTTTTATTAAGATTAAATAAAATTGAGTTATAAGTTTCAAAATCCTCAAAACTATAACAATTAAAAATATTACTTGGATTAAGAGCAAGGGAACTTATTATTATCTTGGTATTATAGATTTTTTGATAATTTTTTATAGCTAATATTATATTATCTACTTCTCTATTTAATAATTTAGAAGATAATTTGTTTGCATCTTTTAAAAAAAAATTAATATCAAAATATATAAATATTGCATCAGAATTGAATTTATAAAGTTTTGAATTTTTATTTAAAAACTCCTCTAAAATATTTCCGTAAGGGGGAAAATAGCTCCTAATATTTTCATCTCCCAAAAATTTATTTAGTGGTTCTAAATTGACATTACTTAAAATGGCGAATTTCATTTTAGATCTCTAGTAGTTCAATTAATCCAATACAAGAATATAAAAATGCAACTCTTTTTAATTTAAAAATTTTTGCTGGTACTGGACCAATCACTAAAACACATCCCTGATTAACTAACTTTTTAACCTGAGTATCAATATTTTTTACCTGATAACAAATATGATAAATCATTTTATTATTCTGAAATTTTTTGACTGAATTTCCTGAAACTAGCTCAATTTTTGTATTGCCTATTTTAAAAAGTGATAAAAAAACTTTCTGATTTGGGTCATAAGTTTTTCCTATAATTTTTTTTGCTAAAAAATTTTTTTTAAGTAATCTTGATGTTTTGTTAATATCTTTACAAGCTATACCAAAATGATGAAATTTCATTTATTTTTTAAAATTTAACAAATCAACAAATTGATCAAAACTTTTAGTATTTTGAATTTGTTTTGTATTTATTTTAATTTTAAACTTATCCTCTATATCCATAATAATATTTAGATGACATAGGGAGTCCCATTTACCTCTACCTAATTTTGTGGATTTAACATTCTTTATCTTCAAATGCTTAATAAATATTTTTTCTAGTTTTTTTTTCAATTTATATTTAAAAATAATTAATTTTTAATTTTTTTTTTGTTTTTAATGACTCAATAGATTTAAAACATACTGTCATTAAATCAAATAGATATTTTTTACTTAGCAAATTTTTTTTATTATAAATTATATTATCAACAAAATTTGTTATCATGAGATTTTGTTTTTTTCCTCTATAGTCTTTGCCTATATCTTTAATTAAAAAATTCTTTTTTTTCTCAATTTCAAAAGCTCCATTAAGTGTGTTTAAAAAAGTTTTTTTTTGACCATACAAAGCTACATTATGAAAATGTGGATGGACGCATCCGATATTTGCAGTTATTTTTCCTATAAAATTATCTTTAAATTTAAATAGTAGAACAACGAAATCATCAAATTTAAACTTTGATTTTTTAGTAACAATGTTGTTGGAGTAACCTGTTACTTCCGTAGGTATGTCTTTTTTAAACCACATCATCAAGTCTATCATATGAATAGCGCTACTAAGGATCACTGAATGGTAATTTTCATCTCCCCTCCAACCTTTAGTTAATTTTTCTATACGACCAGAATTGTAATCCCCTTCAAAATAAAAAGTTTTACCAAATTTTTTGCTTTTTTGAGTTTTTTTGAAAATTTCACTTGTTCTTAAATTTAAGTTACATGAAATCTTGATATTTGATCCTACTAAAAGTTTCTTTATTTTTTTTAACTCCTTTAATGAAAGACATATTGGTTTTTCTATAAAAAAATTCTTTTTATTTTTAATGCATTCTTTAATTTCTTTAAAATGGTAGCTATCATAACTTGCGATTGATATGATATCTATCTCACTATTTTTAATAATATCGATGTCTTTTTTATAAATCTTAATTTCTTTTTTTTTATTTTGTAGAGAGTTAAATTTTCTTATTTTTTTTTTATCAAAGTCACATACGGCAACAACCTTACATCTTTTATCATTTTGGAATGCTAAAAAATGTTTATATCCTACTCCAAGACCTATAATTCCTACTTTGAGAATATTTTTCATTTATTTTTGATAAACTTAACGTACCAATCAATATAGTTTTTATAACCTTTGATTAATGGCCATTGTGATTTATAATTAATTAATTTCTTTGCTTTTTGAGTTGAAAGTGTTCCCCTTACAGGCATCAGCTTATCTCTTTTTACATAATTAACTTTAACTTTAGGAAAATTTTGTTTTAAAATATGTAATAATTTATTTATGGACTGAGATTTTCCATAAGTAAGATTAAACACCTGCTTAATTGATTTTTTAGAGTTTATAACTTTAACTACACCATCTATTAAATCCTGAATATAGGTAAAATCTAATTTTTCCTCTCCATTTCCTTGTATTTGTATAGTTTTATTATTTATCGCACTTTCTATGAATATCTGACCAACTCTTCTGCTTATGCATCTTTCTCCATACAGCGCAGAAGGTCTTATTATAGTGTAAGGCAAGTCAAAGGTTTGTCCATAGGCTTGTATTATTTTTTCAGCAGAAAATTTTAAGGCACCGTAGATTCCAAGAGGGTTACAATCGTCATTTTCATCGACTGTTGTCTTTTTGAAATTTCCATAAACCATACTTGAAGAAAAAAATATAAAATGTTTTACTTTATTTTTTGCATTATCTAAAACATTTTCAAGTGTTCGAAGACTATGATCAAAAGTAGAGTGTGGATCTTTGTTAGATCTATTAGCGTGGGAAACTGCCGCTAAATGAATAACAATATCAGGTGATATTTTTGAATAATTTCTTGAAATCTTATGGTAATTTCTAGCGTCTAAAATTTTTACTGGAATTTTATTTTTTTTGAGTAGTTTAAGTCTTTCAAGAACAATCTTTCTTGCTAAGACAGGGTATGGCAAATTATATTCATTTTTTCTTAAATTTTCAAGATTATTTACTTTCAGGCTATCGAATATAAAAACTTTTCCACCTAATTTTTTTAATTTTAAAGCTAAATTATGTCCAATAAATCCAGCACCTCCTATAATTAAAATTTTTTTATTTTTAATTTTTTTCATTACAATTTTTTTCTGAATGTTTTTATCGGTCTTAAACCATCATATGGATCAGTTCTAAACTGTCTCTCAATTTTTTCCTCTAAAGAAAAATTTTTTTTTAAAGTTCCATTTATTAATCTTTCATAATTTATATAGTCTAATAATTTTCTCAAGTTTTTTGGCATCCAGCAATGATTATTCCCTTCTTTCTCTTCCCATCCTAAACCATCTAAATCAAAATGTAGTTCAATAAAATCTGCTTTTTGATCTTTAATTACATTATAAATTATTAAGGGATTTACCGTATGATCTGACCAGCCAACTTTACATTTAAATTTAATTCTTAAATATTTTATTGAATTTAAATTACAACTTTTTGGACTAGCTGGATAAGCTGAAACGCAATGTAACATACTTATATTTTTGTTAATTTTAAAAATGGTTTTGTAAGCTTTTTTTACCTCAGCAAATGTTGCCATTCCGGTTGATAAGATTATAGGTTTTTTAGTTTTTGCACACGCTTCTAAAAGTTCCTTCCAGTTCATTTCATAAGATGCGATTTTATAAAAATCAACATACGGTTTTAATATCTCTACTGACTTCAAATCAAATGGGGTACAACCAAATTTAATCTTTTTTTTTTTACAATATTTAAATAATTTAGGTAAAAAACTAACTGGCAACTCTCTTTTTCTTTTTTTTGATATAACTTTAAAAGTTTTTTTTGCTTCTTTAGAAAAAAGTTTGTCAATTTTAAAAAGTTGAAATTTTACTGCATAAAAGCCTAAATTTTTAGCTTCATCAATAATCTTATAACACCTTTTAAGGCTTCTATTATGATTGCTTCCAATTTCTGCGATTAATTTTGTATTAATTTTCATCTAAATTTTTTAATCAATCGTAAAACATTTTCAGAGATTAAAATTAAGTCTTTCTTTGATAGGTGCGGCCCCACAGGCAATGATATACTGCTATCACTTATTTTAGAGGCATTTTTAAACATTTTTTTATCATATCCATATTTTTTTCTGTAAAAACTCATTCTTGGAACTGGTTGAGGGTAATAAATACTTGTTCCGATATTATTCTTATTAAGTAGCTTAATAATTTCCATTCTTTTACTTGTCAAATTTTTCGATAAAATCAAGTTAAGGCAATAGTAACTATTTTTTGATCTTTTGCTTGTGCTGTCCAGAATGTAAACATCTTTACAATCTTGAAATTTTCTTTTTAAAAATTTAAAATTTTTTTCTCTTTTATTTAAAAATATATTTATTTTATTAATTTGTTCTACTCCAATAGATGCGTGGATTTCGCTCATTCTATAGTTAAAACCCACATCTATTGCATCGTAAATACCAGGTGTTTTTCTCTCCAGAAAACTCTTATTTATTCCTAAAGATTTTAATAATTTAATTTTTTTTAAAATTTTCTCATTTTTTGTAATCAATATTCCACCCTCACCAGTTGTAATATGTTTTGCAGGGTAAAATGAGAATACACCTGCGTCACCGTGAAGTCCTGTGTGTTTTCTGTCAAATTTTGCTCCAAGCGATAAAGCGCAATCTTCTAAAACGAATAATTTATTTTTTTTTGCAATTTTATTTATCTCTTTCATGTCAACCGGAATTCCTAAAAAATGAACTACACAAATTACTTTTGTTTTTTTTGTAATTTTTCTTTCTATTTTGTTGGGATCTATATTGCCAGTTTTAGGATCACAATCTACAAAAACAGGTCTTGCTCCAGTGAGCTCCACGGCGTGTGCCGTTGCCGTATGTGTTTGGGCGGGAACTATTACTTCATCTCCTTTACCAACACCCAATGAATAATAAAATAGATGCATTCCTGCTGTACAAGAAGATACTGTTGTAGAAAATTTTGAATTTGTAAATTTACAAAATTTTTTTTCAAATAGACTTGAAATAGGTCCATGGGCATAAATCCCACTTTTTAATACTCTTGTTACCGATTTAATTTCTCGACTATCCACTAAAGGCCTTCCGAAAGGTATTTTATTTATTTTTTTTTTAAAAAAATCCATTATTCAATAATTTCCAAATTTTTGATTTTAAATTATTTCCTATAGTACAGCAAATCAAGAAGGATAAACTGTAGTTGTCTAAAATTAATCTAAAAATTTTTCTTTTTTTAAGCATTTAATTTTAATTTTTTCTCTTCAATTAAATATTTATTAAAATTTAATTCCTCTGGAATTTCTCTGTGATTAATTACTATAAATGTTTTATTTTTAAAGCTATTTAAATTTATATAAATTTTTTTCTCTGTAATATCATCCACAGCGTTTGTTGCTTCATCTAAAATAATAATTTCTGATTTCTTATATAGTGCCCTAGCTATTCCAATTCTTTGTTTCTGGCCACCGGATATTTTAGAACCAACTTCTCCTATTTGAGTATTTTCTTTATTCGGAAGTTTGCTTATAAAATTTTTAAGCTCTGCCGCTTCTAAACATTTTGAAAAATGTTCTTCATCTATTTCGACTTTGTCACTTAGAGTAATATTTTTTTTAATGTTATCATCAAAAAGATAAATTGATTGTGGAACATAACTAATATTATTGAACCAACTCCCTCCTAGACTACTAAGGGCTTTTTTATCAACTTTTATTTGCCCTGATGTTGTTTTTTGCAAACCGAGTAATAAATCTATCAAGGTAGATTTACCAGAGCCTGTGACACCTTTTAAATGTATTCTATCACCCATTTTTATTTTAAAATTTAAATTTTTAAAAACCTCTTGATGTTTATCGGGATAACTAAAACATACATTTTCAAAGGTAATTTCTTCTTTAAATTTAAAATCATTTTTTTTTTCTATATTTGTCTTATTCTTCAAATTTTTTAGATTAATATTATAGTATTCGATCGGTTTTTTTGAAAATTTAAAAATATTTAATGCATTTAAAACAGAATAAACATGAGGAATAATTTTAATTGCTGATACTGCAAAAACACCTAGCAAAGCAAAAATTTTTGAATTTTGATCAGTTTTTTGAATTAAAATCATCGTTAATACAATTATTACAATTAGAACCAACGTTTCTAAAAAAACTTTAGGTAATTTTAAGATAAAGCCTCTTATAGCGTAAGAATGAGCAACACTTTGCGCTATATTATCATATTTTCTGATAAATGAATTGTCTAAAAGAAAAGTTTTAATCTCTTTAATTCCACTAAAACTCTCTTGCAATTTTTTTGTTCTTTCAACCTCATATTTTTGTCTAATTTCTCCCATTTCAGAAATTTTTTTTGAGGTAATTTTATAAAAAATTGATCCAAGAATTAAAAATATTAAAGACGTAATTGTAAAGCCGATTGGTTCTAAAATAATTAAAAATAATAATATTCCAAATATGAAAATGGAACTTTGAATTAAGTTAAACAAGCCAGTTATTGCCTCTCGAATTGTTACACTGTCAACTCGAATTCGTGTAATTAAATCACCTGAATTATTCCTTAAATGAAAAGGATAATCTTTATTAATTAAGTTAGAATAAAGATTTTTAGAAATTTTTTCTTGAGTTTGATACAAGAATTTATTTTCCATCCAGAAAAAAAAAGATAAGAAAGTGTTCTTAATAGTTATAATTACAAACAAAAATAAGAGAATAATTATTGAAAAATAATTATTATCTAAATTTAAGGGTTTATAAAGGTTATTTAAATATTCATATTTAATTAAAAAGTGTTCGTCGGTTAAACTGTAAATAAAAGGAAATATTGTACTAATACTCACAATTTCCAATGTTAATACAATAATACTTAAAAAAATTAAAACTGAAAATTTTTTTCTTTCTTTAAAAGATAAAAAATTCCAAATCTGATTTATTATCATTGTTATATTAAATTCTAAAAATTAGTTGTTTTTTAATACAGAGTTTAATCCACTTAATAGATTAATTATTGGTTTATATTTTGTATGTTTTTGTATTTTGTCTATGTTGGGCTGTCTTTTAAAAATTTCTCTGCTTAAAGATCTGTCGCTTTTATTAAAAGGAACTTTAACTATTTTGATTTTTTTTTTTGATAAAAGTATCATTTTTTTTGCAAGATTTTCAATTGTAATAGGTTCCAGATCATTTCCAACATTATAAACTTCATTTTTTTTTCCTTTTGTCATTACCAGAACTACTGCTCTAGCTGCGTCGTCTACGTGGCAGAAAGCCCTACTTTGTTTTCCCTTGCCATAAATTTTTAAAATTTTATTGTTTTGAATATTTTTTCTAAATTTTGAAATCACAAAATCATTTCTTTGATTAGGACCATAAATATTGAAAAATCTTAGAATATTATATTTTAAATTATATTTTTCATAAAAAGCTTTTACGTAGGACTCGCCTGCTACCTTACTTACCCCATAGGACGACTTGGGCATTAATTCTGAGTTTTCTCTAATGGGTTTTTGAAATCCATTTCCATATACTTCTGAAGAAGACGCAAATATTATTCTTTTTACTTTATTATTTGAGCATGCCTTTAAAATATTTTTTGTTCCCTCTATATTAACTGTCAAACAATCCAAACCATTTTTTTCTGTTTTTTCAACACCTAGGTTTGCTGCGAAGTGTAATAGGATATCAATTTTATATTTTTTTAGTAATTCATTTAATCTCTTTTCCTCTAGGATATCCCCTTTTAAGAATAAAATTTTTTTTCTGTTTTTATTTTCAATTGATTTATCAAATGAAATAACATTATGACCTCGTTTTTCTAATAAAATAGAAACTCTTTTTCCAATTAAACCATTTCCACCTGTTAAAAAAATGTTCATTTAAATAATATTTATATTTTTTTTTGCTTTTTTAAAACTATTACGACTATCAAAAATAATCTTAAAGTTATTCATTATATAATTATAATTAAAAATATCATGATTTGTCCCTATAAAACATAAATCAAAATTTTTAATCGATTTTTTGTTATATAAATTAACTAAATTTAAAAATTTAATTCTTTTAAAATTTTTTAAAGATTGTTTATTTATTAAAGGATCACAAACATAAATTTTATTTTTAATTTTTTTTGATAGAGAATTATATATTTGTAAAATTGGTGACTCTCGAACATCATCTGAATTTTTTTTGTAAGTTAAACCTAAAATCAAAATATTTTTTTTTAGTTTATTTTTTTTAAGGAAATTTATTAAAGTTCTAGATATTTCATTAGGTCGATCATCATTAATTTTTCCTGCTAATTTAATAAATTTTGTATTAACTTTAAATTGCTTTGCTTTGTAAGTTAAAAAGTAGGGATCTACAGGTATACAGTGTCCTCCAACACCTGGTCCTGGATAAAACGGGGTAAATCCAAAAGGCTTTGTTTCGGCTGCTTTTAAAGCTTCAAAAATATTTATATTCATTTTTTTACAAACTGAATGTAATTCATTAATCAAACCAATATT
>MDTB01109440.1_pt1 | contig 12400 bp, 4 predicted proteins | sample 811161 | NCBI WGS metagenome assembly MDTB01 (sample SAMN05326650, study PRJNA326480) | marine metagenome | isolation source: seawater | place: Mediterranean Sea | collected 2009 | reverse complement strand
GCTGGTACAACTGCTGGTATTGCTGGTCTTGCTGGAGCCGCTGCCCCCGTGGTTGCAGGTATTGGTACAGGTACAGCCGCTACCATAACTGGTGCTATATTAGCTGTAAAATTAGGTCTTATAAATTTCAACATAAAAAAATTACGTGATTACAGTATCGGACTAATAGAAGAGAATAAGATTGCTGTAAGTGACATGTCTCCTTCTGTACAAGAAAATCTTAATAACTACATATTTGAAAATTGGGGTAGCATATTAAAGATAAAAAGCACAGAGGATCTAAGAAAAGGTCAAGATAATGGTTTAGATGATCTTATAATACCTGAACAAGACCCTAGAGTAACTTTTGTTGGGAGGTATGAGCCAGACACCAAGCTACTATTTTTAGTATTAAAACCTTTGAAAAAATGGTGTGGTAATCAGGACATGAATTACAACTCATTTATATCTGATTTAGAAAAGCATATGGGAGCGAAGAAGGACAATGTGCGTATAACTAAGGGTATGTATACGTTAGCTCCTAGTAGAGTCATATCAGTTAATTGTTCTAGTCTGGATATAGTTCCAAGCAATGCTTAGATTAGATGACTTAGACCCAGATGGCATAAAGATAATAGTTGATTGGAAAAATTTTGTTATAGGTTCGTCTGTGTTTATACCGTGCATAAACACATGTAAGTTAAAAGAACAGTGTAATAAGATATCACAAAGAAAAGAATGGAGGATTGACACAAGAGTATTAATACAAGACGGTAAACTAGGTGTACGTGTCTGGCGTTTACTATGAACCCCCTTTACCCCTCACATATCTCTCCCCAAGGTGTGAGGGGGTTTTTTAATCAAATCCGAATCCCATTTTATATTCTAATCTTAGTTCTTCCATAGCTCTACGCATTAGAGGGCTTATATACACTCCGTTGTGTATTTTCTGTGTTGTATTTCTAAATGAGTCTGCAGACTTTTTTAATTTTCTTCCAGTGAAAGCTATATTAGGATGTCTTTTCTCTATACGTACCATCTCATCCATTGCTTCTTGCGCTTGTTTTTCGTTACCAGTTACGACTCCTACATTATATTTTCTCATTACGTTTGTAACTCTCTTGTTTACAGCTACGTCTATTCTCTTCTCTATATTGTTTTGTTCCATTTTGAACGTATAATCTTTTGAAGGGAACCCTATAAACCCTCCTGCAAGTTCCCCAAAAGTCAGATCATCTTTTATGATATCTCCTCTTCTAGTTACTATACCTTCCCTTGCATATCTACCAGTATAAAGAGAAGGTATCCCAGAATTTCTAATAGCATTAGTAATACCAGCAGGTAAGGAGCTTTCTATACCTCTTTCTATCTCTCCTCTATTAAAATCTTGAGCCGCTAAAAGAGCTCTTTTAGCCGTGCTAAATGCTGGACCTCCGATATGAAAGAATATTGTCTCTTCAAATGAAGCATCATAATTGTATTTATTTTCTTGTAATAACAACCCACTCAGACGCACTCGGTTAGAAAAGTCAACTCCTGTTAACTCAACAAGTGGACCTTTAAAGAACCCTTCTCCAATGTATTTACGAACAACGGTGTCAAAATCTTCTTCTTCGTCATCATGTGTCGCGTTATATGCAAGAGCCATAGCACCATATATCGGTATTCCTCTTATGCCCGCAAAAAGCACAGATGAACCTAGCATACCCACAAGTTGAAGTAGGGCTATTCTTCTTTCTTTTCCAGAAAAGTTTGAATCTAATGCAGTAAACAAACTATCAAACATGGTCTGATACATTTGTAAGCCATAATTTTTATACATTAAAGCAATTCTACCTACGCCTTGTTGTGCTGCTCCTGCACCTGTTTCAAGCACAGCACCGCCATTTGTTTTTTGTGTAATATACAAGGCTTCCTGTGCAGCTTTTATTTTTTCTTCTGCAGTTGGTTGGCGTTTTAACTTACCTTTGACTGTGCCTCCTACAGCCTCTTCTAGTAATGAGTTATAACTTGTGATTAATACAACTTGACGGTTGAACCTTTCTCCTGCATTAAACATAACTGCAGACAAAGAAGCTATTTTATCTAATGCTCTTATGCCTGTTCCACCCTTACTTAATTTTCCAGAATCGTCTAAACCTAAAGCATCTGCTAAGAAAGTATTATTTAACTGCCCACGTTCCGCAGCTAACTTAACTAAAGGTTCTAAATTTTCTAGTTGTTTTCGTAAAGGCTGCTTTATATCTTTTTTTATTGTGTAGTTTCCTGACCCATCTACATCAAACATTTCTTGTATTTTTAAACCGGACCTTCTCACTATACTTGCCGCTTTAAATACATTTCTATTTGTATTACTGGCACCAAAACGAGGTGTAAGATAAGGTATTACAACAAGAGGTACTTGAGACAGGTTGACTATTGCAGAAGACGCATTGAATCCTATAGTGTATATAAAAGCTATTTGGTTAACTCCACGCACATATTGTTCTATATTTTTTTGCTCTGCCCCCTCTCGACCAAACTTTGCACGGCTTAACATTTCTCTTGCAACGGCTGCTACAGAGGCTCTATTTAAAGGAACACCTTTAGCGACTCTTACACGTTCTTCGTTCTTAACTAATTTTTTTGCTCTTTCTTGGATTTCTTTTTCTATGTCTTGTATTCTTTTAGCGTAGCGTATTCTTTCTACTTGTCTAGCTAAGTCAAATCCTTTAGATTGTAATGCAAATAAAGGATCTTCTATAAACCCTTCAAACCCTGCACGTTTTTGTAAAGACCTAGCGAAAGAAGTTTCTGGTAAGGTATCAATAAACAAGTTCATTATTTCTGATCTTATTTCTGCACTAACTCCCTTACCTTCTAAAGTGTCTAAAGTATCTTTTACAAAAGAATTAGGTGGGGCTTTTACAAACTCTTTAATATCAAGACTACCGTCTATAGAAGTGATATTTACAAAGTTACTATCTTTTCTTGCCTTTTCAGCGGCTCTATCTCTAGCCTCTTTACTTTCAAACATACGAATAACATAAGCATCGCTCTTCTTTACTGAAGGTCCGACTACGTTATAACTTAATTTATAATGCCCCCTTCTGGATAAAGGGAAATACACATCTAGCGTTTTATTATCAAATAGTTTTTCAAATACAGTTTTCTTTAATGTCTTAGCTGCTTCTGAATCCTTACCCAAACCATCATCAATTCTTGAAAACAATAAATCTTTTAACTTATTATATTCTGCCTTGTAAAAGTCTCTTAGAGCTATGTATTCATTTTTTATACTGGCTTGCTCTGCAGCAGTAAATTCTTTTAACTTCTTTTGTTGTGCATCAAAAACTTTACCTAAATCATTACCATCTGAGTCATACTTACCTAAATATTCTGTACGTCTACCATAAGGATTTACTTGGTACAAAGTAGCACCAAACTCAGAGTCATAAATTATATCTGCTAATGCTCTTTCTAATTTAGGGTTTTTAGTTCCCCATTTAGCAAGTCTGTCTAAGACTCCTCTAGTGTTCTCATCTGCCTTGTTTTGTGCTCCTCGTTGATTTTCAAGTTCCTCATGTAATCTTAAACCTATATCGTCAAATCCTACTGCTTTTGCAGTGTCACCAAGACTTTGTGTTCCTTTTAGTCTTAGGAAAAAACTTTTAACTCCATCTGATACATCTGGCAAAAATTCTGCAGACCGTGTAGCATGATCTTCCCTAGCTTGTTTGCTAAAAGGTCCACCTAAACCAAGTTTTCTTCTTGTTACTTTTATGGCTTCTAATATTTTTTTAGCTGGTTCTATAAGAGCAACTGGGTCAGTGTCATAAAAGTCAGGAGAAGGAGATACCATAGCCATTATGGACGCATCTGCAGAATCAAGAGCACTACCTAAAGGTTTAGTGTCCATGCCGAAAAGGGTACGTATATAGTTTGTAACTGCCCTATAAAATCTAACAATCGCAGGTATGTTTTTACCCTTAGTATTTATGTTACCTAACTTTGTTGCAAACTCAGGGTTACTAAATGCTTCAGCCACAAACTCTTCTACATTGGTAGCACCATACGCGGTATCTAATTCACCCTTAACATCATTAAATAATTTGGTTATTTGTTTTGTTAAAGGACTTGAAGGATTACCTCTTATGGTATTAAGAGTAACCGCATGAACCACCTCATGTAGTATGGTATGATTTGTTATAGGAAAATCTGAATTAAGATAAATTGTGTTTCCTCTTGGTACAAACATGCCACGGGCAGGCTTATCATATACCGTAAATCCTAATTTTTTAAATTCTGCTCCAGTAATTGTTGTTATATTAGTGCCACCTACGTTATCTGCAAGAGCTTGCACTATGCGTTTCATACGTTTATCTTTTATGCTGTCAAGCATATTTAATAAAGTTTGTTTGAGCCCATCAACTTCAATAGACTGTACTGCATCTTTATTAAGTGTAGACTCTAAGGATGCTTTACCTACGGTAGATAGTCCTTTCATTTTTAAAGAATCTGAAGCGTACAGTTTTAATATTGCCTCTTCAAGAACCTCTTTTTCGCTGACAATATTTTTATATTCTTTAGTATTGGCTTTACCTTCTACTTTAAGCCTTGCTATTTCTGCATCATATTCTTTAAGACTAGCATCGTAGAACGAGGCTAATGCTTCAGCTTTTTCTTTAGAAAGTGTAACTCTCTTTTTGGTAGCGGCTTTTGTAGTTGTAACCTTTGGAGTTGTAACTTTTGGAGTTGTAACTTTTGGAGTTGTAACTTTATCCTTAACAGGACCAGTTTGTGTTACTTTGTCCGTCTTTGTAGCCTTGACTTTTATAGCACCTTCACCAAATCTAGCATCTAAAGCCTGTTGATAATCAGCTAAAATTTGCCCTTCTGTTGCTTTTTGTTGTAAATCAGATTTTTCTTTGCCTGTAAATGGTTCTAATACAGATACCCTACCTGCAGAACCAATCTCGTTATCTATTGATAGTTTAAGACTATCTTGTATGTATTTGTCTGTAGTTTTAATAGCATCAGAATCTGTGCCTAAATTTGTTCTTAACCACTTATAGGTCTCTTCTGCGTTTAATCCACCAGTACCTTTAAATTTCTTTACTTCTTCTGGAGAGGCATCTTTTTGCGCTCTGTATTTAGGTACTTCAGCACCTATTTCATAACCTAACGAATAATAAGCATCTATAGGTCGTGCAAATCTTTTTAAATAATTTCTTGCAATATTTCTTTGTATTCTTTCGTCTGTTTGTTTCTTTGTTTCTTTACCTTTTTTAGGTTTATCTTCATTACCCTCTTTATTTAATGTAACACCTTCAGCCGCGATTAAACTGTCTATCTTGTCTTTTTCTTTAAGTATAGGATTGGATTTTAATTCTTTAAGTTTATCTTTTTCTTTTCCTATCTCTTTTCTAGCTTCTCCAGCTGGACTGGTTGCTATTGCGGAAGCCTCTATTTCCCCTGTAGTGATAGCACTTTTAAAATTGTCCTCTAAGTCTTTTACCTTTCTTTTTTGTGTAGCGATAGCTTCAACATCTTTGTCAATATCGCTTTTAAGAGTTTTATATGTTATTAAACCATCACTTGTTTTCTCTGCAGTTTCAGAAGCAATGAGCCCTTCCTTACCCAAATCAAAAGATAATTGTTCTTGTTCTTGAGCAGTAGTTGGAACTCCGCTAAATCCTTCACCTGTTGTACCTGTTTCTTCTCTATAACTTGTTATTATGTCTTGGTCTGCAATACCTTGAATGTTTCTTTTTTGATTAGAAAAATGTTCTTTTGCCTGTTTAAGTTCTTCAGGATTAACAAGCGTAGACTGTTTTTTATTTAATAATTCTTCTCCTAAATCAAAAGATAATTGCTCTTCTGTAATACCTACCTCTTCAGCAGTTACTTTATCTATATCTGTTTTTTTAGCAGCTATTTCTGCTGCCTGTTCATCATCTTTAGGAGGTGGTTCTAATTTAAACTCAGGTGCTTCTTTAGCCTTTTTATCTGTTTGTTTAGGAGCTTGTAAACCGGGGAATAAATTTATTTGTCCTGACTCTTCATCTATGTCTAATTCTGGTGCCGCATCGTCATCTTCTTCAATAGCTCTTCTTTTTTTACCACCTAAAAAGAGATCAAGTATTGCACCAGCAGCGGCTCCAAAGCCAAAGGCTTCACCAGTACCACCAAATGTTTCTGCAAGATCGTTATATTGTTGTTCTGTAAGGTTTTGTATTATTTCTGTAGTTGCCTCTTGTGCACCTTCTAACCCACCAGTTATAAAAGAATTTTGTACTTTTTGTCCTATAGTCTCTACGTTATCAGGTCCAAACTTTTCTATTAGTTTGTTTATTACAGGAACGTCTACAGACTTAAATAAACGAGTAAGAGGTAGTGCTTCAAGCACACCAAAGGGTGCGGCTGTGCGTATGGCTATATTTCTTTGTTCCTCTGTAGCATCTGCGGCTCTGGCACGTTCACTAGCCTCTCCAGCCATTGTAGTAACACCTAACCCAGCGGCTGTACCTGTACCAATACCTGCAACCACGGGGGCAGCGGCTCCAGCAAGACCAGCAATACCAGCAGTTGTACCAGCGGCTGCACCGAATCCAGCTATCGACCCTAGTGCCTGACCTAATCCATAGGATATTGAGTCAGGATCTCCACCTTCAGGCTTAAAAGATTTTGCTATATCTTGTATTTTTGTTCTAGCAGCTAACTCATCTTGCTCTTCTAATAAAGTAGCTATGCCTAATCCAGCTATTTCTCCTGTGCCGACAAAACCAGCACCAAAACCTTTAGTAAGATTTCCAAGAACACCTGCATCTGAAGGAGATTTACTTACTGTGTTAGGGAATTTACGTTTAAAACGTAACCTTTGTATTTTTCTTAATACTTCAGGATCATTACGTAATACGTTATCAGGAATATCATTTAATGTAACCCCATCTTCTGTAGTTATAGAATAAGGCATAAACCACCTTTATATTGGATCTCCATACGACGCGGATACGGGTGATAGAGTGTTACTTATACTTCCTGCACCTGTTGGTATATTAACTCCCTTACCTTCCAACAAAGATTTTACAAGAGTTGAAAATTCTTCATAACTTGATAATACATCTTTTAAACTACTCTCAAACGCATCAATTTTTGCAGATTCATCATCAGTAAGTGGATCTGCTCCTATCCTTTGTTTTTCAAAGGCTTTTCGTGTTTGTGCATCCATACTTTGTACTAACTGAGCTTGTAGTTGTCCCTTTGCCTTTGTTATATCTTTAAATTGTTCTAATAACCCTGTGGTTGCAGTCTGTTTATCTACAGCTTCTTGTAATGCTTTCTTTATTCGTAAATCTAACTTTTTAAGATTATTAGCAGCCCCTGCTTGATTTGCCGAGAATATAAGGTCTAACTGTGCTTGCGCTGCATCAATATCTGCTTTAGTTGCAGTTAAATAACCAGCCACAGCCGCAGCTTGGTCTTTAACAATAGTATCGTATACTTGCACACCTAATTGTCCTGCAGCAGCTACATTTTCAGAGTACCTTTGCATTGCAGTGTCATCTAATTCTGCTCTTTTTAACGCTCGTTCATATTGGTCTTCTCTTCCTTGTTTTACTAACTTCTGCATATTTCTGCCAAGTGTAGAATAAGTACCTCGTAACGCTCGCATCTTATCTAATCGTTTTTCTTCTTCTGTTTTTTTAGTTAAACCTGCTAATCCTGCTATATTTTGTTGTCTTCTTTCAAAGAAAGGATTAGTTTTTTGCTCCTCTATTGATTGCTTACGTACTGTTTCAGCCTCTTTAGCAGCATCTTGGTCTGTGCGTGCTAATAAATCTTGCATATAATCTTTACCCAACCTACCTGTTACTAATGTTTTATCTTCATCAGTTAGGTCAGCTCTAGTAGGCACAGCTATATCTGTCTGTGCAGCAGCTATAGCACCTGTCAATGGATCTGCTGCTGTTGGATCTGCTGGTGTTGGATCTGCTGCTGTTGGATCTGCTGCTGTTGGATCTACTGCTGTTATTCCTGCTGTTGGACCTGCTGGTGTTGGATCTGCTGCTGTTGGATCTACTGCTGTTATTCCTGCTGTTGGACCTGCTGGTGTTGAACCTTCTGCTGGATCTGGTCTGTTTTGTTTCATTCTTGGGGAGTCGCTTTTAGTAGAAGAAGCAAAAGGAGCATCAGGGTTTCTTCCAAATTTTGAAACTACTTCGTAAAGAGGCATATTTTCTACATCTTCAAGTGTTATCTCTTTCATGCCTTTTTTTCTTTTTTTATTATATTCATCTACTTCAGCTTGAGTTATAGAACCACCTTTTTGATATCCTAATATGCCGCCACTAGACATTTTCTGCATGGCAGGACGTGGTAATGGCAGAAGACCTCCTGCTGCGAGTGCCATTTTTGTTTGCCCTCTTGTTCTTTTTCTTGCGTTTTTTTCTCTATTTGTTTTGAGTATGCCTGCTACACCGGACACCACATCATTTTGTGATCTGCTAACCAACTCCCCTACTTTTTTATTTGCAATAGAATTTTGGTTAACCTGCTGTCCTAAATCTAAACTATTTACTCCAGCTTTAGCCATATTTAATGCTTTTTGTATAGCAAGAAGTTCTGTAAAATTTTTATTTTTTTCTGCAAATTGTCGTAGCTGGGTTAATGGACCTATACCCTTACCAGCAAGCATATCAGCTTTTATTTCAACTTCTCTTTCAAATGCCATTGTTATTAACTCCCTGAAGCTGGTGGTATAAGAGGTGTGCCTGCTGCCATAGTGTCAGTAGCAGGGGCTGGTGTATCTGGATTGAAGAAGTCAAAGAAACTACCAAGCTCTGAACTAGCTCCCATCATCTGTTGAAAAGTGCTTGGTTGTGAATATGTATATGACTGAGATTTAAGAGGTAGCCCCTGTAATAAAGACTGCATATACTGCACTTGCTTATATGGGAAATCTCGTTCTTCTTCAAATTGTGATATATCAGCACCTAATCCTTCTTGTGCTATACCTCTTCTAGTTGCACCTGCTGTAGCCTGACCTCCAAGAACATCAAATCCAAACCTATTACGTGCATCTTGCTCTCTATTAAATTGTGCAAGACCTTGGCTATAAGCGTCTCTGTACCCTTCACCTGTAATTTTTGCCTGTAAATCACCTAAATTACGTGCTCTTTCTGAATCTATAAGTGCCTGTCTTGATCCACCAAATGCACCTGCTTGTGTCAACCTAGATGCATCTTGTTGCCTTTGTATTTCAGCTTGTCTTGCCGCCTCTTGTAACTGAGGATTTAATGCTGCCTGTATATATGGATTCATATACTGTTGGGCTGCTGCCGCATCAAAGCGTTTTACACCCATATTAGCTGCATCAGGTTGTAACGCTGCTATACCAGTAAATGCTTGTGTCTGTAATGGGTCTATATCAGCAGTAAGTGGTCCTTGAAACTCTTGATAAGGTGTATCTGCAAGAGCAGCACCTCTACCTAGCATATCAGTTACGTATGGACCTACATATTTAGCTAAAGAACTTTCTGTGCCTGTTTGCTGTGCATTAAAATCAGCTTCATCAGATACTATATCTCCAGTTACTTCTGTTTCTTTCTCTGCCTTTACTTCACCCTCATTACTAAATTTAGCTATCCCCCCCACTTGCCATTTTCGGCATAAATTTGTCAGGATTTATTTCTATACCTTGTTCTTTTCTACCTGTGCGTGCTTGTCGTACACTGTCCATCATATTATGTAGTTCTTTAGCTCCCGCATCGGAATTACCGTTACCAAGGTGACTTACTACATCAGCAGGTATAACAAACTCACCATCACTTAGGCGGGCTTCTTGACCTCCATCAATACGTGCAGGTACAACGTCTGCCATGCCATCAGTAGAACCATCTAAATACCGCCCTTGAGCTAGTTTGGCTATACCGCCTTGTGCCATATTAGGCATGTTACGTTGCATTAATTGTTGTCTCTGTGCAGTTGTAGCTGCTTGTTGTTCGGCTAGAGAAGGCATACCTCTTTTTACAGACTCATAATCATCGTCTATTTTTGCAAAACGTGTGTCAGTGAAGTATCTTTGATTCTCTCCACCCCTACGTCTATTTGGGTCAGTTGGCACTCGTTCTCTAACAACTTCGTAATCAGGTATACTACCTGTATATCCGGTGCTTGGGATATTAGGTGTAAATCCTCCGGTGCCTCGTAACGCAGCACCCACAGCTAAATCACCTATGGGATTACCTGTTGAACCAGTGCCTATAAAAGAGCCTATGCCACCTACAACATTACCTAAAACAGAAGCCTCTCCTGCCTCATTCTCAGTGCTTTTTTTGAAAGTTTCCCACCAATTCTGTGCCATATATTAATTATCTCCAATTAATTTCAATAATGCAGCATTGCGGTTTATTATGCCACCTTTTGCGGCAGTTTGTGGTAAAAATCCTTGTAAGGGTTGTCCAACCGGAGATTGCCGTGCTGGTACCACATTACTAGCCCCATAAGGACTGAACCTTTGTGTTCTATTGGTTGGAGCAAATATGTCTCTCCCTCCAATATCATATAAATAATCTATATTAGCTAAAGGTATTTCATCAGGAGTTGCTGTTATACCGGGATCTAATATAGCTTGTTGCAATAACCTTTCTTGTGCTTCTCTCTGCCTAGTAGCCTCTATTTGGTTAGATATATTTTGTTCTGATTGTATTTGTTGCTCTATCTGCTGTTGTATTTGTTGCTCTATAGCCTGTTGCGCCTCTGCTTGCTGCTCCAAAGCTCTTTGTCTTTCTGTTTGAGCGTCTGCGGCTATCCTAGCAGCCTGTTGTTCTGCTGCTATTCTTCGTCTTCTTTGGGTATCTAGTTCAGCAAAAATGCCTGTAGGTGCAAAATCACCTAATAAACTAACATCTTGACCAGCTAATGACTGTTCTAACAAAGTCTGGTCATTTAAGTCAATAATACCGTCTTGATTTACATCAAACACTGCCTGTTCTGTAGTAAGAGGTAATTGTTCTAAAGCCGCTTCTTGTTCTGCTATAGCCGCCTGTACAAAATCTATATCTTGTTGTGTGACCTCTCTAGCAGGTTTACCAATTAGATTAGCTATGGCTTGTAAATCTTCAGTTGTTGTAAGGTCAGAGGGTATTTCAGGTATTTCTATAGACGCGACAACTTGATCTACTATTTCTTGGGTTACAGGTATATCTAACTTACCAAGTTCTGTTTGTACTATAGATTCTACGTTAGCAGGAGTAGCAAAATCTAAATCTTCTAATTGAGACTCTACCTCATTTTTTATATCGTCTAATGTGGGAGCATCTATCTCAGCAGCTATTTCTTCTGTAGTGGGTACATCAGGTATGTTTATATCTTCGAGTACAGCAGATACTATATCTTCTGTTACAGGTATATCTAAATTACCTAAAGCCGTTTCTACATCTTCGGCAGTGACAAAATCTAGATCACCTAATTGCGTCTGTACCTCTGTGGATATATCATCAAGTGAAGGTATATCTAATCCGGCTATTTCAGCGTAGATACCCGTTGCAGCTACCTCATTTCCATCTTCGTCTGTGGTAGCAGGGGAACCTAGTTCTGCTTTTACTGCATCAGCTATATCACTGTCTGATGGTATACCTGCATTCTCTAACGCATTATCTATTGCTGTAGATATGCTTTCTGTTGTAGGTATATCTAGTCCAGCTATTTCTGCATATATACCTGTTGCAGGTATTTCATTCCCATCTTCATCTGTGGTGGCAGGAGAGCCTAACTCTTCTTTAACTGCATTAGATATATCACTGTCTGATGGTATACCTGCATTCTCTAGCGCAGTGTCTATTGCAGTAGATATATCTGTTGTTGTGGGTATATCCAAATCCCCTAGCTGAGTTTCTACCTCTGTAGATATGTCATCAAGTGATGGTATATCTATGTCTTTAAGCACAGCCTCTACTATGTCGTCTGTCACAGGTATATTTAAATTACTTAAAGCTGTTTCTATATCTTGGGCAGTGGCAAAATCTAGGTCTCCCAACTCGTTTTTTACTTGTTTTGCTATATCATCTGTCGTAGGTATGCTTAAAGAATTGGTTACCGCGTCAATAATTTCTTGTGTAGCAGGTATTTCTAAGTCATTTAAAGCATTTGTTATATCTTCAGGCGTAGCAAATCCTGCGTCTGCCAATGTAGATTCTATTAATTCGACGGTATTTTGCACGTCTGTCGTTGTTTCTTCTGCTACTTCTACTTCTGGTGTTAACACCTTTTTAGTATCAATATCATCTGTTTGTGAAATTTCTAATGCATCGTCCTCTCTATCAATATCTAAATCTGCGGCTAAAGCTGCTGTTATTTGGTCTTCTTCTCTTTTTACTCTTTCATCGTCTACTGCCTGATTAATTTCTGTGTTAAATCCTTCTTCTGATTTTTCACCTAT
>MDTB01165523.1_pt1 | contig 12402 bp, 18 predicted proteins | sample 811161 | NCBI WGS metagenome assembly MDTB01 (sample SAMN05326650, study PRJNA326480) | marine metagenome | isolation source: seawater | place: Mediterranean Sea | collected 2009 | reverse complement strand
TTATCGGTCCAAACTAAATTTTGCCTAAAAAAGAAAAACATAATCGGTAGAGTAAAAGCAACAGTAAAAAAATATCTTGCCCAAGTGATTTGTAAAACGGGTAAATCTGCGCTTAAATATTTTGCAAATCCATCCATAATTGGAAGCATTATCCATGCTAAAAGGTTAAATGTTATAGCCTTCATAAATAAAAGGATATAGATTAATTAAAATATTTTAAAGCAAAGAATACAACTATTGGAATAGTTATAAAGGACATAAGAGTTGAAACAACAATAGTACTTGCAATATTATCTACTATCTTTTTAGGCGAATACATACTACCAACAAGATAATTCAATATTGCACTAGGCATTGCACTCTGAATAAGTAATACTCCAGCAGCTAATCCGGATAAATTGAAATTATAAATCACAGCAAATGCAATTAAAGGTCCTATTATAACTCTACAAAAAGAAAGTATTATTGAGTCTTTAAGAGAAAACTTAAATTTTGTTAGAGCGATACCTAATGACATCAAGACTAGGAATATTGTAGCATAGGTTAAAAGAAATGTTGTGTTCTCAAGAAATAAAGGTGTCTCGATTTTAAAAAATAAAAAAATTACAGATACAATAATTGCATATACAGGCGGGCTCTTTATTAAAATATCAAAAGAAAAACTTTTTTTTGCTAAAAAAACACCTAGTGTGAAGTGGAATAAGATAATAACAGAAGCGATAGCAGATGCTACACCAAGACCTTGTGTTCCATAAGCAAACAGACAAATTGGAATGCCCATATTACCTGTATTTGGGAGTATTAAGGGTGGTAGTTCCATACTAAGATCTTTTTTAAGAAAAAAAAGAACTAAAAGTCCAATTATAGCAAATCCACCAATCATAATTAATGCATAAATGAAATAATGAATAAAAAGGCTTAGTGTAATTCCTGTTGTTGTAACAGTATAAAAAATCATTGCCGGTGTTCCAATATTTCCAGCAAAATTAGTTATAAAAGTAGTGTCAAATTTAGGGCTTTTTTTACCTAAATAGTAACCAACTCCAATAACAAAAAAAACAGGGAAAATAACTTCAAAAATTTTAATATATATTTCCATTAATTATAGAGTCTAATTAATGTAGGTAATTTTAGAATATTTTTATTTTTTTTAAATAATGATAAACAATTTTTAGCATTATATTCGGTTGTTTTATGTGTAATTATAACAATTCTTGCTTTCCGATGTTTTTTATCTGGTGTCTGGATTATTCTATCAACAGATATTTTATATTTTGCAAGTCTATTAGTGATTAAAGATAAAACACCCTGTTTATCTTTAACTTCAAATCTCAGATATAGAGAATTTATATAATTGTTTATATTAAAAGGCTTAATAGTTTTTCTTTTTTTATAAGGTATTCCAAAAGGATATTTGGTATTCCCTCTCAAAATAGACATTAAATCAGATAATAAAGAGGATGAAGTGGGACCAGGTCCAGCACCTTCACCTTGCAAAACACTTTGTCCTATAGGTATGCCTTCTGTAATGACAGCATTCATCACTCCATTAACGTTTCCTATATAAGTTTTTTTACTTACTAAACATGGGTGAACTGTTTCAAATAATTGCCCATTTATAATTTCTGAGATTCCAAGAAGTTTTACTCTTAGACCTAATTGGTTCGCAATTTGGATGTCCTCTAATTTTATATTTTCAATTCCTTCCATGATACATTTATTTTTTGAGATTTTTGTATTAAATGAAAGTGCAGATAAAATCTTTATTTTAGCAAAAGCATCAAATCCATTTAAATCTAATTTTGGATTTCCTGGTTCAGCAAAACCTAATTTTTGTGCTTTTTGTAAAACTTTATCTAAAGGTTCATTTGTATTTTCCATCTCTGATAAAATATAATTTGTTGTACCATTAAGTATACCATATACTTTAGTTATCTTATTTGTTGCTAAGCCTTCTTTTATAGTTCTTAGGATTGGTATACCTCCTGCAACAGAAGCTTCAAATTCAAGATTGACTTTATTTTTTTCTGCTAATCTTGATAGATCATCACCATGTTTAGCAATTAGTGCTTTGTTTGGTGTTATAACGTTAACTTTATTTTTTAAAGCTTTTTCAACTAATTTTTTTGATAAACCATCAGAAAATCCTATACATTCAAAAAGGATATCAACTTTTTCTTTGTCAAAAATTTGTAAAGGATTCTTGTAGAAAATTTTTTTTGATATGGAATAGCGTCTTTTTTTATTAATATTTTTTGCTGAAATAGCAACAATCTTTATTTTTTTACCTGTTTTTTTTTCTATATCATTTTTTTTTAATTTTAATTCATTATACAAATAAATACCTATTTGACCTAAACCAACAATGGCAATGTTAATATTTCTTTTCATTTTAATTATCTATGTTTGGATAAGGTTTATTTTTTGCGTAATCAGCTAATCTAATTCTAAATTCATCAAATGATAAATCATCCTGAAAATAAAAATTTTGAAATTCTTTTTTAGAAACAACATTTTTTGATGAACAATTCATTAAAAAAAGAAATATCATCAAATATCTCATCATTTAAAACCATCCTTTACATTAAAACCTTTTATAATATTTAAATTTTGAACTGCTTGACCTGCTCCTCCTTTGATCAAATTATCAATCGATGAAAGTATAACGGCTTTATCTTTATACTTTGTTTTACAGATAGATATTCTACAATTATTTGTATTTATCACATCGTTTGTACTTATTAGTGAATTCATTTTAGTAATTTTAATAAATTTTGCTTTTTTATAAAATTTATTTAATTCATTGTATAAACTATAAATTGTTTTAGTTTTATCTAAATCAACATAAATAGTTGTTAAAATTCCTTTGAACATTGGTAATAAATGTGGGGTAAAGGTAAATCTAAATTTTTTTTTAGTATATTTCTTAATCATTTGTTCTATTTCAGAATTATGTCTATGAAAACCTACACCATATGCGCTTATAGACTCATATAAATTTTTATGTCTGTTTTTTTTATGAATTCCTCTTCCAGCACCAGAATAACCAGATTTTGAGTCTATTATTATATTATCTATTTTAATCAAATTTTTTTTAATTAATGGTACAAGAGGAATTAAAATAGATGTTGGATAGCAACCAGGACAACCGATTATCTTAAATTTCTTAACTTTTTCACCAATTAATTCTGGTAATGAATAAATGGATTTCTTAATTAATTCTGGTGATTTATGCTTTTTTTTATACCATTTAAGATAATTTGAAGCTTTGTCTAGTCTAAAATCAGCAGAAAGATCTATTAAAATATTTTTTTTTAAAATCTTTTTTGCAATTACTTGAGATTCACCATTTGGAAGAGCTGTAAAAATTATATCTACATTATTTAATAAATGATCTTTAAATTTAATTATTTTCGGTAATTTGAAATTTTTTAATGCTTTGTCAAAAGTAGAAATATCTTTACCTATAGATCTATTTCCACATAAATATTTTATATTTATTTTCTTATGTTTAATAAGAAGATTTATCAGTTGAATACCAATATAGCCCGTAGAACCAGCGATTAATACATTAAGCTTAGACATTTAATACTATACCAAATAAAAGTTAAAAAAAAATTATCTTTTAGAAAATTGAAAACTTCTTCTTGCTTTTTTTCTACCAGGTTTTTTTCTTTCAACCGCTCTCGGGTCTCTAGTAGTAAGGTTTTCTGTCTTTAGTGTCGTCTTTAAGTTTTCATCAAATAGAACTAAAGCTTTAGAAATTCCATGGACCATTGCACCAGCCTGACCTGTGTGGCCACCTCCGCTTACACTACATCTTACATCGTAATCGGTAGCTTGATTTATTAATTCAAAGGGTCTTGTAATCTGCATTTTGTGATTATCACTTACAAAGTACTCATTAAAAAGTTTACCATTAACATAAATTTTTCCTGATCCTTTTTTTACCCATACTTTAGCAATAGACGTTTTTCTTCTTCCAGTGGCATATTTACTGTCTTTAAAATCTAAATTTAATTTAGGTGATTTAGTATCTATCTGTGAGTTTTCCATTTTAATTTCTAATCAAATTTTTACTGTTTAATTTTTCTAATTCTATAATTTTAGGGTTTTGTGATGAGTGAGGATGATCATTTCCTGAGTAAACTTTTAATTTAGTGAGTTGTTTTTTTCCTAATACACCACCAGGGAGCATCCTTTTTACGGCAAGTTTTAAAGCCTCACCTGGTTTTTTTTCATGTAGTTTTTCAGGTGTTGTTATCTTTATACCGCCTGGGTAACCAGTATGCCTATAATATTTTTTGTTTCGAAATTTATTTCCACTAAATTTTGCTTGATCTACATTCTTGACTACAACAAAGTCACCATCATCCATATGAGGGGTAAAAGTGGTTTTATTTTTTCCTCTTATAATTTTAGAGATAACAGTAGCTAGTCTTCCTATCACAGCATTTTTGGCATCTATTTCATACCACTTACTATTTATATCATTTTTAGCAGTAAATTTAGTCATAAATTGCGGGATTAATACTGATAAATGGCATATTGTCAATTTATATTAATGTTGATACTAAATTATTAACATTTAAAAAATAAGGAATATATATGACAGATAAAAAGAATAAGACTACAACTGACCCAAAAACATACAAATTCGATACTCTAAGTCTTCACGCTGGGTATCAACCACATAAAAATGCAGGTTCTAGACAAGTGCCTATTTATCAAACAACATCATATTTGTTTGATGATGTAGATCATGCTGCAGCATTGTTTAACCTTGAAAGAGGTGGTCATATATATAGTAGAATTTCAAATCCAACAGTTGCAGTTCTTGAGGAAAGAGTTGCTTCTTTAGAAGGTGGTACAGCAGCTTTAGCAACATCATCAGGAATGAGTGCAATATTTTTAGCGGTAATGACATTGTGTTCAGCTGGAGATCATTTAGTTGTATCATCTCAACTTTATGGGGGTACAGTAAATCTTTTTAGGCTTACTTTACCGAAGTTTGGAATAAAAGCCACATTTGTAAAACCAAGAGACACAGAAGGTTTTAAAAAAGCAATTCAAAAAAATACTAAAGGAATTTTTGGAGAGCTTGTTGGTAATCCTGGAAATGAATTAATGGATATGCCAGCCATTGCAGAAATTGCACATGAGGCCGGCATACCTTTAATGGTAGATGCAACTTATCAAACACCTTACTTGTGTAGACCTATTGAACATGGTGCTGATATAGTAATTCATTCATTAACAAAATGGATGGCTGGACATGGATCTTCAATGGCAGGAATAATTGTTGAGGGTGGAAAATTTGATTGGATGCAAAATGACAAATTTCCAACTATGACACAACCTTATGAGGGATATCATGGATTATCTTTTGCTGAAGAATTTGGACCGACAGCTTTTACAATGAAAGCAAGAGCCGAGGGTATGAGGGACTTTGGACCATGTTTAAGCCCACAAAATGCCTGGAATGTATTGCAAGGTATAGAAACTTTATCGGTAAGAATGCAGAAACATTGTTCTAATGCTGAAAAGATGGTTGAGTATTTGTTAGGTCATGAAAGTGTTGCTTGGGTATCCCATCCAAGTGTTCCTGACCATCCAGATCATGAACTAGCTAATAAATTATTACCTAATGGAAAAGGTTCAATGATAGCTTTCGGAATAAAAGGTGGCAAGGAAGCAGGTGAGGCTTTTATTAATAATGTTAAATTAGCTTCTCACCTAGCTAATGTAGGTGACACTAGAACTCTAGTAATTCATCCTGCCTCTGCAACTCATTCTCAAATGGACGAAGCTACATTAAAGTTTGCAGGTTTATCACATGATATGATCAGACTTTCTGTTGGTATTGAAGATATTGATGATATAAAGAATGACTTTGAAAATGGATTTAGAGCAGCTAGAAAACCTAGGCTCGTATCCAATCAATGAAGTTTAAAGTAAATAATAACGAAGTTTATGCCTCAACTGGTGGAAGACCTTTTGATAAAGATAAACCATTAATAATATTTGTTCATGGTAGCGGCCTTACACACATGACATGGGTGCTACAAGCCAGATATTTTGCATTTCATGGTTATAGTGTTCTTGCATTAGATATGCCTGGCCATGGTTTATCAGCAGGTGAAAGTTTAAAATCAATTGAATCTATGGCTGACTGGATAAGTGATGTTATAGATTCAGTAGGATATAAAGAGGCATCATTAGTCGGACATTCACAAGGTTGTTTGGTTACTGTAGAATGTACAGCAAGAAATCCAAATAAGATAAAGACATTAAGTTTAATGGGAGGTGCAGGTGCAATTCCAATGAATCCCGAATTATTATCATTAGCTGAAAACAATGATCCTAAAGCCGTAGAATTGATGATGGATTGGGCACATGGACCTGCTGGTCATTTTGGTGGACATCCTGTGCCTGGGCTCTATCATATAAATACTGGGTCAATGTTAGCAAAATCAAGAACAATTAAGAATACTTTAGGTGTTGATTTCAGAGCATGTGATAATTATAAAAATGGATTTGAAGCAGCAAAAAAAATAAAGGTACCTACTCTTTCTATACTTGCAACAGATGATAAGATGTGTCCTGTTAAAGAGGGAAAAAAACTAGCTAATTTAATAGAAGGAAGTCAAATAGATATTATAGACAATTGTGGGCACATGATGTTATTAGAAGAAGCTGATAGGGTTCTTAAAGTACTTAAAAAATTCATAACAACAAATTATCCAGCAAAAAAATAATTTCTAAATTATAAATATGAAAAAGAATTTTAGATTTTTTGATAATAGACAAAAATATTTACTTTTTGTAACAACAACAAATGAAAAAAATAAAATTGCAGATGCTCTAAAACCTATAATTCAAAAACTGAGACCTAAATATCCAGCTTTAAAAATTTTTGATGCAGGTATGGGAGATGGATCATTACTTATGAATATTATGAGACAGTGTCATCAAAAAATGCCACATATTCCACTTCTTGTGAGTACAAAGGAAATTAGTCTTGAAGATGTTAGGTTAGGTCTAGAAAAACTTCCTGATAGATTTGTAGAACATAAAAATACAGTTTTTATTATTTCAAATTTAAATTACGTTGAGTCCACTTCTTTAAGATCTAATAATAAAATTAAACAAAAAAAAATGAATTGGAAAGTTGTAAAACTTAAAGGAAATTCATCCCTTGATTTTTCTGATCAATTAAGAAAATTAAATCAAAATTTTTTAAATGATAAATGGCAAATTACGAGAAATCCAAAAAATGGAAACCCAACATACAAAGAGCCTTCGGTGATTGTGATTTATAGAAAAGATCAAGAGTTTATCCTTAGAAATATAATTCCAAGAAAAAATAATGGAAAAAATAGTTATAATCTAATTATAGCATCCCAACCTTACAGATCAAGAATATCAGCAGAGAAGAAGGTTAAATATGTAATAGATCCAATGATTAAATCATTAGACACAAAGGGGAAATTAGTTGTTGTACATGCTTGCGGAAATGATCCTGGGAATAAAATTATTAAAAGAGTTTGGCCAAATGAAAAACCGTTTCCAACACTATATTCTTCAATTTTGAAATATATTAAAGAAAATACTGATAAGAACACCCTAGGAAATCTAAAATTTAATAAAAAAAAAATTATAAAATATGTCTTGCGAGCCCTACCAAACGAAATAAGAGGTGGTATAGCCACATCACTTATATTTTCAGCCTGGAATGCGGCGGTTTATGTGAATCAAATATCTGATCAACAAATTATGAATGCTGAAAGAAAAAAAAATTACCAAAAAGTTGTTCAGCAAATAGTTAATAAAAACAAAGGCTTATATTTTAATAATGAGTTATTTGTAATTGAAAAGAAATAATCAAATATAAAATTTGTTTTTATAAAAGAAATATAATGAAGATGTAACCAATAATATAGAGGAAAACTGATGTAAGGATGAGGTAAATAAGTTAGCTCCATTTAATAAAGTCAAAATACCTAAAAAAACTTGTAAGAAAATAGTAAACCCTAAAATAATGATAGGTTTAAATAAATGATAAATTTTTCTTTTATAAATTATAAAAATTAGAGACAAATACAAGATTACTATCAAGTAAGCCAGATTCCTATGTAAATATTGAACTAGTGATGGATCACTAAATACTGTTAATTGAAACATATCGATTATTTTACTATCATCGGGGAAATATGTTTCACCCATTAAAGGCCAAGTATTATATATCTTACCGGCATCCATACCAGAAACAAAAGCACCAAATATAATTTGTACAAAAATAGTAATTAAAAAAAACTCAGGTAATAAATTTAATAATCTTTTTTTATGTATTATTATGTTTATCATATTCATATAATTCCAAAAAATTAAAGACAAAATTATGAAAGCAAATAAAAGATGTATTGATAATCTGAAATGACTTACATCAACATCATTAATAAGCCCACTTTTGACCATATACCAACCCAGAAAACCCTGGAAACAAATTAATACAAAAATAAAATGTAAATTGGAAAGTTTTTTAAAGCCTATTTTTACACTGAAATAAATTAAAGGTACTAAGAATGTTAATCCAATTATTCGACCAAAAAAGCGATGTGCCCACTCCCACCAAAAAATAATTTTAAACTCATCTAGGGTCATTGAGAAATTTTGTAATTTAAATTCAGGAATTTGTTTGTATGATTCAAAATAAGCTATCCATGTCTTATCATTTAAGGGTGGAAGGAAACCTTTAAAAAATTCCCACTCAGTAATTGATAATCCGGAGTCTGTAAGTCTTGTTAAACCACCTACAACAATCATTGCTGAGACTAAAAAAAACATTAATATCAGCCAATTAGATATATACGTTCTGTATTTTGTACTAATTTGAGTATACATATCTCTTTAAATATAATATTTATTTATAATTCCAATTGCTCAAATGTCGCCTAATAAAAGAATAAAATTAAATAAATTACGAAAAAAATTAGATAAACTTGATAATAAGCTTATAAAAATAATCAAAATAAGGACTAACATTGTAAAGAATGTTCTTAAACTTAAAACTTATAAACATGAAATTGTAGATAAAAAAAGAATTTCATTAATCCTTAAAAATATAAAAGGAAAATCAATTAAAAATAAAATTGATCCAATAATAACAAATAAAATCTGGAAAAGTATGATATCGGCTTACATAGATTTTGAAAGAAGGAATTTTAAAAAAAAATAATTATTTACTATGAGGTGGAAGTTTTTTTTCTACAAAAATTTCATGTTTACGAGTTGAAGGGTTGTATTTTTTTGCTTTTAATTTGATCTTAGCCTTTTCTCCACCAGCAGGTTTTTTTACATAGTAGAAATACGGACTGTCAGGTTTAGTTTCAGGAACAAGCCTTACTTTTACATGTGTTTTTTTAGCCATAAATACTATTTTAAACTTTTTATAATATTAGAGAGTCTTACTAATTTGTTTTTAATTCTCGAAGCTTTTATAGATTGATTTATAGTTTCGTCAAGTTTTAAAGAATCTTTGTCATTAAGTATTTTTCTTGCACCATTGATAGTCATTCCTTGGTCTTTTAATAAATACTTTATTTTTTTTAGTAAATTGATGTTAACATTGTTATAATATCTTCTGTTGCCATTAAGTATTCTTGGTTTTATTTGTTTAAATTCTTTCTCCCAATATCTAAGAGTATGAGTAGTAGTTTTTTCCTTATCTTTATTTTTAAGATTTAAAATTCTAACCACCTCCCCTATAGTTTTATATGCTTCATCTAATTTAATCATTGTTTATAAGATTTATAAAATCTTTAAATTCATTTGAAGGTTTAAATAAAACAACATTTCTTTGTGAAATAAGCTTTTCTTCTTTTGTTTTAGGATTTCTACCTAATCTTGAACTTTTTTGTCTTATAGAAAAAGTACCAAACTTTGTAAGTTTTAATTTTTTTTCAATTTTTAAATTATCGATTAGTGTTTTAAAAAAATCATCTATTAGATTTTCAGATATTTGTTTTGAAAAACCAAGCTGCATATATATCAAGTTAACTAAATCCTTTTTAGTTAAATTAATCCTCATAATTAGATATTATTTTTAATTTTTTCTATTAGATTACCATTAATTATTTTACAACAAACTTCAAGAGAATTTGAAAAACCAATATAATCTGTACCGCCATGACTTTTTACAACAGGTGAGTCTAAACCAATAAAAATAGCGCCATTATACAACCTTGGATCTAAACGTTTTTTAAACTTTTTTAAATTAGAAATATTTAAAAAAGAGGAAAATTTTCCAATTAATGTTCCACTTAAAGCCATTTTTAATTCATCTGTTATAAAATTTGCAGTTCCTTCAGCAGTTTTTAAAGCAACATTTCCTGTAAAACCATCAGAAACTATAACATTTACTTTACCATGCATTAGTTCATTTCCCTCTATATATCCAGCAAAGTAAAAATCTTTTAGTTTCTTTTCATTTAATAATTTATATGTCTCTTTAATTGTCTCATTACCCTTTAACTCTTCTGAACCTATGTTAAGTAATGCAACTTTTGGCGTTTCCTGAGGATACAAAGATTTATATAAAGAAGAACCCATAACTGAAAAATCAAATAAATTTTTTGAACTGCATTCAATATTTGCACCAAGGTCTAATACAACACTCATGCCACTTTTATTCGGCCACAAAGCTGATAATGCAGGTTTATCTATATTTTCTATCATTTTTAAATTTAGTTTTGAGATAACTAGTAAAGCACCTGTATTTCCAGCTGATATTACAATATCACAATCTTTTTTCTTAACACTTTCAACAGCTAACCACATACTTGTTTCCTTGCCTTTTTTAGCTGCTTCTAATGGACTGTCTTCACTAGAAACCTTTTTTAAAGTATTAATTATATCATATTTATTTCTACTTATTTTATCTTCTAAACAATGTTTAATTTTTTCTTGATCACCAAAAATCTTATAAAAAACATTTTCATTTTTAGATGAATGATGAATAATACCATTTATAATTTTTTCTGGTGAATTATCACCTCCCATTGCATCTACTGCAATTTTAATCATAAATGACATTTAAAAAATCTAATTAATCTTTTGGGTCTAAAACTTGTCGACCTTTATACATTCCTGTTTTTAAATCTAAATGATGTGATAATCTATACTCACCTGATTTTTTATCCTCAACAATATTTTTAGTGGAGAATCTCATATTCTTAGATCTTCTCATTCCAGTTCTAGATGGTGTCTGTTTTCGTTTTGGTACAGCCATAAATATTACTGTTTACTTACACTTTTTAAATAAGAATTCAAATTATATTTTGATATATCTTTGCTAAAACTATCAAAATAATCAACTAAATAATCAATATTTTCAAAATTACTTAAAAATTTTGATAACTTTTGTTTCTTAGTAGTAGATTCAAGTTCATTCCAGAAATGTATTTCAGAAATGATACCATGAAACACGTTTATGTAATCTTTCATTTTCTTATTTATTGATTGATCACCATAGCCTATTTCTCTAATACTCAATTCTAATTGTCTAAAATTAAAGTCATATAATTCTTGAAGTATTTTATCATTTTCCTTACTTTTAAATGCTTTAAGAATAAATGCGAAATGTAATAAAAATAGGGTTAACCTATCCGAAAAACTGTCTTGTTTATCTAAAACACCTTTATATAGTAATTTATTAGTAGTTAATCTAATTAAATTATTATAAAAATTAAGAAATTCTTTTTTCATGAAAAAATTATTATTACTATCATTATTAATTTTATCAAGCTGTGGATTAAATAAAGTTGTTCAACATCACGGCGTACATAATTTAGAAAAAAAACAGGCTAAACTTAAAATTGATTATACAAACAAAAATGATATAATTCAGATGATTGGACCACCTTCTACAAAAAATTCATTTGATAATGATATTTATATTTATATTGAAAGAAAAACAAGTAGTTCAAAATTATCAAAACTTGGTAAGAAAAAACTAATAACAAATAATGTTTTAGTACTTGAAATAGATAATTCAGGTATTTTGTTAAGTAAAAAGTTTTATGATAAAAATGATATGAACGATATGAAATTTAATCAGAATATAACCGAAATAAATTATTCAAAAAAATCATTTATTTATAACTTTATGAGTTCATTAAGACAAAAAATCGATGATCCTCTTGGTAAAAAGAGGATCAAAAACTAATTGATTAAATATTTATCCTGCAATCACAGCCAATAATAAAAGTGCTACAATATTAGTAATCTTAATCATTGGATTAACAGCTGGTCCTGCGGTATCTTTATATGGATCTCCAACTGTATCACCTGTTACAGCTGCTTTGTGAGCTTCAGATCCTTTGCCGCCATAATTTCCATCTT
>MDTB01011209.1_pt1 | contig 12402 bp, 12 predicted proteins | sample 811161 | NCBI WGS metagenome assembly MDTB01 (sample SAMN05326650, study PRJNA326480) | marine metagenome | isolation source: seawater | place: Mediterranean Sea | collected 2009 | reverse complement strand
GGTATACTTCAGTTAAACGAATGGTTTATGAGAGGTGACGTTGTAGTATTAGCTACTCCTGAAGTAGCGGGACTACCGTTTGTAATCTCTGGACTTGTGTTTGCTGGTGGTATGGCTGCCGCTATGTCAACTGCAGATGGATTAGTTCTTGCGATATCTAATGCTTTATCACATGATATTTACTATAAAATAGTAAATCCAAAAGCTGATACAGCAAAAAGACTTATCGTTGCTCGTGTACTACTAGTATTAATCGGTGCCGCAGGTGCTTATATAGCTTCGTTTAGGCTAACAAGTATCTTAGGTTCGGTTGCTTGGGCGTTTGACTTTGCGATGTCAGGCCTATTCTTCCCACTTGTACTAGGTGTATGGTGGAAGAGAGCTACTAGAGAAGGGGCGATTGCTGGAATTATCACTGGAATATTGTCAGGGTTAATGTACCTATTATGGGTATATCCTAAATTCTCAGTGCCAATTTTTGGTGGCGTAAATGAACCGTTCTTAGGTATAGATCATTTAAGATTTGGAATGATCGGTGCTCCAATTTGTTTAATTACAATGGTTGTGGTCAGTTTAATGACTAAAGAACCAGATGCAGCTACACAAAGAATGGTTGATGAAACTAGAGTACCTACAGGTAAAGCTATCTTAGGTAAACAACACTAGTAAATAAATTATAAAAACTAAAAGGGGCGAATTTTTCGCCCCTTTTTTTTTGCTCAGATAATGATATCTTGACTACATGATACCTACTTGGATAATTGTTTTAGACTACATACTTGGAATGATAATGTGGACTCTGATTGGCAGGGCTTTTATGAATATTTTTCAAAGGGAAGACTCTACATTTTTCTTTATGAGAGTTTTTGTAAAATACACCAATCCAATTATAAATTTGTTCAAGTTTATAACACCAAGTTTTTTATTTGGTCCATTTATTGCGCTATATGTAGCTTGGTTTTTTTATTTATTCAGATTTTACGCGATGCCGTACCTGCTTGGATATGACGTTTGGGGAATGTTAGCATTTCCTCTAGAAAGCGATTTTTCAAAACAACTTTATCAATTATTTAATTAACATTTTATTTTTTTGACAAAATACAAGATTAAAATATATATATAGGGATATGAATTCATCAATAAAAATATCACCGTCAATTCTTTCCGCAGATTTTAGTAAACTGGGTGAAGAAGTAATTTCTTTAGAGAAATCTGGGGCAGACTATATCCATATAGATGTTATGGACGGTCACTTTGTTCCAAACATTACAATTGGTCCAGAGGTAATAAAAAAATTAAGGCCTTTAACTAAAAAAATATTTGATGTTCACTTAATGATAGCTCCGGTTGATAAGTTTATAAAAGATTTTGCTGATGCAGGTTCGGATATTATTACCTTTCATCCCGAAGCAACAGATGATGTTGAAAAAACAATTAAATTAATTAAAGATAAAGGAAAAAAAGTTGGAGTATCATTAAAACCTAACTCAAAAATTGAATTAATTGAGAAACATTTAAATAAAATTAATTTAGTTTTAATTATGAGTGTAGAGCCAGGATTTGGTGGACAGAAATTTATGCCTGAAGTTCTTCCAAAAGTAAAAGAATTGAAAAAAATTATTTCTAAAAAAAAACTTAATATTGATATTGAAATAGACGGTGGAATTAATTTTGAAAATGCTAAATTAGCAAAAGATGCAGGGGCTAATATACTTGTTTCGGGTTCCACTATCTTTAAAGAAAATAGCGGTGACCTAAAAAAAAATATAAGTCTCTTACGTTCAGATTAATAAATGTTTAACTTAAAGGGTATTTTTTTTTACTTTTTAGCTATTAGAATTATTTTAAACAAATTTATAAAAAAAATTTATTACTCTAGCAATTTTTATAATAATTCTTTAAGAACTATAACACCAATTCAATTCTATTTTTTTCCAAATTCTTTTTTATTATCATCATTCATCAATTATAAAAATTTTTCTTTCAAAATTTCAAAGGTTAATTTAGATGATTTTTGGAAAAATAATTATAGTAAAAAAGAAAACTCCAATCTTAATAATTTTTTGTGGTTAAACTTAATTGATAGGAAAAATGATGGTCTAGTAATTCAAAAGATAATATCGATTTGGATTCAGCAAAATAAAAAATATAAAAACATAAATTGGGAAAGTGAAACGATTAGTAAAAGAGTTATAGCCTGGATGTTGAATGCAGATATAATACTTAACAATGCTGAAAAAGAATTTAAAATTCATTTTTTACAATCTCTTATTATTCAAATTAATCACCTAAAAAAAATAGTAAACTTTGAAAACAACTACTTGATAAAAATGGAAATTGTCTCTGCAATTATTTTATCAGGTCTTATATTTAAAGAATATAAAAAGAATTTCGATTTTGGAATTAAGGAATTAAAAAAAATAGTCGAAGAATTTTTTGATAATGAAGGCTGTCCTAAAAGTAGAAATATCAATGACCTGATACAATCCTCTAAATTTTTAATTCTTATAAAAGAGTGCTGCAAAGATGCTCAAGAATATATTCCTGACTATATTGATGATGTTGTTGAAAAAATTATAGAAAATTTAATGTCTATTAAAACATTCGAAAATAAAAATCCTCTATTTAATGGAGCAAATGAAAATAAAATGGAAGATTATTTTAATTATTTATCTGGACTGGGCTATAAATCAAATAAGAAGAAGTATAGTGTAAGCCAAATTCAAATTTTAAGAAACAAAAAAGCTATTATTTTTTTTGATACTGGAAATCCACCAAAAAGAAAATTCTCATCTTCTTATCAGTCTGGGCCATTATCTTTTGAATATTTAAACGACGGAGAAAAAATTATTACAAATTGTGGCTATGGAGATCAAATTTCAAAAAAAATTGAGACAATAAGTAGGTTAACTTCAGCACAATCAACACTTTGTATTAACGATACATCTGTTGTTAATTTCGAAAAAAATCTAATAATTAAAGACGCTTTCGGAAATTCAATTAAGACTTCATTTAAGACATTTGATGTTAATAAACATAATGATGATAATTATTTATCTATTTCTGGGTCTCATAACGCTTATGAAAGTAAATTTGGTTATATTCATAATAGATTAATAAAAATAAATAAAAAAAATAATGATTTATCTGGTGAAGATAGTTTGATTAAAACAAAAAATACAATTAATCAAAATAAATTTAACATAAGATTCCACCTCTACCCTGAGGTTACGGCTGTTCAAACTATTGGTGGAAATACTATACTAATTCAAACACAGAAAAATATTTCATTGATATTTTCTACTAATGTAGAAGATTTAATGTTAGAAAAAAGTATATTTTTAGCTAGAAATCAAATAATTAATAATTTTTGTATAAATATTTCAGGTAAAATTAATAATGAAAATAAAATAATAAAATGGGAAATAAAAAAGGTAGTCAATTGAAATGCTTCAAAAAATTAAAAATGCATTAATATCTGTTTCAGATAAATCTGAACTATCGAAAATTTTAAAAATACTTAAAAAATATAATGTAAATATTATTAGTTCAGGAGGAACCTTTAGTATTATTAAAAAACTTGGTTATAAATGTACTGAAGTTTCAAAATATACAGGATTTAGTGAAATGTTAGATGGAAGGGTAAAAACCTTACACCCTAAAATTCATGCAGGAATTCTTCATGATAGATCAAACACTAAGCATGCTAAAGAAATGAATAGTCAAAAATTTCCTTCGTTAGATTTAATAATTGTAAACTTTTATCCCTTTCAAAAAATAGTTACAGATTCAAAAAAATCGAATCAAATAATAGAAAATATTGATATTGGTGGGCCAACCTTAGTGAGATCTGCTGCTAAAAACTTTAAAAATGTTTCAATTATTACTAACATTAATGATTATTCTAAACTTATTAATGAAATAGAGAAAAATAACGGAAAAACTTCTATGAAATTTAGAGAACTTATGTCTAGTAAAGCATTTGGTTTAACTGCCTACTACGATGCAATGATAGCAAATTGGTTTAATAAAAACCTGAAAATTAAATTTCCAGAGAGAAAAACAATATTTGGACGAAAACTTAAAGAACTTAGATATGGAGAAAATCCACATCAAAAAAGTTCAATTTATATAAGTGATTACAATGATAAAAATATAGGTTTAAATCAATTAAGTGGCAAAGAACTAAGTTATAACAATTATAACGATATACATGCTTCACTAGATATTCTTGTATCTTTTAAAAAGACTAAAGCAACCGTAATAACAAAACATGCAAATCCTTGTGGAGTATCTCTAAACAATAATTCTTTTAAATCATTCAAAGATGCATATTCATGTGATCCAACTAGTGCATTTGGAGGAATTATTGCATGTAATTTTAATATAAACAAAATTATTGCTAACGAAATAAATAAAAACTTCTTAGAAGTTATTTTAGCCAAAGGATTTGATAAAGATGCTCTTCATCTTTTAAAAAAGAAAAAGAATTTAAGAATTATAGACATTTCTAAATTTAAGCAAAAAAGTGATATTAATTTTAAAACTTTTGACAGCTCTTTTTTAATTCAAGACAACGATGAATATAGCTTTAATAATAAAAAATTAAGATTTGTAACTAAAAATAAACCTTCCAAAAAAGAATTAAAAGAAATCGAATTTGCTTTTAATGTCTGTAAATATGTAAAATCTAATGCTATCATAATAACTAATAACTTTTCAACAATTGGCATAGGTGCAGGCCAACCCAGTAGATTAGATAGCTGTAAAATTGCAGTTCAAAAAGCTAAACAATTTCAACCTGGGAAAATAAAAAATTCAATTGCTGCATCTGACGCATTCTTTCCTTTTCCTGATGGTGTAAAGAAACTTATTCAGGCAGGTGTAAAAATAATTGTTCAACCGGGAGGATCTATTAGAGATCAAGAAGTAATTAACTTAGCTAACAAAAAAAAAGTAAAAATGATTTTTACTGGAACAAGACATTTTAGACATTAATTAAATTTTATCAATTTTAGCTGCTAATATAAAATCACTTTCGGCAAGACCTTTGATAGCGTGAGTAAAAATCTTAATTTTACAATAACCCCAGCCAAAAGAAATATCCGGGTGATGATTTTCTTCTTCAGATATGTTGCCAACTTTATTTACAAAATTTTGACTTTCTTCAAAATTCTTAAATTTAAAATCTTTAATCAAATAGAAACTTTTATCATCGTTGCTTTTCACATCCCAACCATCGACTTTTTTTAAGTATTTGTGTATTTCGCTTTTATCAAATGGTGGAATATTTCCGTCACAAGCAATACATTTTTTATTTGCTAGATCATTCATAATTAATGTTTGATTATCTTCGCTACCATTCCGGTTTCATAATGACCAGGAATATTACAGGCTACCTCTAAAACTTCTGAAGTATTAAACTTCCAAATAAGTTCACCTATATTATTAGGCTCGAGTAAAATACTATTCGCGTGCTTATGGGCCATGGCATGATCTTTTTTCGCCATTGTTTCCATTTTTTTTTTATCAATTTTGTCTGACAAAATAATTTCATATTCAACCATTTTTCCCATTTCTGACTGATGTTTTAAATGCATTTCTTTTGTCGCAATATTATACTCATGAACTAACTCACCCATGTTTTTTACAATAAATTTTACGGTTTCTCCTTTTTTTACCTTTATCTCACTAGGTTCATAATAGTTATCATACATCGTAACAACAATAACTCTTGTTACATTATCGGGCTCACCCTTTTCCCCGATCATCTTTGTAGATGAAGCATGAGATATATTAGAAAGTGCTATTAAAAAAATTATATAATATTTAAACATTTCTAAATTATATCAGAGAATATGAATTTGAAAAATTATCAAATTAGTCGCTATAATTGGAGCGGGCAAAGGGATTCGAACCCTCGACCTTCTCGTTGGCAACGAGACGCTCTACCACTGAGCTATGCCCGCATTATTAAAAGACATATAATACGTTAATGTTAAAAAGGTCAATAATTTAAATTCTTACTATGGTTTACTTAATTTATATATGTTACTTAGTGTAAATAATGAAGTTAGATCTACCAAAGTCTATTCCAGTTTTTCCTTTAAGTGGTGTTATTTTTTTTCCAAAAACTAATTTGCCATTAAATATTTTTGAAAAAAGATATTTAAATTTAGTGGAAGATTGTATGAAAAAAAACAAATATATGGGTATGGTTCAGTCTATAAAGAATAGTAATAATGTTTATAAAATAGGATGTTTAGGAAAAATTACTGACTATCAGGTTAATGGAGATGGACGTATTCTTATCAATCTTACGGGTGTAAGTAGATTTGAAATTTTGAACGAAATTGAAAACAATAAACCGTATAGAGAATTTAATGTAGACTACAGAAAATTTAATTTAGACGCTAATAGTGAAAAAAATTTAGAAATGGACATTAAAAAAATAAATCTAGTTTATGAAAAAACAAAAGAATTTTTTAAAAGAAATGATCTTATGATTAACTGGGATGAGTTTGACAAACTCGATATCAATCATAAAATCAATACGCTGTCTATGATATCTCCCATATCAAATGAGGAAAAACAAAAATTATTAGAAACGGTAAGTATTGATGAAAAAATAAACACACTTTCAGAAATAATTGAGTTTTACCTTTATGAAAATAAATCAAATAACGTTACTATTCAATAACTAGTTAATTATCCCACCATTAGAAACGAATTTGCTAATTTTTTTTAAAAATCCAAAATTATTAATATTTTTTATAATCTTTTCCTTAAAGGGGAAAAAACTATTATTTCTAAAAAAAGTATTAGTTAAGTCTATACCCAATCCAATTATAATATTTTCGGGTTTTCTTTCGTCAGTGAAGTTTTTTAGTATACTTGAATCTTTAATCTGAAGTCCCAATCTTTTATTTTTTAATATTAAATGTGATAATTTTTTAATATCTTTAAGTATTAAATTAAAACCTTGACCAGCTACAGGGTGTACTGAATGTAAAGCATCTCCTAAAATTAAAACATTTTTTTTAAAATATTTAGTTTTTAATTCTAATTTTAATGGAAAAGAATGAATTTCCTGTATTTGTAATTTTTTAAATTCAGGCATTAATTTTTTTATTTTTGTAATTATTAATGTTTTTATTGAACTTTTTTTTTCTTCGTAGAATTTATTATCTAAACTCCATACTATTGAAAACATTTTTTTCCCAAATGGTAAAATTGCTAGTGGCCCCTCTTTTAAAAAATACTGGCTCGCTCCATTAATTTTGTAATCATGATTTAAAATAGATGTAACTGCAGTTTGTTTATAATCTTTAAAAATTGATCTTTTCACATTCATAGTATTAAACAATTTAGATCGACTGCCTGTGCTTAATATGATTATGTCGTAAAAAATTTTTTTTCTTTTTAATAAAACTGAATTGTCATTATGATCTATTTTATTTATTGAATTTTTAATTAATTTAATATTTTTATTTAACAAAATTTTATTAATTAATGATTTTCTAAGTTTATAATTTTGAAAAATGTACATTAACCTTGAACTTTTTTCATTAAAGTTCAAAAAATTAAGCTGTTTTTTATTATTTTCATAATATAAATTAATCTTTTTACATGGCCACATATATTGTAAATTTTTGCCGCCCAAAACTTGTTTCATAAATTGAAAATTCAATTCCGAAATTGCAGTAGTTCTAATATCTTTTTTGATTTTTTCATTACCCTTAACGTAAAGATCAACTTGAAGATCACAATTAGCCATAGCTAATGCAGTTGTCAAACCTGTCAATCCATCACCTATAACGCAAATTTTTTGAGTATTCATATTTTAAAAATTTTAACGATTTAATAAAAATGATACAAAGTACACTTAATGATTCGTTAAATGAATAGTAATATTTACAATAATTTATCTAGATTTTTTAAAAATCGTACCATAGAAGTAGTCGGTTTTTTGCTAATAATTGCAGCTATCACATTATTCATTTCTTTTTTTTCATATTCACCGAATGACCCCTCTTTTATTTATAATAGTGAAAATGTAGATATAAAAAATTATTTAGGATTATACGGAGGAATAGTTTCAGATTTTTTATTACAAAGTTTTGGTATTACCTCTTTTTTAATTTTGATTACACTAATTTCTTGGGGCATAAACCTAGTAGTTAAAAAAAAAATTACTCTATTTTTTTTAAGAATATTTTGTTTGGTAATTTATTTATGTTTAAGTTGTTTATTTGTTTATTCAAAATTTAATAATTCTTTTTGGTTAATTGACAATGGTAATTCAGGTTTCGTTGGACAATTATTATTTAATTACATAAATAATTTTTCTCCTTTAATTGAGAATCAATATGTATCCTTTTTATCAATCGTACTTATTATAGTATTCTTTACTATAGCCTCAGAAATAAATTTTAGAAGAATTTTTATCGATCTGAGAAATTTTATTAAAAAAATATCAGGTAGAAGTAATCAGATAAGTAAAACTGAGAGTACAAATAATGAAATAATAGAAAATGAAATGTCAAATAATATGACATATAAGGATAATGACCAACAATCTTTTTCTTTCGAAAAATCTACCAAAATATCAACTGAACGCTCTAAAAATATTAATCTAAAAAATTTTAAATTGCCTTCTTTAGATCTATTAGAAAAAAATTCTGCTAAAACAAAAGACGTAATTCAAAACAAAAATCAGCCTGATGCAGGATTTATTGAAAAAATACTTTTAGACTTTGGTATAGATGGAAAAATAAAAAAAATTAATAATGGCCCTGTTGTAAGTTTATACGAGTTTGAACCAGCTGCTGGTGTAAAAGTTTCCAAAATTATAAATCTCTCAGATGACATTGCGCGTAATACGAGTTCTGTTTCTACACGTGTGTCTACGATACCTGGAAAAAATACTGTGGGTATAGAAATTCCAAACGACTCAAGACAGAGTGTTTTCTTAAGAGAAATTGTTTCAAATGAAAAATTTACACAACAAGATATTAAACTTCCAATATCTTTAGGTAAAAGCATAGGGGGACAACCTATTGTGGGAGACCTTACAAGAATGCCACATTTATTAATTGCTGGCACAACCGGTTCCGGAAAATCAGTATGTATTAATACTATTATTGTTTCCTTATTGTACAAATTAAATCCTGAGCTATGTAAATTCATTTTAATAGATCCTAAAATGCTTGAACTATCAGCCTACGAAGGAATTCCACATTTGCTGACTCCAGTTATTACAGATTCAAAAAAAGCTACATCAGCTTTGGGGTGGACAGTTAAAGAAATGAATAGCAGATACAAACTTATGAGCAAAGAAGGTGTAAGAAATATTGACGGTTATAATGCTAAACATAGTCTCAAAATGCCTTACATAGTTGTAGTGGTTGATGAAATGTCAGATTTAATGCTTGTTGCCGGAAAAGAAATTGAAAATTATATTCAAAAATTATCACAAATGGCAAGAGCAGCAGGTATTCATATTATTATGGCAACCCAAAGACCTAGTGTAGATGTTATAACAGGAACTATTAAAGCTAATTTTCCTACAAGGATATCTTTTCAAGTAAGTTCTAAAATAGACAGCCGTACAATTTTAGGTGAACAGGGGGCTGAACAGTTGTTAGGTAATGGGGATATGCTTTTTATGTCATCTGCTAATAGAATCATTAGAATACACGGACCTTATATTTCAGAAAAAGAAATTGAAAAAATTTCAACTGTTTTAAGATCACAAGGAAATCCAGATTATATAGATGAAATAACTAGAAATAATCAAGAAAGCAATCTTGATGCAGATCAAGATAGTGATACTGATGAACTATATAATGAAGCTTTAGAAATAATTAAATCAGAAGGAAAGGCATCAACTAGTTTCTTGCAGAGAAAATTACAAATCGGTTATAATAGAGCCGCGAGAATAATAGATACGATGGAAGAAAGAGGAATAGTTAGTAAGGCAAATCATGTAGGCAAAAGAGAAGTGTTATAAGTGTTACAACTTAAAAAATCTTTATTTTTAATTTTTCTTTTAAATATGATCTGCAATTTTGCTTTTACAAAAGAAAAAACTAACATAATCAATAAAATAGAGTCTATTAATAATTTTAAATTTGAATTTAGTCAAAGCGTAAGTGGTAAAGAAGAAAGAGGAAATTGCACTGTTGCTTTTAATAACCGTATGAGATGTGAATATAAAAATAAAAATCAGAAAGAAATAATTATTAATAACAAAACACTTGTGGTTGTGCAAAAAAGATATAATAAAATTTCTTATTATCCTATTACTAAATCAATGTTCATAAATATACTTAATAAAGATAATCTCTTAAATATTATCAAAGTGTCAGAGAGAAATGAATATGGGGAAAATATTAGCTTAGAATATAATGATAAAAATAATCAAGTAATTACAATTTTTTTCGATAAGAAAAGTTTCAATTTGTTAGGATGGAAAACTGAAGATCAGTTCGGTAATCAAATATTTTTTTCAATAAAGATAATTTCTATAAATCAGCCTTATAATCTTGAAATTTTTAAAATTCCCTCTTTAAATTAAGCCACAAAATTTATCTCTTCTTCTTTAAAAATTTTAAAACCCCTAGACCTATAATTTTGTAATGCAAACCTGTGGTCTAAACTGCAAGTGTGCACCCATACTCTTTTGGGACATTTGTTGAAACTATTTTGAAGACAGTGATCTAATAAAGCAGATCCTAAGTTTTTTCCCCTATATTCTTTTAAAATTCCCATGTTTATTAACTCGACTTCATTTTCTTCAGTATGAAACTGTTTTTCGTAAAAACCAACTAAATCTCTATTTTTTTTCATAATCCACGTCTCAAAATTAGGAGTCGATACATATTCTTTCCAGTCGTTATCAGTCCAAGTAAGTCTGTCCCTCCAAAAATGATCGGCACCAATTTGTTTATAAAAAAACTTATTAAGTTTAAAATCTTTATTATCTTCCAAATAAAAACTGTATTTATCAAAAGAATTTGAGTGTATTTTTTTTTGATCTTTTTTTAACTCTTTAATTTCTAAAAAATATCTTTTTACTTTTTGCATTTTAGTTTTAAATAATCATTTTTCCAACTTTTTCTCCACCAAAAATATGAAAGTGAAGATGGGGTACTTCTTGACCACCATCAGAACCAATGTTTGAAAGGATTCTGTACCCGCTGTCGTTACTTGATATTTTTAAAATTTTAACAACATGTTTGATAGATTTATTTAATTCTACAATTTCTTTGTCAGAGGCTTTTTCTACGAAATTATCAAGGTCAATATACTCTCCTTTGGGAATTAATAGCACATGAATTTTTTTCTGAGGATTTATATCGTGAAAAGCTAGCACATAATCATTTTCAAATACTTTTTTGCAAGGAATTTCTCCTCTAAGAATTTTGGCAAAAATATTATTCTTATCATAGCTCATTTCTGCCTTTTCTTTAATTCATTCATTACATCTTCTATTCTAATTTCATTAGCTTCAAGATAAACCATTAAATGATATATTACATCCGCTGCTTCATGAATTTTATTTGAATTTTTTTCAACAGACTCTATTAATTCTTCAATCTCTTCTTTAACTTTCGCAACACTCAGATTTTTATCGTTGAGTAACTTGTTAGTGTATGATTTATCTGGAGTAGAACTTTTTCTATCCCTTATTATTTTAATTAACTGATCTAAGTTTTCAAACATATTATAATCTTATAGGAACATTCTTGGATTTTAAATATTCTTTTGTCTCTTTGATAGTGAATTCACCATAATGAAAGATGGATGCAGCCAAAACTGCGCTAGCCCCTCCAATTTTAATCGCTTCATAAAGATGTTCTAATTTACCGGCTCCTCCAGAGGCAATTACTGGGATATTTGTACATTCCATAATCGATTTTAATAGATCAACATCATATCCAGATTTAGTCCCATCTTTATCCATTGAAGTAAGTAGGATTTCTCCAGCTCCTTTTTTTTCAACATTTTTTGCAAATTCAATTGCATCGATTTCGGTTTTATTTCTTCCACCATGGGTAAAAACATTCCACTTTTTATCTGATATTTTCTTCGCATCTATAGCAACAACAATACATTGGGATCCAAATTTTTTTGAAGCCTCTTTTACAAAATTAATATCTTTAACTGCAGCAGTATTAATCGAAACTTTGTCCGCTCCAGCTAATAATAAGTCAGTTATATTTTGAATATTTCTTACACCTCCGCCAACAGTTAAAGGAACAAAACATTCTTTAGCTGTTTTTCTTACTATATCTATGATGGTTTCTCTATTCTCATTTGAAGCAGTAATATCTAAAAAACAAATCTCATCAGCTCCACCGTCACTATAAATCTTAGCTTGTTCAACTGGATCTCCAG
>MDTB01200498.1_pt1 | contig 12403 bp, 7 predicted proteins | sample 811161 | NCBI WGS metagenome assembly MDTB01 (sample SAMN05326650, study PRJNA326480) | marine metagenome | isolation source: seawater | place: Mediterranean Sea | collected 2009 | reverse complement strand
GTGGCTTAATGTTGGACTTTCGCCAGTCGTTCCAACGGCTACAATTCCATTACTTCCTTCCTGGATGTGCCACTCAACTAAATTTTCCAGTGCACCTACATCAATAGCTCCCTCCTTAAATGGTGTTACGAGAGCTGGAATTGATCCTTTAAACATACTCATTTCCCTATTTTTTGTCATTGGTAATACTCATTTGAATACACTTCAAGTGCTCGAAAAAGAATTTTTGTTAAATAAAAAAACATTTTGAAAAAAAAAAGTTAGTGTTAAGGATCTCGTGTTATAGCTAATTTTGAATTTCGTCAAATTAAATGGAGCTAAATTTGGATCGAGTCTTAGTAATTTTGGTACTATGTTTGCTATCACTTTTTATTTTTAGGCAGCAATTATATGCTCAGCAAAATACTCGCACTATTCAAATGATAGGAGCGGAATTTAGTGAAGTTTTGAAATATACAGACGCAAATATGTGGAATGAGGCGACGAAGAGGGTGGAAGCTCTAAATAACTCTGTTGCATTCGATATATTTGAGTGGCTCCGGCTCCGGGCAGGCAGTCAAGATTTTTCGGCTTATGAGTCATTTCTTTTAGTGAATGACGATTGGCCAGGAATGGGATTGTTAAGATCCAAGGCCGAGAATGCAATTAACACGTCAGTACAATCAATCCGAGTTTTGAATTTTTTTTCAAATCAAGAGCCTATTACGGCTAATGGCTCACTAAAGCTTGCTGAAGTTCTTTTAGTAATGAATGAAATTGAACGAGCCCATAACATTATTAAAGAGAGTTGGTTGAACCATAATTACTCATATGACCAAATCAAGAAAGCTTTTAGTTTGTTCGGACCATTCCTCAAGCAATATAATTCAGATAGGATCGATAACCTTTTGTGGCTAGGAAGATTAGATCAAGCAGAGATGATGCTTCCACATGTTTCTAATGATCTTAGGATATTATCAAATGCGAGGATTGCACTAAAAAAACAGAGCTCAGGCGTAGACGCATTGATAAGAAAGGTCCCAAAAGACTTGATAAATGAACCAGGGCTACAATTCGATAGATTTTTATATCGACAAAAAAAGAATCTTCACGAGAGTGCAGAACAAATGTTACATGAGGTTTCAACCAGTTCAGGTAATTTGGGAAAGCCTAGTTTTTGGGCTAAGGGTCGATCAACTTATGCTCGCAGAGCATTAATTAGTGGTGAGCCTGCGAAAGCGTATAAAATTGCAAGTAATCACTTTATTAATTTTTCTGATCTCAAAGTAGGAAAAGACTCGATTGAACTGGAATGGTTAGCTGGATTTATAGCTTTTGAATTTTTGCAAGAATATGAAACAGCATTAAGACATTTTCAGATTTTTTCACAGTTTGTGATCAATCCAATCAACCAGGCTAAGGCCAACTATTGGATTGGCCGATCATATGAAAAGCTTTCACAAGTTGATCAAATGATGGTTGCATTTGCTAATGGTGCAAAATATCAAACTACGTTTTATGGTCAGTTGTCAGCTGAGCGAGGTCATTTTCCTCCCGACTCAACCATTGTATCCTTGTATGGTCGATATGATTGGGCAGAAGCGGATTTTATGGAAAACTCAAATGTTAAATCTGCAATTTTACTGTATTATTCTGGAAGATCTGTTTTAGCAGATAGGTTTTTTAATCATATTTCTGAAAACTTAAACCGAGCTGAAAAATTAAAATTATCTCAGCTGGCTCATGACTTAGGTCTCAAAGCATCAGGACTTTCTATCGCAAAAACGGCTGGAAAGAATGGAATATTTTGCCCTGAATTTTTGTTTCCATACTTAGAAAGGGGTTTAATTTTTGATCCAGAGTTAGAGGCATTACTAACCGCAATAATTCGGCAAGAGAGCGGGTTTTTTAACTACATTAAATCTTCTGCAGGGGCTCTTGGGTTGATGCAAATAATGCCAAGCACCGGAGAGTATATGGCAAAAAAACAAGGTCTAATTTTTAGTGCAGACAAATTGTTAGTTGACAAGAATTACAATATTAAAATAGGTCAGTACTTTATAAAGACCTTATTAAGGCAATTTGATGGCAGCAAAGTTTTATCTATAGCTGCCTACAATGCTGGACCTTACCGCGTAAAAGAATGGATCAAGAGGCTTGGAGATCCAAGAGCTAAAGGGACCGATCCTCTTGTATGGATAGAAATGATACCATTTGCTGAGACTCGCAATTATGTGAAACGAGTAATGGAAGCAGATTGGGTTTATTCGGGTAAGTTGATAGGAAAGCCTAAACGATTAAATTTGGGATGGCGAACTTTTGGCCATCGATTCTAAGGCTATCTTAGTTTAAAAACTAAAAAGCATTCAAATGATCCCGATACCTGTTTGGAGGTTTTTGTTAATTTACGAGATTATGTTTAGTTCAACCAACGAATTAAAATATTGTAATGAACATTCCAGACATAAAGCCACTTCCAATTTAGTAAAAATTCTCGTATTTGGTACCGTATGTTGTTATAAAATTTGTTTTTGCTACTATATTAAGTGAGAATTTGATTCTATTTTTGGGTCCTATAATTAACTGTTTTGTTTGCTAAAGGTTTAAAGTTGCAATTTTCAAAGTTAAGACTTCTTGGGTTTAAAAGTTTTGTGGATCCCGTTGAGTTGGATATCTTGTCTGGATTGACAGGTATTGTAGGTCCTAATGGTTGTGGAAAATCTAATCTCCTAGAAGCTTTACGATGGGTCATGGGTGATAACAGACCCAGTTCAATGAGAACGGGCGCTATGGACGACGTGATATTTGCTGGGGCAGGAACTAGGGTAGCTAAAAATTATGCTGAGGTTGTAATTGGCTTAACGGATGTAGATCAAGTGTCGCTTGGCTTAACTTCGGAAAGAAAGGCTGTTGAAGTTGTTAGAAGGGTAACTCGCGATATTGGTTCATCTTATCGATTGAATGGAAAAGACGTACGGGCAAAAGATGTTTCAATGTTATTTGCTGACTCTTCCACTGGCGCGCAGTCGCCTTCTCTTGTTCGCCAAGGGCAAATTGCTGAGCTCATTAATGCTAATCCAAAATCGCGTCGCCGGCTTTTAGAAGAAGCAGCAGGAATATCTGGTCTTTATCAACGTCGGCACGAAGCAGAGTTAAAGCTAAAATCAAGTGAAGGAAATTTGCTAAGGCTCCAGGATGTAGTCGAGCAACTTGATAATCAAATGAAAGTTTTAGCAAAGCAAGCCCGACAAGCTGCAAGGTATGAACAGTTGGCTGAAGATATCAGAAAAAATGAAACATTTCTCTTTTGTAAAAAATGGCTTGAGGCAGAAGCCAATATGTTTGCTGAGGAGGAAAGTTTGACTCAGAGGACAAAAGTAGCGGCCACTGCTGAGTCTCAGCTCAATTTACTGAGGAAAAAGAGAGAAAAGATTGAGGAAAAATTGCCTAACTTAAGAGCTGAGGAGACTAAAGCTTCTGCAGCTCTTTATAGACTACTTGTTGAGAAAGAAGAAATAGAAAAGGAACGTGGGAGAGCAGAAAGTAACATTTTGGAGTTAAAAATACGATTTGAAGAGACTAAAAAAGATCATGGTCGACAAGAAATTTTGATTGCAGACTCCAAGGAAGTAATTGAACAGATAAATTGGGAATTGAAGCAGTTGGGCGGTCTCTCTCAAAGGCAAGATGACATCAATAAAAAAGCGCAGAAAGATTTAGAGGTTGCGACGAGTCGGTTGAGTGAGGATGAGCTTAAACTAGATAATGAAGCTGAAGAATTTGCCCGATTATCTGCAAAGTCCCAAACTGTTGAAAAGCAAATAGAAAAGGCAAGGGATGATCTTAAAAAGACTAATTTAGATCTAGAAAACTTCAATCATGAGTTGGCGACATTACTTGTAGATCTTAAAAATACTCAGGAACAGGTTGCCAGAGTGACAAATGTTTACGAAAAAGGTAGGTTAGCGGCTAGTACTGCTGAGATTTCACTGGATAAAATCGAAAAATTGAGAGCAGAAGCGGTGAAAGACGAGTTGCAGAAACAAGTAAAATTTTCCGCATTAGAGGGAAAATTGGCAGCTTTGAAGTCAGAGCGAGATGGTCTTGATGGACTTATAACTTCACTAGCTTTCAAGTCCACTCCAGTACTAGATCAAGTAAGGATTGCCAAAGGATATGAGAAAGCCATTGGTGCGGCATTCGCGGATGATATAAAAGCCCCTATCATTTTTTCAAATGATAAGTCGGGTTGGTTTAAACTTACAACTTTAATAGAAGATGTTCAATTTCCAGACGGTGTAGTGAACCTTTCAGATAAAGTCACGGCACCAGATGAATTGAAAAGGCGACTTGCAACTATTGGAGTTGTGCTCCCAATTGATGGCCCACGGCTTCAAAAGCTCCTTAAAGTTGGGCAAAAACTAGTTTCCAAAGATGGATCAATGTGGCGATGGGATGGGTATTGTAAAATGGGAAACCATAAATCCTCAGAAGCAGCAATTCGTTTAGAACAGAAGAATCGGTTAGAGGATTTGTTAGTCGAGATTGAAATTCTTACGCGGGAATTAGAATCAATTGGGATTGATCTTGTAAAGGCTCAAGATGAGTCAGCCAATTTGGAAACCGCTGAAACTTCAGCAAGGTATGCGAGAAGTGAAAGTGATGAGAAACAATCAGAAGCATCAAGAAATGTCAGCAAAGCCGAGTCCAAATTAAGTATTTTAACGTCAAAAAGGCAGACTTTACAGGAAAACCTATCAGACAGAAAAGAAAGGAAAAAAGATCTAGAAACTGAGATTGTTAAATTAAATGAAGTCTTTGAGTCACTCGGAGACCTAGGTGACAATAAACATCGATTAGAAGAACAACGTTCAGTTGTTGAGAGGTCTCGTGAATCAGTGGCTGAAAAACGCGCATTTTATGATCAAGTGAGGCGTGATGCCGAGCTTAGATTGAAACGAAAGGAGCAACTTGGTCTGGATCTAACAAATTGGAATCAAAGGTTAACTGCAGCGATTGAAAATATTAAAGAGCTTAGGGAAAGGAAGAAGACGGTTTACAAAGAATTGGAGGAAGCTAAAGTGCAGCCAGACAGTCTTTCAAGCAGGCAAGAAAATTTAATAGTTCTTGAGAGTGATGCTGAGAAGAGGAAGGTCGTCACATCAGAAAACTTGTCGATAGAAGAGTCTAATTTGCGGCGATGTATTAATGACGAAAGAGGGTTAGCTCAAAAAGTTTCAAGGCTTCGTGAGGATGTTGCCCGTACCTCTGCAATAAAAGAAAATTGTGACCAGAATTTAAATGATTTAAGAAAAGTGATAAAAGAGTCTACCTTTAGTGAGCCAGAGAAGTTAATAAAATCGCTGTCTAACAGCCTAGAAGATTTACCTGATCTATATAGTATTGAAAAAGCGCTTCTTTCATTAAAAAATGCGAGAGACTCTCTTGGGCCTGTAAACTTACGGGCTAGTGCAGACTCAATACTTTTAACTGAAGAGTGGGAAAATATAACCACAGAAAAAATGGATCTGGAAAATGCAATTAAGAAGTTGCGATCAGCCATAGTCGATTTGAATTCGGAAGGAAGAACTCGCTTAATTGAGGCATTCCAAGCAGTTAATAAAAATTTCGGTGAATTGTTTCAGAGTCTTTTTGGAGGTGGGAAGGCAAAACTGACCTTTATTGAGAGTGATGATCCGTTAAATGCTGGTATTGAAATAATTTGTCAACCACCGGGAAAGAAGCTGACCACACTTTCTTTGTTATCAGGTGGGGAGCAAACATTAACCGCGCTTGCATTGATTTTTGCTGTTTTTAAAGCTAATCCCAGTCCAATTTGTGTTCTCGATGAAGTAGACGCTCCGCTGGATGATGCAAACGTTGAGCGCTTTTGTGGGTTGCTTGATGAAATGACCAAGGCAACCAAAACTCGCTTTTTGATTATAACCCATCATCCATTAACTATGTCAAGAATGGATCGACTATACGGAGTCACAATGGTTGAACGAGGAGTAAGTCAGTTGGTGAGTGTTGATTTAAAAAAGGCCGAACAATTAGTAGAGATTTAATTTGGTAATGTGCCCAAAATATATTTTAGTTAAATTAGTGAGGGTTTTTGCAAAAAATAATTGTTCTTAAAGAAATATTTGGTTTTGACACATTTCGTAATGGTCAAGAAGAAATAATAGACTCGATGAATAACTATGAAAACGTCTTGGCAGTAATGCCAACCGGAGGTGGCAAGTCGCTATGTTATCAATTGCCTGCAGTAATTCGAGAGGGTACTGCTTTAGTGATTTCCCCTCTAATAGCATTAATGCGAGACCAAGTAAGGTCCCTCACTAAGGCAGGAGTGGCGGCCGCTTCATTGCATTCTCAAAGTACTGATGAAGAGATCTCAGCGGTGTTAGCGAAAGCTAGGAGTGCTCAGCTTAAAATGCTCTATGTTGCCCCAGAACGTCTCGGTTCAATAAAATTTATCAATTTAATTCGAAGTTTAAAAGTAAGTTTGGTTATTGTCGACGAAGCGCACTGTATAAGTCAATGGGGTTTTGATTTTAGACCAGATTATCTAAAAATTGGCTCTTTAAGAAGAGTTCTAGGTGACGTTCAGATTGCTGCATTTACTGCGACAGCCGATCCTGAAACACAGCGGGATATAGTGTCGGCTCTCTTCACTAAAAAACCAAAAATTTTTGTAAATGGTTTTGATCGACCAAATATCCGATTATCATGCAAATTTAAGGACAAACCTAGGTTTCAACTTCTAGATTTCATTCAAAATTATAAGAATCAATCAGGTATCGTTTATTGTAGCTCTAGAGCGAAAACAGAAGTTTTGGCTAAAGCATTGAATGATAATGGCTACAAGTCGGCGTTTTATCACGCTGGAATGACGTCGGATAAAAGGAAGCGAGTAGAAGATCAATTTCAAAGCGATTGTGGACGTATTGTTTGCGCGACAGTGGCTTTTGGAATGGGTATTGATAAGCCCGACATACGATATGTGGTTCATGCAGATTTACCAAAGTCAATTGAAAATTTTTATCAAGAAATAGGTAGAGCCGGAAGAGATGGCTTAAAATCTGAGTCCTTGTTACTATACAATCTAAATGACGTCCGTTTTAGGCGAATGCAAATTGATGAAAGTTCAGGTACCTTAGAAAGAAAAATTAGTGAACATGGTCGCTTAAATTCTTTATTAGGCTTTGTTGAGTCGAAGCACTGTCGAAGGTCTAAGATTTTAGAATACTTTGAGAGGAAGTCTATCTCAAGTTGTCAAAATTGTGATCTTTGCACTAAGCCCCCAATAACAGTTGATGCTACTGACTGGGTCAGGAAACTAATGACTCTCATAGCACTTACGGAGGAAAGTTTTGGAACTGCTCACTTGATAAATATTCTACGGGGGGTGGGTTCTGATAAAGTTATAAACCTTTCACATGATCAACTCCCGACATTTGGTTCAGGAAGCAATTTTAGTGAAGAGTACTGGCAATCAATAATTTTACAACTCGCAGGACTTGATTTTATTCGGCCATCGCCGAGTCGCCATGGAGCATTTTATTTGACTGATAAATCATTGCCTGTACTTAAGGGAGAAAGCAAAGTAACCCTTAAAAAAAGTGAGTTTGATAAAAAGACTAAAGAAAGACAAAATAGTCCACCACGAGCTCTAATCGTTGAAGAAGATGAGGCTCTTTTTGTTGCTGTGCGTAAAAAAAGGCATGAGATTGCTACATCTCTTAATTTACCAGCTTACTTCGTATGTTCGGATAGAACGTTAATTGAAATGGTCAATAAAAAGCCAAAGAATCTTGATCAAATGCACTTAATAAATGGTATTGGTAAGAAAAAGCTGAAAAAATTTGGCAGTCATTTTCTAGAGGTCATTAATGGCAAAGGTTTAAAAAAAGTTAATCGTATTCGAAGCAAATTAGCTGGAAAGCAAAATGCTTGGTTGTATGACAAAATTGCAGAAGTAATTCAACGGCACAACCGTGGCCTAACTGGATTAGAAAAACCTGTTTATGTTTCTCCTAGCCTAATGCTAAAAATTTTTGAGAGTAAACCTAAAAAATTATCTGATCTTCGAAATATAAGTGGAATGACCGAAACCTTGTTTAAACGTTATGGCAAACCACTGATTAAGGTGATAGCGTTGGACGAATAGATGAGATTATTTATATTTTATGAAATAGGTGTTAGGAAGCTAAGAGTAAATCAAGAGTTTTAGCTTGTTTTGATGAGGAGCTTGTAATGGCTGACGAAGTACAAGAACTTGTATCAACAGACTGGTTAGCAGATCGTCTTGGCTCAGATGATTTGGTAGTTTTAGACGCTAGTTGGTATCTACCTGCTATGAAAAGAAACCCGAGAGAGGAATTTTTAATTAATCATATCGCTGGAGCGAATTTCTTTGATATAAATGCTTTTTCTGATCCAGATCATCAATTACCTCATATGGTTCCCAAAGTTGAGCAATATTCTTCAGAACTACAAAAACTGGGTGTGGTTGATGGAGATCATGTGGTTTTTTACGATGGGCATGGAATGTTTTCAGCTGCAAGAGCATGGTGGTTGCTAAAATTATTTGGTTTTTCGCGAGTTTCTGTTTTGAACGGTGGCTTGCCTAAATGGATAGCTGAGAATAAACCAGTTTCATCTGAAAATGTACCGCCTGATATTGGTCAGATAACTGCTGGATTCAAAAGTGAATTGGTTTGTGATTGGAAAATGGTGAAGTCCTATATGGTAGACAGCCCGAAACAGATTGTGGACGCACGGCCCTCTGATCGATTTAGTGGACGAGCATTAGAACCTAGACCTGGTTTACGGTCGGGGCATATACCTGGATCTACGAACATATGTTATAAAGATTTATTAAATGAAGATAATACCTTTAAAAGTGTAAGTGTATTATTAAATACTTTTCAAATGAAAGGTGTGGACTTAAATCTCCCAATTATTACTTCTTGTGGGTCGGGCGTAACTGCAGCAATAATATCTCTTGCGCTTGACCTTATTGGAGCTAAGAACATAGCTTTATATGATGGTTCTTGGTCTGAGTGGGGACTAAGAGATGATTTAGAGGTAGAAGCTGATATATGAAGTTATTTCCTGGCGATAAAATTGCTTATACAGTGTATTATTTAGAAATGGCAGCACAGCCCGATTTTGACTTTCCTAAAAACCCACCTGAGGGTACTTTCGTCTTAAATTCAAAAAATCCGTCTCTTCGCTATTTTTTTGACTTGTATGGGGCGGTCGGAGCGGATTACGAGTGGACAGATAAATACGAGGTGTCAAGTGGGAAAATGAATGAATTTTTATCGAACCCTGATGTAAATATGTTTAGTTTTTTTAAAGACGGTTGGACGGCTGGTTTTTTTGTTTTGGATAAACGTAAAGAACACAAACAAGGAGTTTGCGATCTCGCATATTTTGGTTTAGTTCCAGAAGCTATTGGATATGGCTATGGTGAGTATTTGTTAAAGTTTGCAGTGAAACAAAGTTGGGAAGACAAAAATTTAAAACTTTTGACCGTAAACACAAATACCTTGGATCATCACAATGCCCTTCCATTATATAAAAAAATTGGATTTAAAATAGTAAAAACTGAAACTGAGACGAGAATTTTATCGAAATCAAAAATAATTAATAGAAATGGGAATGATTAGGATTGGATTAATTTAATGTTTGAAAATTTAATGGCTCAGCCAAAAGATAATATAATGGCTTTGATGGGGATGTTTGCGATCGATGAGAGGAAGAATAAGATTGATCTAGGTGTAGGGGTATATAAAGATAAAACCGGTAGAACACCAATAGTCGAGGCTGTTAAAATTGCCGAACAACGCCTTTTAAAGAGGCAGCTTTCGAAAAGTTATGTTGGACTACTAGGCTCGATTGCTTTTGTAGATCAAATTATAAATCTTACCCTCAATGATTCAGTTTCAAAATCTAGAGTCATTGGAGCCCAGGCACCGGGTGGCACCGGAGCTCTTCATCAGCTGTTTCTTCTTATTCGTGCAGCAAGTCCCAACGCAACTGTCTGGTTATCAACCCCTACCTGGCCTAATCACCCGGCTATTCTTGATCATTTAGGTCTAACGAAGCGGAGCTATCGTTATTTTGACGAGAAGACATGTTCCGTAGATTTTGACGGAATGAAGGAGGATCTTACTGAGGCTAGATCAGGTGATATTTTACTCTTACATGGATGTTGTCACAATCCGACGGGCGCAAATATAAAATTAAATGACTGGGTTGAACTTACAAATTTTTGTCTTGAAAAAATATTACCCCACTAATTGACCTTGCTTATCAGGGTTTTGGCGATGGCCTACATCAGGATGTTCTAGGGTTACAATCTATGGCTTCCAAAATACCAAATATGATGATCGCCGCATCATGTTCAAAAAATTTTGGTGTATATCGTGACCGTGTAGGAGCAGCCCTAGTTATAGCAGAGGGAAATTCAGAAGCAAAATTAGCAGAGGATAATTTAAAATCCTTAAATAGATTAACATTTTCATTTCCACCTGATCATGGTGCGGCAGTAGTCGAGTTAGTGCTGGATAACTCTGATTTAAGACAAAAGTGGAGTAGTGAGCTTGAGGGAATGAGAAAAGGAATGCTAGATATAAGATTAAAGCTATCAAAATCACTAAACGCAAAAACAAAATCCAATCGCTTTGATTTTATTTTGGATCACCGGGGAATGTTTTCAAGGTTAGGATTAACTGAAAAAAATGTGGAAGTTTTGAGAGAAGAATTTGGAATATACATGGTTTCTGATAGTCGAGTAAATATCGCTGGCCTTCAAACCAACAATATAGATTTTTTGGCTTCTTCAATTTCAAAAATTCTTTAGAGAACTTTGAAAGATACTAGATATTGATTGACCGTTTTTAAAAAATAAAACATCCTTTAGAAGCATTCTCAGTGCTATTTCATAAATATGAGAGTAAATTAATATGACAAACGAACGATATAAACCGTCCGAAGAGATCATTTCTTCAAGTCTAATTAATGAAAAAGGTTACCAAGAGATGTATAAGCTATCCGTGGAGCAACCTGAGCTTTTTTGGCAGGCGGAAGCAAAAAAATTGAATTGGATAAGACCCTTTAAAAAAGTTAGAGATATTTCTTTTACCGCACCAAATGTGTCAATCAAGTGGTTTGAAGATGGGCTTATCAATGCTTCAGTGAACTGTATAGATAGGCATTTACCGGAAAAATCTGATAATATTGCAATAATTTGGGAATCTGATGATCCATCCGTGGATATAAAAATTTCGTACGAGGAGCTTTATGAAAACGTCTGTAAACTTGCTAATGTATATAAAAGTTTAGGTGTTTCAAAAGGGGATAGGATCGTAATATACTTACCTATGATTCCTGAGGCTGCCTATGCAATACTAGCTTCTGCTCGCATTGGGGCTGTACATTCAATTGTTTTTGCTGGATTTTCACCAGAATCTCTATCAAGTCGCATTCAGGATTGTGGAGCTAAATTAATTGTAACAGCGGATCAGGCACCTCGTGGTGGGAAAAATACTCCTTTGAAAGTTAACGTTGATGAAGCACAGCTTGTGTGTGGCGATATTCCTACATTAGTTGTTCAGCGAACGGGAATTGATCTTCAGATGAAACCAGGCAGGGACTACATTTATAAGGAGCTTATGCAATCAGCAAAAAATGAGTGCACTCCTGAGCCAATGCAAGCTGAAGATCCATTATTTATTCTTTACACATCAGGTTCAACGGGAAAACCGAAGGGTGTTCAACATTCCACCGGTGGCTATCTTTTATATGCCGCAATTACACATAAGTACGTTTTTGATTATAAGGACGGCGATATTTACTGGTGCACTGCTGATGTTGGGTGGGTTACTGGGCATAGTTACATAATTTATGGCCCTCTTGCAAATGGAGCGACGACTCTTATGTTCGAGGGTGTTCCCACCTTTCCAGATGCTTCACGATTCTGGCGCGTGTGCGAAAAGCACAGAGTTAATCAATTTTACACAGCCCCGACGGCTCTTAGGGCACTAATGGGACAAGGAGAGGAATATGTTAATGTCTGTGATTTATCAAGTTTGAGGATATTGGGATCTGTTGGAGAGCCGATTAATCCTGAAGCTTGGAACTGGTATCATCGAGTTGTTGGAAAGGAGCGATGCCCTATCGTGGATACTTGGTGGCAAACTGAAACAGGGGGAATTATGATTTCTCCTTTTCCAGGGGCAACTACTACTAAACCTGGATCAGCAACTCGACCATTTTTTGGAATACAGCCAGTTGTACTTGATCCTGTCACTGGTAAAGAGATTGTAGAGCTTGAATGTGAAGGTGTCCTTGCAATTAAAGATAGTTGGCCAGGTCAAATGCGAACAGTATTTGGTGACCATGAGAGATT
>MDTB01189550.1_pt1 | contig 12403 bp, 12 predicted proteins | sample 811161 | NCBI WGS metagenome assembly MDTB01 (sample SAMN05326650, study PRJNA326480) | marine metagenome | isolation source: seawater | place: Mediterranean Sea | collected 2009 | reverse complement strand
TAATGTTTTAGGGAGTGTCAATCATTAATTTTTATGTGTTTAGTTAATAATAATATAAGACCTGCTAGCGACATCATATGTATGTGTCATAAACACAATTCATATAATACTGTTATCAAGTCTTGTTGTATTATATATTTACTTCTATTCTTATCACTTGATATACAATCTCAAAACTCTTGTGATAGATCAATTTCAGGTAAAATTGTTGACAATGAATCTAATAGTCCATTATCAGATGTTATAGTAAGAGCAATTAGCGATCCACAAGTTTTTGGAAATAGAGTATTATATAATTCCTCTGATAAATTTTCTATATCAGATGAAAATGGAAAATTCTTATTAGAAGGTTTATGCGCTGAGGAAGATAGTCTCATTTTTTCAAGAATTGGATTTCAGGATACATTGATTTCATTAGATGTTGATTATTGGGTTGTTTCATTATCCGAGAAATCTGTTGAATTAGAAAATGTAATTATATCAGATGAAAGAGAAAAAAAAACAGGTACTAAAACAATTTCTCAGCAATCAATTAATTTAAATGATAAGGGGGTTGATAGGACTTTGTCTCTAGCTAATATAGCTAGTGAAATTGACGGAGTTACTTTTATTTCTTCAGGATCAAATGTTGAAAGACCTGTAATTCATGGGTTTTACGGAAATCGTATTTTAGTGCTAAATAATTATCTAAAACACGGCTTCCAGAATTGGGGCGATGATCATGCACCTGAAATTAATATTTCATCAGTAGAGAGAATTTCAGTTATAAAGGGATCTTCTGGCGTTCGATTTGGTCCCGAAGCATTAGGTGGAGCAATAATTGTTGAACCTGATCCTATGAAATTACGACAACCTTACTACCTAAATATTAACTCTGGATATCAGTCAAATGGAAGAGGAAATAATTTTAGTATTAAAACTGGAAATGGTTATAAAAACTTAGGATTTAATTTGGGAGTTAATTACATGAAAATAGGGGACAGGCATACACCTTCATATTCTCTTACCAATTCCGGAAAAGAAGAGAAGGCTTTTAATTTTGGACTTCATTATCATCTGAAAAATTTTGATATTAAACTTTATTATAATTACGTTGACTTAGATCTTGCTTTGCTTAGATCTTCTATATTTCATAGCGGAAATTCAATATCCAAGGCTCTAAGTTCGGATGTCCCTTTATTTATTAGACCTTTTTCATATGATATTAATGAACCAAATCAGGTAGTAAAACATCATTTAGCAAAAGCTAGTATAAATTGGTGGTATAAAGAAAATGAAAAAGTTTCTTTGATAATAGGGAGGCAATTAAATAAAAGAAAAGAGTTTGATGTTAGAAGAAATGCGGAAAAACCCATAATTAATTTAGATTTAATTTCAACTGATCTAATGCTTGAATGGGATCATTCATTTTCTGAAAATGTAGAAGGTTTAATGGGTTTACACTTTTTTAATCAAGACAATGATAATAATCCAGGTACAGGAACAACTCCATTTATTCCTAATTATAATACTAATAGATATAGTTTTTATTTGGTTGAGGGATTAAAGCTAGGTGAAAACTTTTTTGAATTTGGAGTAAGAATAGATAATGAAAATTATAATGTTAGAGGAAGAGAAACATCTCAAAGAATATTCAGAGATGAACATACACTTTCCAATATTATATTTTCTCTTGGCTATGAAAATGAGTTTTCTGAAAATTTCTCATTTAGGTCTAATCTAGGATCTGCTTGGAGAACTCCAAATATGGCTGAACTATATAGTTTTGGAACTAATGGATTTAAAAACTCTTTTGGTCTTTTAAGATACTATTATAATGATGATAATAAGATAAGAACAAATAAAATCACTTTAATGAGCGAAAGCCTCACTTCTTCAGAAAAATCTGTCAAATTCATTAATGAGTTTGATTTTACATCTGAAAAAAATAAAATAAAACTCACCTTGTTTTCAAATTATATATTAAACTATGTCTTTGAGAGGCCAATTGGAATATATGGTACAATACGAGGCCCTATGCCTTACTTCATTATTGATCAGAATGATTTTTTATTTGTTGGATCAGATTTAACTGTAAAAAAGGAATTTACCAAAAAATTTAATTCATCTATTACACTAAATTATCTCTGGTCAAAAAATTTAGAAAATAATGGAAATCTTATAAACCAACCTCCAGTAAGAATAGAGAATAATCTTATATGGAAAACGAATAACTTTTGGAAAATAAATTTTTCAGAGATTTCACTATCCCCAAGCTATTCTTTTAAACAATCTCAAGCTCCAATTACTATAAGTCCAGAGGATCTTATTAACGGAGTTGTTAATATAACTCCTGAAACTAATATTTTTGATTTTAAGGATGCCCCTGATGGGTATTTTTTATTAGACTTTTCGTGGAGATTAAAACTTAATGATTTCTCAGCATCAATCAATGTAAATAATGTGCTTAACACAAGTTATAGAAACTATCTAAATAGTATGAGATATTTTGCAGATGAAATTGGTAGAAATTTCATCATTAATTTTTCATATACATTTAAAAAAAAGAACTAAGAAAGATTCTTAAATTTATGTCATCTAAATTAGAGAAATGAAAAAATATTTTTTCTTAATTCTATTAAGTTTAATGGTAAACTTATCCTACTCTCAGGTAACATTATCTGGATATATTGAGGAACATGGTTCAGGTGAAAGGTTACCTTATTCAAATGTTTACATATCTGAGATTGAAGTTGGATCAAGTGCAAATGAGAACGGATTTTTTACTGTAATTGGGGATATTCTTCCAGGCATGACTTTAAAAGCAAGTTATGTAGGATATAAAACAGTCTCTATTATATTATCAAAAGAAAATATTGAAAATAATTTAGAGATAAGTCTAATACCCCTTACCTCAACATTAAATGAAGTAGTTGTCTCAACCGAATCTAGTAAATTCCTTCAGGCAAGTACAGAAATAAGTAAGCATAGACTTTCTGTCCAGCAGCTTAGTCTTATGCCTTCGATAGGGGAAGTTGATATTTTTAGATCTCTACAGTTATTACCTGGAGTTAGTGCTACTAATGAAAATAGTTCTGGATTATATATTAGAGGAGGAAAACCCCATGAAAACCTTGTACTTTTAGATGGAATAAAAGTATATAATGTAGATCATTTCTTTGGATTTTTTAGTGCTTTTAATGCGAATGCAATTAAAAGTGTAGAGTTATATAAAGGGGCTTTCCCTTCGAGGTATGGAGGACGTCTGTCAAGTGTAATTGATCTAGCAGGAAAGGTTGGGAGCTTTAATGAAATTAAGGGAAATGCTAATATTAATCTTTTGAGTGCATCAGGATCTATTGAGGTTCCTTTTCTTAAAAAATTTAGTTTTTTTGCTGCTGGAAGAAGATCATTTACTGATATTTTGCAGACATCTTTTTTTGATAAAATATTTGAACAGTTTGATCCAGATGATGATATTGAAAATTTAGACCCATGGGTTCCTAATTTTAATTTTTATGATTTTAATGCTAAGCTTTCTTATAAACCTACAAAAGATGATCTGATAACATTTAGCTTTTATAGGGGACAAGATGACCTTAAAGAGACTAGTGATACTAAAAGATATCAGTACCCTAATTTTGGAGGAATTGATAGGATTGAAATTAATGGAGACTTAGATAGAATTTCTAGGTGGGGGAATAGTGGTTATTCATTTAAGTGGTCAAGGCAATGGAACCCTAGATTTTATAATAGTTTTAATGTATCATTTTCTGAGTATTATAATTATCAGGATGATTCATACTTTGTACAGGCAATAATACCTGATGATTCTTTGATATTTGATCTTAGTGTTATACTTGACCAAGATAATACTGTCCAAGATTTTACCGCAAGATATGATGGTGAGGTAATATCAGGTAAAAATAATAAGTTCGAGTTTGGATTTGAGTATACTAATTCCGATGTGAATTATTTATTTGTTAGAGATGATACTCTCACTATTCTTGATACACGTCAAGCATCTGATCTTTACTCTGGGTATCTTTCATATGATCTCAAATCAATTAAAAATTTAAATTTAAAGGTTGGAATTAGAGCTAGTCGTTATGAGTTAACAAATAAAAATTATTTTTCTCCAAGATTTCAGTTGGATTATGAATTTTTTAAAAATATAAAAGTCAAGCTTGGATATGGTATTCATAATCAATTTGTAAAACAAATTGTTGGAGAGAATGTGACTTCAAGGTCTAGAGATTTTTGGCTTCTTTCAGATGATAATGATATAAATGTAGGGGAGTCTACCCATTACATTGCGGGTTTATCATATGAAAATAACTCTTGGCTTATTGATACTGAATTTTTCTATAAAGACATCAAAAACATAACGGAGTTCTCACTGAGATTTCAAAATACTAATCTTAATTCATTATTTTTTAATGGAAATGGAACTGTAAAAGGTTTTGAGACTCTTCTTCAAAAAAAAGTAGATAAGTACACTGGATGGGTATCATATACATACCTAGATGCTGAAAATATTTTCCCTTTGCTAAATTATGGAAACCCTTTTCCAGCCCCTAATACTCAAAAGAATGAATTTAAAATATTTAATAATTATGAATTAAATGGGTGGAATTTTTCTATAAATTTTGTCTATGGATCAGGTAAGGCGTTTACTGAGCCATCCTACAATTATAATATTACATTATTAGATGATTCCAATCTTAATTTTATAGGTGTTGGTCCAAAAAATGGCTCTTTGCTTCCAGATTATCATAGACTTGATCTATCAATCCATCATATTTTTAATATAAATGAAAAGACAAAGGGTGATATTGGCTTCTCTGTTTTTAATTTATATAATAATCGTAATGTGTGGTATTATGAATACAGTTTTGACCAGAGACCTTATGTAAGACAGACAAAATCTTATTTAGGAATTGTTCCTAATATTTCTTTTAAATTAACCTTTTAAGATGAAGAAGATACTTGGACTTTTGACTATAATTTTATTTTCATGTGATAATGAAATACCTATAGAGGATAATTTTGTTGTTGAAGCTTTTCTTTTTCAAGGTGAGAAAGTTGATGATGTGAGAATTAAAGAAACTAAGTTATGGAACTCTGAAGATAGCATAGACACATATATAGGAAATGCAAAAGTAAAGTTGTATGGAAACGGTTCAGAATATAATTTAGAATATAATAGCATTGAAGGAAATTATTTTACTGATGATGATTTAGAAATTATATCGGGAAACACATATGGAATAGAAGTAAATGTTGATGATAGAAAAGCAACTGCAGAGACAGTGGTCCCTACTAAACCTATAGGTTTAAAGATGTCAGATTATAAAATTGTTATCCCACCCCTAGTACTTTCACCAGCTCTTCCAAATAAATTATCTGAATTATTTCAAAGTGCTAGGACAAATGTCCTATGGAATAATTCTGACGAAGAATACCATTACTTAACTATTAAGTATGTGGGTGAAGTTGAAGATCCAATATTTAATGATGAGATCCCTGGGCAAGTCGGTCAATTTTTTTCAAACTTTTCATTACAGTCAGCACCTCTTAGGGGAGATGATTATAATGTGATTTGTATGAGTTTAAAAAATTATGGGAAGTATAAGGTTACACTTTACAAAATAAATGAAGACTACTACAGTTTATTTGAGAGTGATGTTCAAGACGGAACTGAATTAAATGAACCGCCTTCAAATATCATTAACGCTTTTGGAGTATTTTCAGCTTTTGCAAGTGATACTACAAGTTTTGAGATAGTAAGAGAATAATTATTTTCTGATCCAATAAGCTACCCAAATAAATATCCCTTGAACTGGCAGTCTCCAAGTCGCAATATCTTGAGTTGCACCTATAGCTTCTTGAGCTTGTGCGTTAAGAGCTAAATATATATTTGCAGGAAAGACAGCTACTAGTAATAATATTAATCCAATAGATCCTAGGTACCTATACTTTGGTATTAGAATCATAATCCCAAATAGAATTTCAAAAAAACCACTTACATATACTAATTCAAGTTGGTAAGGAAGAAAAGGAGGAACTATAGCTAAAAAATAATTAGGATCTACGAAATGCTTGATTCCAACTATTACATAAAAAACTGAAGATATTATTATTAAAATATACTTTGCTACTATAACTTTCATGTAAATATATATACGTATTATGAAGAACTTTTTATTCATTTTATTCATTTTTTTTAATATTTCATCTTATTCTCAAGATGCCACAAGTATTCTTAAAAAATCTGAAGAAAAAATAAGGGGAGTAAAGTCATCTTATGTTGAGATGGCTATAACTATTGTGAGACCTAAGTGGAAGAAAGAGATGACTATGAAAGGATGGTCTATTGGAGAAGATTACTTTTCTTCTGTAGTAATGACTCCAGTAAAAGAAAAGGGTACTGTCTTTTTAAAGAGAGAAAATGAAGTTTGGAATTATATCCCTTCAATAGAGAGGACAATAAAACTTCCACCTTCAATGATGATGCAAAATTGGATGGGCACAGATTTCACTAATGATGACCTAGTCCAAAGATCTTCTATTTCTGATGATTATAAGAATACTATAATTGGTGAGGAAAATATTGAAGGTTATGATTGTTGGATAATTCAACTAATACCTAACGAAGATGCGCCTGTAGTCTGGGGTAAACTTATTATGTGGATTGATAAGGAGCATTACATGCAATTAAAAACACAATTTTTTGATGAATATGAAGACCTGGTTAGTGTAATGACATCCAATCAAATAAAAGATTTTGGTAATAAAAAATTACCAGCAGTCATAGAATATGTTCCTCTAGATGAAGAAGGGAATAAGACTATAATAGAAAGACTTAAATGGAATTTTGATATTGATATTAGTCAGAGGTATTTTCTACCTAGTTATATGAAAAATTTAAGATGATACTAAAAATTGCCTTAAGGAATATTTTTAGGAATAAGAAGAGAAGCTTAATTACTATTTCCTCGATTTTTGCTGCCCTATTACTTATTGTATTAATGAGAGCGCTCCAATTTGGTTTTTATGATAAGTTAATTGAAACAGTTGTAGAATCTTATGCAGGCTATGTTGAAATTCATGCTGATGGCTTCTGGGATAATCAAAGTTTAGATAACTCTATGGTGGTAGATCAAACTCTCATAGATGATTTAAAATCTGTTGAAGGAGTAGATAATATTGTTCAAAGACTTCAGACCTTCTCTCTAATATCTATGGGAGATAAGACAAAAGGAGGAGTCATTAATGGTATTAATATTACTGAGGAACAAAAGATAACAGATTGGAATAAAAAAATGGTATCTGGGTCTTTTGATTTAGGAGAAAATGAAGTTATAATAGGAAAAGGGATTGCTAAATATTTTGATGTAGTTGAAAACGACACCTTAATTTTATATGGCCAGGGATATAGGGGCATGATGGCAGCAGGAAAATTTCCTATTAAAGGAATTATTGACCTTAAAAACCCAGACCTTAATAAGTTAGGTATTTTTATGAGTATAGAATCGGCAAGAAATTATGTTTCATCAGATGAAATAGCTACACATATAATTATTGATAAAAAACAATATTATGATGAGGATAAAATCGTAAATGATTTATCTCAAATTCTTTCAGATGACTTCGAGGTGATGACTTGGAAACAAACTCTTCCAGAAATAGAACAAACTATAACTGCAGATAGTGCAGGAGGTCTTATTATGGCTTTTATTTTATATGTAATCGTTGTGTTTGGTATGTTTGGAACAGTCCTGATGATGACCGAAGAAAGAAAATATGAGTTTGGTGTATTAATTTCAATAGGAATGAGTAGAATGAGACTATTCGGAATTATACTAGTTGAGACAATTATTTTGTCTATGATTGGTGTTGTAATAGCAATATCAATTACCTATCCTATAAGCTACTATTATTATTTGAATCCAATTAATATGGCTGATTTGATGGGAGATGGAGCTAATGATATGATTGAGGAGATGGGTTTTTCACCACTAATGCCTATGTCAATTTCTTGGGATATTCCTTTATCTCATGCTCTAGTTATTTTTATTTTTTCCCTAATTATTTCTATTTATCCAGCAATTAAGATTATGAAATTGGATCCTGTAAAATCAATGAAACCATGAACATAATAACATTATTAAAGATTTCTTGGAGAAATGTATGGAGGAGTAAACTAAGGAGTTTGGTTGTGATACTCTCAGTTGTTTTTGGAATCCTTGGAGGAATAATTATGATAGCTATGTCATATGGATTAAATGAGGAGAGGATGAATAATGCAGTTGAAACATATCTTTCTCATGTACAAATTCATAATAATTTATTTAGAGAAGATTATAATATTAAACATACTATAAACAACCTTGATAATCTCGAAAAATCTCTAAATGAAGATGAAAGGGTAGTCTCTTACACTAAGAGAATTATCCTAAATGGAATGTTATCTAACTCTAATGGTTCATACGGAATTCAAATAAAGGGTGTAAACCCAGAAACCGAAAAGAAAGTAACAAATACTCATGAGAAACTAATTGAAGGTGAATATTTTAATTCCAAGAGAGATAACACAATCATAGTGGGAAAAAAGTTAGCAGATAAGTTAAACTTAAACTTAAAATCAAAAGTTGTAATTACATTTCAAGATGAATTCAATGAATTAACATCATTATTGTATAGGGTTGAAGGAATATTTAAGTCTGGAAATTCGAGGTACGATGAGTCAAATGTTTTTGTGAAAAATTTAAGTATAACAAAAAATTTACCATCCTTTTCAGGGATTCATGAAATACCAATACTTCTCACTGATATAGAACTTAGAGGTAGTGTTAAAAAAGACTTGATACAACTTAGTCAAAATAATATTGTAGAGACTTGGGACGACATATCAAAGGATCTAGCCTACGCAAATGAGATGCTTGCTGCTGTTCTATATATTTTTATGATGATAATTTTGACAGGTTTATCATTTGGTATAGTTAATACTATGCTAATGGCAATTCTTGAAAGAAAAAAAGAGATAGGAATGTTGATGTCAATTGGAATGAATCGTTATAAAATATTTTTGATGATATGTTTTGAAACTACTTTTCTTTCTATGATTGCTTTACCATTTGGTCTTATCTCATCATATTTAATAGTAGAATATTACTCTGTTGTAGGTATAGATTTATCTATAGTTGAGGCAGGTCTAGAAAATTTTGGTGTAGGGACCAGACTCTACCTGAAAGTACCACAAGAACAATATGTAGTAGTTTCTATTATGGTATTTATGATATCTATTATATCATCTATTTTCCCTTCTTTAAGAGCTTTAAAAATTAATCCTGTAGAGGCAACTAAAACAATATAAATTTGAATTATGATTGAAACAAAAAACTTATCTAAAATATATAACCCAGGAAAATTTGAAGTTAAAGCTGTAAATAGTGTGAGTTCTTTATTTGAAGAAGGTGAATTTACCTCAGTAGTAGGTCCATCCGGATCAGGTAAAACAACATTTTTAAATTGTGTTGGTGGGTTGGATAAACCAACATCTGGAAATGTATATATTTCAGGGGAGAATATAACCAGTTTATCTGGCAGTGATATCATACAATACAGATTAAAAAATATTGGTTTTGTTTTTCAAGCATATAACCTAATCCCAGTATTATCTGCTAGAGAAAATATAGAGATGATAATGCTATTACAAGGTATAGAAGAGAAGAATAGAGTAGAGAGAACCAATGAATTATTAAACCAAGTTGGTTTGTATGAGATGAGAAACAGAAGGCCTTCTCAACTTTCAGGTGGTCAACAGCAAAGAGTTGCTGTAGCAAGGGCTCTAGCGTCTAAACCAAAATTTATTCTTGCAGATGAACCTACTGCAAATTTAGATTCATCTTCAACCTCAAACCTTTTAGATATAATGAGTAAGTTAAATGTTAATGAAAAAATTACTTTTATATTTTCAACTCATGATCAGAGAGTTATCAATAGAGCAAGAAGAGTTATAACTTTAGAAGATGGAAAGATTGTCAGCGATAAGAAAAAATAGTTTTATTTCTTTTCTAGTATTGATATTAATCTCATTTAATTCAATATCTCAGCCATCTAAGAAATCATTTTCTCTAAATGGATATGTTAAATATCTACCGTCATATGTTGACTATAGTTTTTTTGATAAAGAAACCAATCACCTTTTTCATAATAGGATAAATATGAGAGGTTATTTTGGTGATAATTTATCCTTAGGGCTAGAAGTAAGAAATAGAATTTATTTTGGTGATGTTCCCACAATTCAGGGGGATGAAGGTTTAGTAAATATGGCTTTTTATGCAGTCAGAGAATCTAATTTTGTATTTAATTCTATGATCGATAGATTTTGGTTAAAATATCAAAAAGAAAAAATAGAATTAAGTATTGGAAGGCAGAGAGTAAATTGGGGAGTTAATACTATTTGGAATAATAATGATCTTTTTAATGCTTATAATTTTATAGATTTTGATTATATAGAAAGACCTGGATCAGATGTAATAAGGTTTTTATATACAGGAGATAATCTGTCTAGTTTTGAGTTAGTTTATATGCCAAGTAAAAGAAATGGAAATGTGCTTGCAGGTATATATAAACTAAACTCCTTTGGTTATGATTTTCAATTTTTAGGAGCTAATTATTTTGAAGATGTAGTTATAGGAGGTGGTTGGGCTGGAAATATCAAAAATGCAGGATTTAAAGGAGAAATATCTTACTTCATAGATAAAACTAATTATAAAAATTCTTTAAGTTTCTCCTCCTCTTTAGATTATTCACTTAAAAATGGGTTTTATTTTTTGAGCTCATACCTATATAATTCTAATGGATTTACTGAGTCTAATTTTTTAAGTTTAATAAATATTAATAATAATGTATTATCTCCTAAAAACTTAATGCCTTCAAAACATTCCTATTTACTTCAAACCTCAAAACCTATCTCTCCACCAGTCAATGTTTCAATTAGTGTATTATATGGACAAGGAATAAAATTATTATACATATCTCCAAGTATAAATTATGATATAAACTCGAGAATGGATGCAGGCCTTATAGGACAGATTTTTTATCTAGATAATTTTGGTGATTTTAAAAATATACTTAATGGGTATTACCTTCAATTCAAGTACAGTTTTTAGAAACTATTATGTTCTTTCCACATATCAAAGTCTCCATTATTTATCATATAACCCCAGTGTAACAGTGATTGTCTCACAGCTAGAGAGAAAGATATATCATCTATAGATGTTCCTCTTTTATTTATTTTAGAGTAAATATAATTTCTCCATCTTCCCTTTTCCCCACAAAAATTATTCCATCTCTTAATCTGCCTTTCATCATCATCAGTCCTTCTGCCCATATAGTATCTACAGTACCACTGAAACCAGCCCCTAGGATCTTGTTTATTTATCCAGCCTTTCTCCTCCCACTCTTCCTGACTTAGGCCAGACTTGATTTTAAAAAAATTGATTTTTCTATTATACTTTTTAGATAGGTAAAAAGACTCTTCTAAACCTTCAAACCAATCACTCGGAAATTCTTTATAATTTATATCTATTCTACCTCCCTCATCATAGAAATAGATACCTCCAAAAGAACCTAATCTTATTATTTCTTTTGGTGATAAATTAGGAGTAAAATCCATTAATTAGTCTAGATTTTCGATTTCTGAGAGAATCTTGTTTGCTTCTGCTAGCTTTGAATCACTATCTTTTCTGCTTACGCTTGAGAGCTCATATGACTCTTTTAATAATCTATTATACTTTGCTAAAAGCTTTTCTTTTTTAGATTTAAATAAACCAAACATACAACCTATACGCAGGATATAATTATAGGTTTAATTTAATGAGTTACTTACTATGGGGTTATCATCACCAAAATATATTAATTCACAGTTACAATTCATCTTAATATATCTTTCTTCTATCTGATTAGATTTATTATCAAAATAAGTTAGATAGTATGTCCAATTTTTTAAGAATACTATTCCATCTGCTGGGAGGATACTTCCTTTATCATAAACTACCTTTGAGATAAAGTCTTCACAATTTCTTGGGTGACTAAAATCACATTCTATTTCATTTTTTTTATTTGAACTACAACTATTGATAGCTAAAAAGAGTACAATAGCTATTAAGTTTTTAATATTTAACATGTTCGACAAAGATTTTTTTTTCATTCTATTATTAATTTGGGGTATTCCAAGTACATATTTTAGAAGTAAATTTAGAAAAATTGTTTATAAAACAGACGATTGGAAAATTAATATTAAACCTCTATTTACTAAAGAGATAATTGGATTGATCTCAAATATTTATCCTTCAGATAATGATTATATAAAATCTAGAAATCAATATAGAGTATATCTGATTGTTTATCTCAT
>MDTB01108173.1_pt1 | contig 12403 bp, 11 predicted proteins | sample 811161 | NCBI WGS metagenome assembly MDTB01 (sample SAMN05326650, study PRJNA326480) | marine metagenome | isolation source: seawater | place: Mediterranean Sea | collected 2009 | reverse complement strand
TTTATAGCTTATAAAGAACAAAACAAGAACATTATGAAATTAACAATACCATTTTATTTGCACAAAGTAGGAGCTGGTTTTCCATCACCAGCAACAGACTATATCGAAGATGATATTGATCTAAATTTACACCTTATAACAAATGCTCCGGCAACATTTATAATAAGAGTACAAGGCAAGTCCATGGCGAATGTTGGAATTTACGATGGAGATTTATTAATAGTAGATAAAAGTATAGATCCAAGAAATTTTTCAACTGTAATAGCAAATGTAAACGAAGAACTTGTGGTAAAAACATTGGTCAAAGAAAAAGAAGTTAGCTACCTCACTTCGGGATCTAAAAATATATCAGATAAAATTAATCTTGAAGAAAATCCAGAGATAGTAGTGTGGGGGGTAGTAACCTATGTCATACATAAACAACAATAAAAAAAATAAAATCGCACTAATAGATTGTAATTCATTTTATGTTTCGTGTGAAAGATTATTTAATCCAAAAATAAATAGTAAGCCTGTAGTAGTCCTTTCAAATAATGATGGATGTGTCATTTCAAGATCTACAGAAGCAAAAAAAATTGGAATTAAAATGGGTGAGCCGTATTTTAAGGTTAAAGATCTTGTAAAAAAAAATAATGTTTATATTTATTCTTCTAATTATGCATTATATGGAGATATCTCTAGAAGAGTAATGAAAACTTTAAAATCTTTTTCAGATAAAATTGAAATTTACTCAATAGATGAAGCGTTTGTTGATTTATCACACATAGATGAAAAGGAAGTGGAAGACTACGGAAAAGAAATAAGAAAAAGAATTCTTAAATGGACAGGCATACCAACAAGTGTTGGCATATCTAACACAAAGACTCTATGTAAGGTTGCTAATCACATAGCAAAAAAAAATAAAACTGGAGTTATTTATCTAAAAGAAAATATTGATGAAAGATTAAAAAATTTTCATGTTTCAAATATTTGGGGAGTAGGAAAACAATTATCTAAATTATATATAAAAAATGGAATAGATACAGCTTACAAGTTAAAAAATATTTCTAATATTTGGGTCAAAAAAAGCACAAACGTTTTAGGCGCTAAAACAGTAATGGAACTTAGAGGAATTTCTTGTATTAATTTGCAAACAGAAGAAACAAAAAGAAAAAGTTGTTGTGTTTCAAGATCATTTGGAAAAAAAATTGAAAGTTTAGAGAAGCTACAAGAGTCTATCGTTACACACTGCTTAAATGCAGCAGAAAAAATTAGGAATGACAATCAGACAGCAAGATCTGTAACTATATTTATTAGAACAAGTCCTTTTAATAAAAACAAAAGATATTATTCAAATTCTATTACTATTGACCTCCCCATAGCAACAGACAATAGTTTAGAATTAATAAAAGTTGCGATAAGTGGATTAAAAAAAATATACAAATATGGATATTTTTATCAAAAAGCTGGAATTATCTTATCCAAACTTAATGAGCAAAGTGATAATGAATTAAATTTATTAGCGCCAATTACCGAAAATAAATTTCAAACATTAATGAAAGCAATAGATTTCACAAATGCTAAATATGGAAGAAATGCTATTAGCATAGCTCAAGCTGGAATTAATAAAAGTTGGAAAATGAGAAAAGAACACTCTTCAAAAATAGATACAGCTTCATTTGACTCATTGCCTAAAATCAGTATATAAATTCAAACAACGGGGTGTCAAAAGACTGAGATTATACCCGACGAACCTGACCGGTAATTCAGTAAGGGAAGCATGGAAAAAATATACATATCAGCACAATTATCAATAGTAGTAACAGTTATAATAGGTTTATTTTTTATTGGATTAGGTTACTTAAATAGTAAAAAAATCTCTAATAATCAAAAATATATTGTTGGTGAAAGAGACGAAAATACATTTTCATTAACTGCTAGTTTGACTGCATCAGCTCTAGGTGCATGGATTCTATTTGGACCATCTTCTGCCGCAACTTGGGGAGGGATCGGAGCTGTTATCGGTTATGCTCTGGGTACAGCAGCTCCAATGCTATTTTTATATAATTTTGGTCCAAAAATAAGGAAAGAATTTCCTAAAGGCTTAACATTAACTGATTTTATAAAAAAAAGGTTTGGAGAAGGAATACTTAAAATAAGTTTATTTTTAATATTATTCTATTTAATAATATTTCTAATAGCAGAAGTAACAGCAATAGCGTTTTTATTGAATTTTATTTCTCAATTACCCTTATGGATTACAGCAGCCTTTACTTTAATTATTTGTTTACTTTATATATTAAGAGGTGGATTTAAACTTTCAGTTATCACAGATAAATATCAATTTAGTTTTATCGCACTGATTATTTTAATTTCTGTATTCATTATTTTAAAAAAAATCAATATACCTAGCTATGAATTGATTAAACTAAATTTACCCAACTTAGTAAATAAGAATTATCTACCTAACTACACTGCTGGAATAACTTTTTTTATTGCGGTAGCAGCAACAAATTTATTTCACCAGGGAAATTGGCAAAGAGTCTTTTCAGCAAAAAATAATTCTATTTTAAAATCAAGTTTAGTTTATTCATCTATAATTATTTTCCTCATAGTTTTTTGGATGGGTTATACTGGTCTTATATCTTATTCTTTAAACCCAAAAGTAATACCCGATCTAGCTTTTTTTGATTTAATATTAGATAAAAAAAATTTATTTATGATTATTGGCATTTTAATTTTAGCCTTCTCATTAACACTTAGCACTATCGATACATTGATAAATGCAATTTCGAGTTTGATAATTACTAATGGACATCAAATAAATAAATCACTAACTGGAAAAGAAATAAGAAAAAAAACAAATTTAATAATTTTAATTTTAAGTATATTAGTTTTTATTTTATCATCTAAGGGCTTCAGTATATTATATTTATTTTTATTAGCTGATTTGTTGTGTTGTTCAGCTGTAATTACAATATTTTATGGTTTCTTTAAAAAGAAAATAAATTCAAAACTAGCAGCATTTTCTATAATTTCTGGACTTATATTAGGATTATTATTCTTTCCTAGTCAAGATTTTCAAAGCAGCATTTTAGTGGGTAATTTAATTTCTATAGATAATTTTTCTGTTTTCGTTAAAGCAAACTTACTCTTCATATCATTTATCATATCATTAATCTCACCATTTTTTATAATATCAATTTATTCTTTACGTAATTCATTTAGATAAATAATCACCGCTATCCAAATAAATATAAAAGAAATTAATTCATCTAAAATTAATGGCTCATTAAAATAATATAAACCTAGAAAAAATTGAGCAGTAGGTGTTAAAAAAAAAATCATACTGGCTGGACCAATTCCTATAAGATTAAAACCCCTTGTGTACCAAAAAAGAGGTATAAGTGTCATTATTCCAGCCCAAAATAAATAAAAAGAAAGCAATGGTTCATTGTAAGAAAATATATTGGTATTATTTTTTACCAAATATAAAAATAAACAAATTGCTATCGGAGACAACAAAAGCGTTTCTATAAGCAAACCTGTATCAGAAGAAACCTTAATTTTTTTTCTAATTAAACAATATAAACTCCATGTTATTGCAACTGTTAGTCCAATCCAAGGAACTTCTCCTAACTTTATAAGAAGATAAATTAATGCAACTATTACCAAAAGAACTGATATAATTTTATTTATATTATATTTTTCTTTTAAAAAAACGATTCCCAAAAATACACTTAAAATTGGAAAAATATAGTAACCTAAAGCTGAGTCTAAAAGATTATTAGTTTTTACAGCATAAAGCCAAGTAAACCAATTTATTGAAACAAGAAAACCTGTTATTAAAAAAATAAAAATATTTTTTTTTCTCTTAATTATTTTATTAAATTCATTCCATTTAGAATAATAGGTAGTAGTTACAATTAATAATAATGCTGTCCAAATAGTCCTATGAATTGTTAACTCAATAGCAGACGCAAAAGAAACAAATTTAAAATATATTACTCCTATGATTCCCCACCAAAGAGAGGCGCCAACAGTAAATAATGACCCTTTTAATAATTTTTTCTTCATTTGACCATTTTTTTGATTGATTTATAAGGTACTTATTTATTAATTAGTACTAAATAAACTTGGTATAATAGGAAGAGTGGGTGAGCGGTTGAAACCAGTTGGTTGCTAACTAACCGTACGAGTAATATCGTACCGAGAGTTCGAATCTCTCCTCTTCCGCCATAATCTTATTGATAAAATCCAGTCATGTTTACAGGAGACTGTCTAATCATATATTTATAAACGTTAATATTTTCCAAAACTCTTTGAACATAATTTCTTGTTTCTTTAAATCTTATTAGTTCGACCCAATCAATAAAACTTATTTGTTTCTTAGTAGGGTCTCCATTAACTCTTCGCCAAGTTTTAACTCTATTTGGTCCTGCATTATAAGCAGCTATAGCAAATGGATAAACTCCATTATAATCATTGAGTAATGAATTAATATAATATGAACCTAGTTTAATATTGTACTCTGGATCTTTAGTAAGTCTACTTATGCTATAAGGGAGTTTTGCTTGTTTAGCTACAACTTTAGCAGTGTATTTCATTAATTGCATCATACCTCTGGCCCCAGCCCAGCTATTTGCCTTAGCATCAAATTCACTTTCTTGCCTAATTATAGCATGAATTAGTTCTGGATCTGGCATTGTTTTCTTATTTATAACTCTTGGTATAGTTATTATTGGATAATTAAATTGATTAAAAAATCTCTTTTCATATGAAGCTTGTTTAGATATTTGTATTGCAAAATCATATCTTCCAATTTCAGTAGCTAACTTAGCAGCCAGGACTTCACTACCTTTGTCTAAATCTAATAGAGCTAGATGTTTTAAAATATCTTTGCTGTATTGTGTTCTGTCTAATTCTTTAAGCAATTTTATATGTTTTATTAATTTATTTTTATTGAATTCCTTTTCATATTCATTTGAATAGGCTGAGTCATCTTTTAAAGAAAATTCTTTTTGACCATTTATTTCACTAAAAGATAGTTGACCGTAATATGTGGTTAAATAAACAGAACCTTCTTTGAAATACTTTTTTGCATTTTCTATATCATTTAGAGTTTTATATGACCTACCAAGCCAGTAAGCGCCTCTAGCTAAGCTAATAGGGTAGCTTACGTTGTTATAAAAATTTTCAAAATGAGTTATTGCATATTCTGGAGATTCCAAGAAAGCTAAAGATATCCAACCAGATAACCACTCTGCTTCTGCAAATTCAGGTCCGTAGTTTAAAGAATGCTCGCTTGCTACCTTATAGGCTAGTTTATATTTCTTTTTATATAGAAGACTTCTTACAACGCTCTCTCTTTGCTTCCACCATAAGTCTGGTCTAACCAATTCATCATCTTGTTTCTCCGCATTAGCATGCAAAATTTCTAATGAAGAGTCAGTTCTACCTCTCCTATTTCTCCATTTTAATCTGTCGTATTGAAGACCAATATCTTTTTTAAGAGAACTAGGTACGCTAGAAATCGCATTATCAACACCATAAGAATTACTCATTAAAATTTGTCTCGCGTTGTATAGAGCCTTTTCATTTTTAGGCAAGTATCTCAACATTCTTTTTAAGTCCCAGTATTTTGAATTCCAAGCTAAATAATCAGCCCTACTAATATGGTCTTTAGATGTTAAAATTTTTTTAAATTTGTTTCTATAAAATCTTAGATCACCTTTAGATAAATCTGCTGTTACCCAACCATCTTTAATTAGTTTATTTGCTTTTTCTAATTGATTGTTTTGAAGATAAGCCTCTCCCAATTTTATCTTTCCTAGGCCACTTAAAGGTCCTTCTATACCATTATTAGCATACTCATTTTCAAACCAATTTATGACTGCATTAGAAGTAGTATTTTTTAAAATTATTTTATGCTCAGCTAAATATCTAAGTCTATTAATTCTTGGATAATCTGGGCTTTTTTTTATGAAAACTACATAATCATTAAACGTAGCTTGGTTACCGCGCTGTTTTAAATACATCCAAGTAATTAAATTTTTAAATTCTTTGTCTTTAATTTTTCTTGATGATTTAATAGCAGAATTCCATTTTTTTGCTTTAATTAAAGAAAATATTTCTTTAGCTTTTTCAAAGTCCTTTTTTGATAAAATAGATGATGTTTTTGTTTCTTTAAGTGAAATTTTATAACTTTTAGGTTTCTTTTTTGGGTATAAAAATTGTTGATTTATATTTTTCCTAACTTCAACTTTTTTTTCTTTACTCTCCGTAATTTTTTCTTTTTCACTCACTTGAATTTCTTTTGGTAAAATCTTTTTTATTTTGCTTGGTTTGTTTTTTGGTAAAAGAAAATTATTCTCTTTAACTACTTTTTTTTCATTTTGTGGTTTTTTTATAGGTAGTATTTTTTTATTAACTTTTTTAAACACCGAAGGTTTTTTTTGAGGATATATAAAACTAGTATCTTGAGCATTCATTTTTGAATGAAAGCTTATAGAGAGCAATAAAAACACTAGACTAATTATCCGAATAGGCATAAATTTAAGATAAAACTAATTACTTTATATTGTTTTATGTTTAAAGGATCAATTGTTGCGTTAATCACACCATTTAAAAAAAACCAATTAGATGAGGAAAACTATTCTAATCTGATACAACATCATATCATTAGCGGAACTAATGGTATAGTTCCTGCTGGAACTACAGGTGAGTCGCCAACTCTTAGTAATGAAGAACACATTAAAGTTATTAAAATAGCTGTTAGTGAATGCAAAGGAAAAATACCAGTAATAGCTGGGACTGGTTCTAATTCAACTGAAGAAGCAGTCGAATTGTCTAAACAAGCTGAGAATGTCGGAGCTAACGGTTTATTAGTTGTTACTCCCTACTATAATAAACCTACTCAAGAAGGATTATATCAACACTACAAGAAAATTAATGACAATGTTGGTCTACCAATCATTATATACAATATTCCTTCTAGATCTGTCATTGACATGTCTGTTGATACTATGTCCAAATTATATGAATTAAAAAATATTATAGGTGTGAAAGATGCTACTGGAGATTTAAATAGAGCTGACCAACAGTTAAAAAGCATGGGAAAAGACTTTTTACAGTTAACAGGAGAAGATGGGAATGCATTAGAATTTAATAAACGAGGAGGAAGTGGCTGCATTAGTGTTACAGCCAATGTTGCAGCCAGACTTTGTTCCGAATTTCAAACAGCTTCATTATCATTTGGTGATCAAAAAAAACAAACTAAAGCTAAAGAAATTAATTCAATGCTTACTCCATTACATAAAGCATTGTTTATTGAAAGTAATCCATCTCCAGTTAAATACGCTGCGTCATTGCTAAAATTATCTTCTGAAGATGTTCGTCTACCTTTAGTTAAAATCAGGGAAGAAACAAAAATTTTAGTCAAAGAGGCTCTTAAAGTTGCTAAGTTACTTTAATGAAGAGAAAAATTGTTTCCGGACAAAAAATTATTTGTTTAAATAGAAAAGCAAGTTTCAATTATTTTTTTAATGAGATATTAGAAGCAGGAATAGCCTTAAAAGGATCTGAAGTTAAATCATTAAGGGATGGAAAAGCTAGTATCGCAGACTCATATGCTTTAGATAAAAACGGTGAAATATTTTTGATTAATTCTCATATACCTTTATATAGACAGTCTAGCTATAATAATCATGATCCAAAAGGTGATAGAAAACTACTTCTTAATAAAAAAGAAATTAATAAATTGATAGGAAGTATTAATCAAGAGGGTTTAACTATAGTGCCGATAAAACTTTATTTTTATAAAGGAAAAGCAAAAATACAATTAGCTATAGCAAAAGGCAAAAAGCTTTACGACAAAAGGCAAGTTAAAAAAAAGAGAGATTGGAATAGAGAAAAAGCAAGAATTTTAAGCAAAAATAATAAATGATTTTTTTATCAATAGGTTCAAGTTTAAAATCAAAATTTGGTAATAGATTTACAAATATAAAACAAGCAATTGATTTAATATCTAACGAAAATATGAAAATTAAAAAAAAATCAAGTTTTTATGAAACTCCGTCTTATCCAAACAAACTAGATCCCAAATTTATAAATGTAGTAATTCAAATAGACTTTAAGAAAAATCCAATTGACTTAATGCAAAAACTCCTATTGATCGAAAAAAAATTAGATAGAGTAAGACATATTAAAAATGAACCTCGAACGTGTGATATAGACATTATTGACTTTAATGGAATTATTTCTGACAAAAATGATATATCTTTACCTCATCCAAAAACACATGAAAGGAATTTTGTTCTCATTCCTTTAAAGGAAATATGCCCTACGTGGATACACCCAATTTTAAATACAAATATAGATGATTTAATAAAAAATTTAAGCTCACAAACAAGGAATGAGATTACAAGAGTGGAGGAAAGTGCTATAAAGTATATAAATGATAAACAATGAAGAGCTTATTAATAAGGTAAAAACATATAACAAATTTTTTAATCCTTCACATTTATCCAAAGCTTATGATTTTGCTTTAAAAGCTCATAAGAATCAAAGAAGAGATGAGGGAGTTCCTTATATTATACATCCAGTTGCAGTGGCGGATATCCTTACCGAATTAAAACTAGATAGCGCAACAATTACTACAGGTTTACTTCATGACACAATTGAAGATACCAAAACGACTTATGATACAGTAAAAAAAGAATTTGGAAAGGAAGTGGCGGATCTAGTAGATGGTGTTACAAAAATTTCAGCTTTAGAGGAAAAAGCTGCAGAAAATTCAAAAGCTGAAAACTTTAGGAAATTAATATTAGCTACCTCAAAAGATATAAGAGTTCTTTTAGTTAAAATTGCAGACAGGTTGCACAATATGCGAACTTTAAAATTTGTTAAAGAGGACGAAAAGAAAATTAGAAAAGCTAAGGAGACGATGGAAATTTATGCGCCTTTAGCTGATAGAATGGGGATGAACAGAATAAGAGATGAGTTGGAAGATTTATCTTTTTCGATTTTAAATAATGATGCAAGAAATCTAGTTGAAGAAAGACTCAAATTTATTAAAAACAATAGAGAGGATAATTTTAAATCTACTTCCTTACAATTAAAAGATCTTCTTAAATCTAATGGGATAGACGCTAAAATCACTGGTAGAGAAAAAACTCCTTTTTCTATATGGAGAAAAATACAAAAAAAAAAGATATCATTAGAACAATTAACAGACATAACTGGTTTTAGAGTAATTGTTGAGTCTATAAGAGATTGTTACAAAACATTAGGTGTTTTTCATAGTGAATATTCTGCGATACCAGGCAAATTTAAAGATTATATTTCGACACCGAAAATAAATAATTATAAATCAATACACACATCGTTAATAGGACCAAGAAAACAAAGAATAGAAGTTCAAATTCGCACAAATGAAATGCATGAATTCGCAGAACGTGGAATAGCTTCTCATTGGCAATATAAATCATCAGAAAAAATAACTGATTTATCCTGGAGTGAATATGACTGGCTTAGAGATTTAGTAGAAATTATAGAGGCAGGAAACAGTCCTGAACATTATTACGAATTTACTAAACTACAAATGTTTCAAGATAACGTTTTCTGTTTTACGCCAAAGGGTGCTGTAATTAAATTACCAAGGGCCGCAACTGCAATAGATTTTGCATACGCAGTCCATACAAATATTGGCGATGCAGCAATCAATTGTTTTATTAATGGTCAGGAATCTACGCTTCAAACAAAACTTAAAAATGGCGATCTTGTTAAAATAGTTACGTCTAAGAAAGCCTCACCATCTTTACATTGGCTCTCATCCTGTCAAACTGGTAAAGCAAGATCGTCTATTAGAAAATATTGGGAAGGTAGATTAGTTAAAACTAACAATGAACCTAAGATTAAAATTTATGAAAGCACACTAGTGATTGATTTGCCAGATAAACCTGGTGTATTAGGAGAAATCAGTACTTTAATTGGTTTAAGCGGAAGTAATATTTTAAACTTAGAACTACTTGAAAAAAAGGACAGTCATCTTCAATTTTCTTTTGATTTACAAATTAAAGATTTAAAAAACTATACAAAGTTGATAAGTCAAATCAAAGAAAAAAATTTAAATTTAAAAATTATAAGACATAAACAGAAAAAAAATGCTTTCATACAAAGAATCATTAAAAATTTTAAAAGAAACTAATGCTCTTTTAGAGGGACATTTCATCTTATCCTCTGGTTTACACAGTCCTCAATATATACAATGCGCTCAACTATTAAGCAAACCCTGGCACGCGCTAAAAATCTGCACATCTTTATCGAAAAAAATAAAAAAAGAATTCAAGAAAATTGATCTAATTTTATCTCCAGCTATAGGAGGTATAGTAGTCGGATATGAAATAGGAAGAATACTGAATATTGAAACTATATTTTGCGAAAGAGTAAACAATGATTTTATGCTTAGAAGAGATTTTAATATTGTTAAAAACTCTAATATTTTAATTATTGAAGACGTGATTACAACTGGAAAATCTAGCCTCGAATGTTCAAAACTAGCTGAAGACGCCAATGCTAATATCCTCGGTTATGCTTGTATAATTGATCGTTCAAATGGTAATTCCGAAATTAAGCAAAAAATCATCTCACAAATTGAAATAAATATTCCAACTTACAGCAAAGATAACTTACCAACAGAACTTTCAAAAATAAAAGTTACAAAACCAGGCAGCAGGGGAATTTAATGCCTAAGATAAAATTGGGTGTAAACATAGACCATGTTGCTACAATAAGAAATGCAAGAGGAGAAAATTATCCAAGCCCATTAAGGGCTGCCTTGTTATCAGAAAAAAGTGGAGCCGACTCCATAACAATCCATTTAAGAGAAGACAGAAGACATATAAATGAAAATGATTTAAAACTAATAAAGTCTAAACTTAAAATTCCTTTAAATCTTGAAATTGCATCTACGAAAGAAATGTTGAAAATATCACTCAATCACAAACCCTCTTTCATTTGTATAGTCCCTGAAAAAAGAAAGGAAATTACTACAGAAGGAGGTTTAAATCTTAATTTTAAAAAAAATTTTTTAACAAAGATGATAAAAAAATTAAAATCAAAAGGAATTAGAATAAGTTTATTCATTGAGCCAAATTTAAACGATATAAAAAAATCAAAATATCTCAATGTAGACTGTGTAGAATTGCATACAGGAAAAATATGTAATTTGATAAACAAGAACAAATCATACAAAAAGGAGTTAACAAAAATTAGAAATGCCGTAAATTATGCAAACTCTTTAGGTTTAGAAGTTCATGCAGGTCATGGTTTAACTTTTAAGTCCGCACAGATACTTGGTAAAATAAACAACATAAAAGAATTTAATATAGGACATTTTATAATTGGTGAGTCAATTTATTTTGGTCTTTCTAAAATTATTAAAAAATTTAGAAGGATAATAAATTAAAATGCAAATATTTGGCTTAGGATCTGATATTGCTAACAGCAATAGAATAAAAAAAATCTTTAAAAAGAATAAAAAATTCAAACATAGAATTTTTACAAAATCGGAAATATCTGTATGTGAAAAGAAAAAAAATAGCTTTTCTTGTTTTGCAAAAAGATTTGCAGCGAAAGAAGCATTTGCAAAATCTCTTGGAACAGGTATTTCTAAAGGTTTAAATTTTAATGAAATAGAGGTAAAAAACAATTCATCAGGAAGACCATATTTAAAGATAAAAGGAAATAGTTTAAAAACTGTGTATAAGATTGTTAAAAAGAAAAAATTTAGCACTTCATTATCTTTATCTGATGATAAACATTTTGCTATAGCAATTGTAATTTTAACTGTTTAATGAAAAATAAAATTCTTAATACTATTTTGGATAATATTAAAACAATTTTTTATGCATTGGTAATAGCTATATTAATTAGATCGTTTTTTTTTCAACCATTTTATATACCGTCATCATCAATGGAACCCAACTTACTAGTAGGAGATAGAATTTTTGTATCGAAATATTCTTATGGTTATAGCAAACATTCATTTCCATTTAGTCCCCCAGTTTTTAAAAAGAGAATTTTTTTTGAGGACCCACATTATGGTGATTTAATTGTATTCAAAACCCCTCAAGATAATAGAACAGATTATATTAAGAGATTAATAGGACTGCCTGGTGACACAATACAATTCGTTGACGGAAAAATAAAAATCAATGATAAAATTATAAAACGAGAAAAAATTAATTCATCTAATAAAGTAAGATGTGGTTCACAAATACATGAAGTTAATTATTTCAAAGAAATATTACCAAACGGCATAACTTATAATGCTGCTTATAATAAGTATGGAACAATGAAAAATAGCGACAAGTATACAGTTCCAAAGGATCATTATTTTTTCCTGGGTGATAATCGTGATTGT
>MDTB01059016.1_pt1 | contig 12403 bp, 10 predicted proteins | sample 811161 | NCBI WGS metagenome assembly MDTB01 (sample SAMN05326650, study PRJNA326480) | marine metagenome | isolation source: seawater | place: Mediterranean Sea | collected 2009 | reverse complement strand
TCGGCGATATCACTGAACAGCGAGGCTTCATTGTTGACGCTGACACGGGCGTATCCAAATTCCTGCCGATGGGAACCCGTTACTTCGCCTCCCAGTTGACGTGCCATGGTCTGCATGCCGTAGCAGATTCCCAACACCGGCACCCCCGCTTCGAACACTGATGCCGGTGCTCTCAACGTGTCATCTTCCGTGACCGACTGCGGCCCACCGGAGAGGATGATGCCCTTTGGCTTGAACGCTGAGATATCCGAGTCAGTCATATCCCAAGGATGGATTTCACAATAGACGCCAATCTCTCGCACTCGCCGCGCAATCAACTGCGTGTATTGGGATCCGAAATCCAGGATCAGGATTTTTTCTGCGTGAATATCAGCGCTGTTTTCGGCGCTTTTGCCTGCTGCCGCGCTCAACTCTGCACTCTTCGCGCTTTGGGCGGTGCTCGTGGACGCTGCGGAATCGGTCATGTCTCGGTCAATCAACCTGGATGTCTATGCTTCAGAAAACACCCTTCGCTGAGGGTGTTTTCGAGTGTGGTCAATGGGCGCGGAGTATACCTGCTTCATGCTAGTCTTACCGCTCATTCTCGGCCACATTTGCATGCCGCAGGCCAACCAAGGAGTAACCATGGACACCCTGACCTTCGAAGACCGCGTTGTTGTTGTCACCGGTGCCGGCAATGGCATTGGCAGAGCGTACGCACATGAGTTTGCCCGACGCGGTGCCAAGGTTGTGGTCAATGATCTGGGCGGCAGTGTCGATGGGCAAGGTAGCGACGGCGCGGTCGCTGATTCCGTGGTAGAGGAGATCGTCAGCACCAACGGCACAGCAATCCCCAACTACGACTCGGTCGTGGATGGTGACAAGGTGATAGCCAGCGCAATCAAGGAGTGGGGACGCGTAGACGTCGTGCTGAACAATGCAGGAATCGCTTATATGACACCCATGGGCGAAATGACCGAAGAACGCTGGCAGACCATGCTGTCGGTGCATCTAGATGGTAGCTATGCATGCACACGAGCAGCCTGGTCATACATGGTCGAACAAAAATTCGGCAGGATTCTGTTTACGTCTTCACCATTTGGCCTGCATGCCTGTCCAGGCTTTGCCCACTACGCTGCTGCCAAAGCCGGATTACTGGGCCTTATGAAGGCGGTGGCTCTGGAAGGTCGTGGGCAGAACATCAATGCCAACGCGGTTGCCCCCTATTCGTTATCCCGGATGACCGGTGGTACCAATGAAGAACAGGCGACCAGCCCGATCGGACCTCGCTACCTCGCACAGCTTGCCATCTGGTTGTCCCATGAGGACACGACCGACACCGGAGGTGTCTTCGAACTGGGTGGTGGTTACATCCACCGGGTACGTAACGAGCTATCGGCGGGTCTGCATCTTCCGAATGAACAGCATACAGCGGAGAATATTGCGGCAGGTCAGGACACTCTCAGTGACTTCTCGAACAGTACGCATCCACCACTGGGTGATTTCAACACCATTGGTCGTGAAGTTTTCGGTAAAGACGCGTTCAACTTTGGCGCAAACTCAACCTGACATCAGTGCAATGTCTGATTGTCCGTCCCCTGCTCACCGTTGATATGGTCTCGCAACGAGGTCACGGTTTCTTCGAGCTGGTACATGCCTCGGTTGATCGCAAGCGTCGTTTCCAGCGCCATCAACGCAACGCGATATTGATCGTGACGCATACAGATCTGTGCAAAGCCGCTGATCGCACCAAAGTGCCGCGGTTCCAGCCGTAACGTCTGCGCGATATCCTCAAGACTGTCCTCGTCCCGGTCATCAAGAAAGTAAAGCGTTGCCCGCTTGTTCCATACCTCGGGCCAATCCGGCCAGCGACTTGCCATGTCGTTGAGCATGGTCTCCGCCCGGTCGCCATCGCCACTTTCAAACAGTGCTAGTACCTCATTCATCGCCGCCACGGCATCCTCTTCATCGTGGTTACACCAGGATGACCAGATTTGTTCCTCCAACGCGTTCGCGATCAGCGGATCCTGGTTGACCCCCAGCCGGTCAAAGAGTCCGGCCAGATCATCTGCGATCGCCCGTGATCTGCTATCACAGATCTGTTCAAGGATGCTGTTAATGGAATGATGTATGTCTGGCATCGAGCGACCTGGGTCCCCGCAGTGTTCATCGCATCTTGTCAGTCTCTCGACCCTGATCGCAAGCAAGTTCCGTTACGACTTCAGCGACCCTTCCGCGGCTGCCGCCCGGTCTCCACCCTGTGAAGCACAGACCAAGTCCATGTATGATGTCGCGGCCCTTCGGTGTGCGATCAACCCGCTCACCGTTCGACTGTGAATCGCAAACTGGAGTGTGACATGTCCGACAAAGACCGTAGTGGCGCAGAATCCCTGGTCCAGACCCTTGTCGATGCTGACGTTGACGTCTGTTTCGCCAACCCCGGAACCTCGGAGATGCATTTTGTCGCGGCGCTCGATACGAATCCGGATATGCGGTGTGTACTCGGTCTGTTCGAAGGTATCGTCACGGGTTGTGCCGACGGTTACGGCCGCATGACCCGTAAACCTGCAGTCACGCTGACACACCTGGGACCTGGCCTCGGCAACGGCATCGCCAATCTTCACAATGCCAAGAAGGCCAGAACACCGATCGTCAATGTTGTAGGCGATCACGCCACGTATCACCGCAAGTATGATGCGCCCCTCACATCTGACGTGGAGGGCGTAGCGGCACCCGTATCCGGATGGGTCAAGGTGTCTCAATCGGCTGATGACGTCGCGGCCGATGGCGCCGAGGCAGTCCAGGCCGCCATGGCACCTCCCGGGCAGGTTGCAACCCTCATACTCCCTGCTGATACCGCGTGGAACCGAACCACTTCTGCCCCCAAACCGCTCCCGGTGATCGAACCCAAACCGTTCCAGACAGACAACATCGACGATGTCGCGAAGGTACTCAAGGGTAAGGGCGCCAACGTGATTCTCATGAACGGCGTAATCACCGAGGAACGCGCCAATATGGTGGATCGTATCGGTCAGGCGACCGGCGCAGGAATCATCATGGATACGTTTGTTGGCCGCGTACAGCGCGGTGCCGGGCGTGCAGAAATTGCACGACTACCCTATTTTGGTGAACAGGCGGCAGAGGTCCTGAAGGGCACAGACCACTTGATCATTCTGTCCTCACAACCACCCGTGACGTTCTTTGCGTACCCTGACAAACCCAACTATCTGACCCCTGAGGGCTGTGAACTGCACACCCTCGCCGAGAGAGATGAAGATATCGACGGCGCACTGGAGGCATTGATCGACGCCGTGGGTGCTGGCAGTACCGAAGCCAATGTCGTCGTTCACGAAATTCCCGACATGCCACAGGACGGTCCCCTGGACCCACGCAACATCGGTACGGCATTGGCCAACCTGTTTCCTGAAGACGCCATCGTCGTGGATGAAGGTGGAACATGTGGTGGCGGCTGCACCGCCGCCACACGTACGGCAGCTCCTCATGACTTCCTGATGCTGACAGGCGGTGCGATTGGCTTTGGTCTTCCCTGTGCTACCGGTGCAGCCATCGCGTGTCCCGATCGACCTGTCATCAGCCTGCAGGCGGATGGTAGCGGCATGTACACCAATCAGGCGCTGTGGACCCAGGCACGTGAGCAACTCAACGTCACGACGATAATTTTCGCCAATCAGAAGTATTCGATTCTCCAGATTGAGTTCGGCAGGGTCGGTGCACACAACCCTGGACCCAAGGCCATGAGCATGCTCGATCTTACCAACCCTGAAATCCGCTGGACAGACATCGCCAAAGGGATGGGTGTACCCGCATGGCGTGTCACCACGGTCTCGGAATTCGCTGAGGCCTTTCAACGTGCCCAGGCTTCGCCAGGTCCTGCGCTGATTGAAGCGATCGTACCCTAGACGATTGATTTGATAATGGGTCTGCGATCCATCTTTCGCTGGCTGTTACTGCCAGCCGTCACAGCCCTCTGGACCTCGAGCGCCATCGCGCTCCCGGATTATCTGGCTGAAACGCAACGCTACGGCGCCCGTGACTGTGCCTTCTGCCATGTGAACGCAGGTGGCGGTGGTGGTCACAATGAGATCGGTGCATGGCTCCTAGATCAACAGGCCGCGCGTGGTGCCGAAACCATTAACGTCCAGTGGCTCGCCGAACGTGACGACATGACAGTTGCCAAACCAGTGTCTGAAGCACGCGCCCGATCGGTACCGTCGCCGTCAACATATGACGACTCGAACCCCTCGGGCCTGAAGGCTCCCACCAAACCGTTTGACTACTCCACCAACCACGGTGAATGGCCAGCCTATTCTGGTGATCTTGGTGCGCGGAAGTACGCGCCACTCACATTGATTGACGAGGCATCGCTACCAGACCTAAAGCAGGCATGGACCTGGGAAGATCGGCACCATCGGGGGTTATCCTTCGAACGGGGCAAAACCCCTGATCCGTTCAAGGCAACACCTCTGATGGTCGAGGGCAGACTGTTTGTGCGCACCAACTACTCGATGGTCGAAGCCCTGGGTGCGGGTAACGGCAAGGTCCTGTGGACATATGATCCGGGGACGGTAAAGTCGGCTCGACCGGCGATGTTTGGCTACGCGACACGAGGACTCGCCTACTTTCGTACAGAAGCAGGCAATGGTCGCGTAGTTCTGCTTGCATCGGACGGTTGGTTGATCGCGCTGGACGCAAACACCGGGACACCTGTTCCGGAGTTTGGCGAAGGCGGTCGTGTTGACCTTACAAAGGGATTGCGGCGCCCGCTGGAACGCCGCAGAAACAACTGGAGCCATCCGCCTGCGATTTGTGGCGACACGATCGTTGTAGGCAATCAGACGAGCGACGGTTCGGAGAGAAATCGCAACCAACCCTGGAACAAGAACCTTCCATTGGGCGATGTCCGGGGATTTGATCCGCATACCGGCCAACAGAAGTGGGTATTCAAGACGGTGCCACAGGAAGGTGAGGTCGGCAACGACACGTGGCTCGAAGAATCCTGGCGGTGGATGGGTAATACCAACGTCTGGTCAACATTCTCGTGTGACCCGGAAGCAGGGTTGGTCTACCTCCCTGTCACCGCACCCACACAGCATTTCTACGGTGGCGACCGGCCAGGTGACAATCTGTTTGGAACGTCCATCGTTGCACTGAACGCCGACGACGGTAGCTACGTCTGGCACTTTCAAACAGTACGTCACGATATCTGGGACTATGACCTGCCTGCGCCGCCGGTTGTCATCGATATCACACGTGACGGGAAGGTCACACCGGCGGTTGCCCAGGTCACCAAGTTCGGCTATCTCTATGTGTTGAACAGACTCACGGGGCAACCGCTGTGGCCCGTTGAAAACCGTCCAGCACCAAGAAAGGCACTACCGGGCGAATACCCGGCACTGAAACAGCCGCACCCGACCTGGCCTCCCCCATTTGAGATGCAGGGCATCACCGACAACGACCTGATCAACCTGACGCCAGAGTTAAGAAAAATGGCGCAGGAACGCATACAAGGGATGACGACCGGACCGTTATTCACGCCCACAACAGTCAACGGTACCGTCATCAATCCCGGGGTCGGTGGTGGTGCCAACTGGGGTGGCGCAGCCTGGGACCCCAGAGCCAATTTTTTATACGTTGCTTCAAGACGGCAACCGATGAGCCTCACACCCAGAGAAACACGCCACCCGGACCTATCCTGGGCTATCCGGTTTCGCGGGCTGACGATTGAACAGCTGCCTATTGTCAAACCGCCTTGGGGCAGCATCACCGCATACGATCTCACTTCCGGCGACATCGTCTGGCAGGTGGCCAACGGCGAAGGTCCCAAAGATCACCCGCGGTTACGACACCTGAAGCTGCCAGACCTGGGCTCACCACAGGCACCTGGACTACTGGTGACCGAGAGATTGATGTTCCATGGGCATTCAGGCGCACCATCCACGCTACAGGCGCGTCGCAAGGCGGATGGCAAGCTGCTCTGGTCACACCCGATCGTAGGACGACACCATACCGCCGCCCCCATCACCTATCTGTTAGGTGAGTCACAGTATGTTGTCGTCAGCAGTGGCGGCGCGACGGAACCGTCCAGACTGACCGCGTTCCATCTCGATTCAACAAACCAGCGCTAAGGCGGTCTGTTCGGCTACATGGCCCACTTGTTGGCGGTCGCCAGCACAGGTTCCTCACGCGTGATGAACTCGAGCACTACAGCATTACCTTGCTGCGTCTGGTCAATACCTCGCTGTAACGCCGCGCGAACATCCGATGCTTTCTCAATCCGCTCAGCGTAACCGCCCATGGCCTGCGCCATCGCCGTATAGTCTCCACCTGTTTGGCTGGACTGATACTTTTCAACAGCATCCGGCATGTAGGTACCGTAACCACCCATACAGCCGTTGTTCACCAGAACCGTCATGATTGGCAGGTTGGAACGTACTGCAGTTTCGAAGTCGTTCGCGGTCTGCCCAAACCCTGTATCCCCCACAAAGTTCACAGACAACCAGTCCGGTCTGGCCAGCTTTCCACCAAGAGCCATTCCCAGAGAAGAGCCCAGGTGGGTCGACTTGCCCCAGCCCAGATAGCCGCGAGGCGTATGCGCATCATAGAAGGGAACAATTTGGTCTCGGGGGTTACCCGCATCGTGTGTCACCACGGTACTGGTCTTGTCGAACAGGGTGTTCATCTCGTGGATTACACGGTAGGGCGAAATGGGGCCATCGTCATCACAGAGCAGGCGTTCCGACCACTCGTCAAAGAACTCCTGTTTCAGCTGCGCAATCTCGGCAATGGTTTCAGTCGCCTTTGGTCGACCACCCTCACCGATTTTCTCTTTGGCCAGATCCATCAACTGGTTCAGTACCAGCTGCGCATCTCCGATTGCTGCACATGCCACGTTGCGACACTTGCCAATGTCTGATGGCGCGTTGGTAATCTGCCCGAGTACGGCGTCCTTCGGCATACGAGCGGTGAAGTCATTGATCGTGAAACTGGTGCCGACACCCAGAATGAAATCTGATTCATTGGCAAAATGTCCGGCTGCTTTCGTAATGGTACGACCGGCACAACCCAATGAGAGCTCATGGTTTTCAGGGAAAACACTCTTGCCAAGCAGTGACGTGGTCACTGGAATCTGCATGAACTCCGCGAACGCGCGCAACTCGTTCCAGGCTTCCGCATACAACGCGCCATGACCCGCGATGATGACAGGTCGTTTGGCAGACATCAGTGCATCGAGAATCCGTTCCACATCAACATCATCCGCTTTCGACCGAAGTCTGGGGGGCGATACATAGTTTGGTTTCTCACCATCCCAGTTTCCCCACAACAACGGCGCTGCAGTCTCTATCAACACCGGACCGCTTTTGCCATTTTTGAGCGCGGAGAACGCCATCTCAAATTTTCGGACCAGTGACCGTGGGTCATTGATCATGGTCGCGAACTTGGTGATGTCCCGGTAGGACCGGGACGCGATGAACTGTGGATCATAGTCCTGCATCGCCGGCGCATGTGCACCAGGCAGCATCAGAATGGGTGTGTTGTCGCCGTAAGCCTGGGCGACCGCAGAGAAACTGGCCTCGATGCCAGGGCCATCCTGAACGGCAATCGCACCGATTTTCCGACCATTGTGCATCCGTGTATAGGCGTCCGCCATATTGATAATCACACGTTCAGTGCGTCCGATAATCGGCGGCATATCGTGTGAAGCTGCGGAGTTGAAGAGTCGGTTGTTCGGAAATCCTGCGAGGTATTCCACCCCTTCCTGTTGCAGGATTTCGATAATGACGTCGGCGTTACTCATAGTGCTCCCTGATTGTGACGAGTCTGTTGAAAACTCTCGTACCGCGACGGGTAACCCTTGGACACGAGAAATTGCAGGTCAGCAGTATACATGAACACCCTGGACCCGGCGGTTCGCCTGATCAGTTCGTGATGACGGCCTTTCCGACCACCTTGCGTTCCACCAACACGTCGTAGGCATCCACGGTTTCCTCCAGGGAAAACCGGTGGGAGATGTACGGTGAAATCCGGTTGTGCGCCAGCCAGTCCAGAAGCGTGGCAACATTCGTCTCGTGTTTTCGGGGATCGTGGCGCATCAAACCTCCCATGGTATAGCCGATCAGCTGCGCATCCTTCACCAGCAGGTGATTCGTTTTGGCCAGAGCAGGCCGGCCACTGGTAAATCCTACAATCAGAATACGGCCAAAGGGCGCGATACACCGCATGGACTCATCAAAGACATCGCCACCGACAGGATCAAAAATCACATCAGCGCCATGGCCATCGGTCAGTGCTTTAACCTCATCACGGAAGCCATCGCTGTAGTTGATTGTATGATCGGCACCAAGTGACGGAAGAATGGCCAGCTTGTCGTCACTGCTTGCGGTTGTGATAACCCGTGCACCCAACAACTTGCCGATATCAACGGCCGCAAGCCCCATACCTCCGGCAGCACCATGGACCAACAGTGTTTCACCTGGCTGAATACGGGACAACTGAAGACCGTGCAACGCTGTTGTATAGCCAGCGCGAAATGAGGACGCTGCTGCCATATCGATACCCGCAGGCAGCACCAGAACCGACGCCTCAGGGACAGTCACCTGCTCAATACAACCGGCACCAGTCAGCACGATGTCACCTATCGAAACGTGACTACCTTCACCAACCGCGGATACGACACCGACACCATCACCCCCCATAATGAACGGCGGTTTCCGGTTGTCCTGGTAATTGCCCTGAATCCGTACGATGTCACTGAACTGAATGGACCTCACCGCTACATCGACCGTAATTTCACCCTTTCCAGGTGCAGCAGGTGGTTCGATGTCACGCACCACAAGATCCTTGTGGTTGCCGAACTCCTCGCAGAAAACCGCTTTCATCTTCCGATTCCTCCCTTCCTGCGATGCTCTCGCAGTGACCCGGTTGTGATGTACTCCAAACAGTTCATACTCTCATCCGAGTTCAACCTGTCTGCGCCGCGGCCCATATTACACAACAAGCCACTTCGATGACGTCGACGATACAAACCACACAGCTTATCCAGCGCCAGGCAAGAGCTGCACTCGTCAGGGCAGTCAGGGCGGAAGCGCTCTCCGAGGTCAGACGGCTGGTGTCCTCGTACCCGGCATCGATCAACGCAAAGAACGCCCATCTCAACATGCCGCTCGGGGAAGCCATCGCCACGGATAATCTGTCGCTCGTCCGACTGATGGTCGAGGGTAGCGCTGACCCCGCCAATATCAATCATGGAGGGAGCGGTCTCGTAGGCGGCGCACTCCATATGGGCTATCACGACATCGCTCTCTATCTGATTGAACGGCGAGCGCCTACAGCGTTTGCTGAGCTTGCTGCATGCGAGCAACCTGAACATCTAGATACCCTCCTGGGATCCAATCCCAATGCTATGAACGAACCCGCCATCAGCTCACGGCAATTGACCGCCTTGCACATGGCGACGTTGGCGGGACATCTGCCCGGTGTCGACTGTCTCCTCGAGCATGGTTTCGATACTGAATCACGCGACCGACATGGCCACCCGCCACTCGCATGTACACCTGAATGCCGTCTTACCGAAAAACGATGCCCTGTTGCCTCACGACTACTATCAGCGGACGCCAATCCCAGTGTTCCCGGGGGTCATCACGGTGGTACCGTCCTGGATCGAGCCATTATCACCGGTCACAAGGAGCTCTCTACGCTGTTGCTTGACGCTGGCGCAAGTCTCGATCACCAGGACTGGTCTGGAAAGACCGCCCTGCACCATGCGGTGTCCCGCAACGCAGACCTCACGCGAATCGTGCTGTCCCATAGTCCTGACATCCACGCCACCACGAAAAGTGGCGAGACCACCATCGACATGGCCAGACGATCGATCAGGAACGCAATCATTCGTTGTTTCGAAGGGTGATATGAGCCAACCCGTGCCAGAGAACCGTGAAGTCATCTCGGTCAGCCAGCTGAACCGAACTGCCAGAAGACTCCTTGAAGGCGAATTCCCGATGCTCTGGGTTGAGGGTGAGATATCGAATTTCTCACGCCCGGGCAGCGGGCACTGGTATTTCACGCTGAAGGATGACAAGGCGCAGCTTCGCTGTGCCATGTTTGTAAACCGCAATCGTCTGATCCGCTTCCGACCGGAAAACGGTATGAAGGTTGTTGTACGTGGCCGAATCAGTCTGTACGAGGGTCGTGGCGAGTTTCAAATGGTCGCCGAGTTCCTCGAAGAATCGGGCGATGGCGCCCTGCTCCGTGCGTTTGAAAAACTGAAGCTACAGCTGTTCGCGGAAGGATTGTTTGACGAGGAATGCAAACGTCCCCTACCGCAACTGCCGAGTCATATCGGCATTATTACGTCCCCTCGCGGTGCGGCGATTTCAGACGTACTCCATGTGCTGGAACGTCGGTTCCCGGCACTTATCGCCACGGTTATCCAGGTACAGGTGCAGGGAGAGACGAGCCCCTCTCAGATTGTACGCGCGATCGATATCGCCAATCAGTATGAGGCGTCACCCTTTGATCTGTTGTTACTGACTCGAGGAGGCGGTTCGCTGGAAGACCTATGGGCCTACAACACTGAGCAGGTTGCACGCGCAATCTTCGAGAGCGAGATTCCTATCGTGGCGGCGATTGGTCATGAGGTGGACGTGACCATTGCGGATTTTGTGGCCGATGTTCGAGCACCCACCCCGTCAGCTGCCGCAGAAATCATCACGCCCGATGCGGCACGGTGGGGCGCCGCGTTCACGCGCATCGAAAAACAACTCGCGGGACACCTGCACCGACACCTGCAGCGACAGCAGGAACGTCTACACCATCTCGGCTCCCGGCTTGCCCATCCCGGCCGTCAGGTTTCAGAACACAAGCGACAGGCGGACGCCATGCGCATGCGCCTGCAGAACGCCATGACGGCTTCGCTGACACACACACGGCAACGGTTCAGACTTGCCATATCCCAATTGCCGACGCCTCGCAGGAAACTCGAAGATCACGGGCAACGACTGATCCGGGCTCAGGAACATTTGCGACGCGCCAGCGAGGCGCATCTGAAAAACGCACAGGAGGATCTTCGACATTTGGCGACACGCCTGAACGCCGTCAGTCCGCTAGCGACATTGGAGCGCGGGTACGCGATTGTCAGCGACGCTGAAAACCGCGTGCTCGTGAACCACTCAAACGTTTCACCAGGTGACACCATCAACGCACGCCTCCAGCACGGGCGAGTCGTGGCCACCGTGGCAGAAACGCACGCAGAGAACACAGATGTGACACAAGAGAGGTCATGATGAGGAAACTGTCAGCACAGGCCAGGATGATCACGTTGGCGACTCTTCTGTTGTCATTCGCCGTCGCCAACGCGATGCCACGCGCCGAAGCCGTTCCCGGTGGCGTTGCCATTATCGATGTACCCGCTACCGGTGAAGTGATCTTTCAGGGACGCCGGGTGATGACGGTTCAGAAGGACAACCGCAGGGTGGCGATCATCGGTCTGCCTCTCCGGACAACACCGGGTGATCAAACGCTCAAGGTTGGCTCCCACGAACTGACTTTTCATGTCAGCGAGAAAAGCTACCGCGAACAGCGACTGACAATCGCCAACAGGCGTCTGGTCAATCCACTGCCGGAAGACCTGCAGCGCATCGGCAGGGATAGAAAAGAAATGGACGCGGCGTTCCTTCACTTTGACGACAGCCAGCCGGAACTGTCCTTCGCACTACCCGCACAAGGCGCTGTATCCAGTCCGTTTGGACTCAGACGATTCCTCAACGGCCAGCCTCGCAACCCACATAGCGGTCTCGATATTGCCGCGCCCGAAGGTGCGACCATCGTTGCCCCCTCACCTGGAACCGTGGTGGCGGTGGGAGACTATTTCTACAATGGAAACACCGTACTACTCGATCATGGTCAGGGTTTGGTCACGATGTATTGCCACATGAGCCACGCCGATGTGGCAGTGGGTGACAGAGTGCTACGGGGTGACAAGCTCGGAGCCATCGGCTCTACCGGTCGGGTAACCGGGCCACACCTGCACTGGAGTGTCAGCCTCAACAATGCGCGAGTGGACCCAACGCTCTTCCTGTCGGGGATACCATGAACGTGGCTCGTGTCACAGGGATGCTCTTCCCGTAGCTGTTGCTCATCACGTCCTGTCACTCTGTATCACGGGCGCCATCGTATAACCCCCTCACCAATATGGTCGCGGTTCCACTGGCGGAGCTACCCAGTCATCACTAGGTGCTCACCGTCGAATTACAGCGTACCGGTTATATTCCTGCTGGATACCGGCGCCAACCGGACCATCATCTGCGACAGCCGCCTAAGCCACTGCCATATCGAACGGGCTGAATCGCAGGGTCAGACCCGATTAATCAATCTGCAGGACATCGAGCGGGGACGCGCCCACGACATC
>MDTB01038912.1_pt1 | contig 12403 bp, 11 predicted proteins | sample 811161 | NCBI WGS metagenome assembly MDTB01 (sample SAMN05326650, study PRJNA326480) | marine metagenome | isolation source: seawater | place: Mediterranean Sea | collected 2009 | reverse complement strand
AAGAAAAGATTTCCTTGTGATAAATATATTGGTAGCCCGGGAAAACTTCGTGTTTATATTCATAAACCAATCAAGGCTGGCACATACAAATATGAAAGTATAGAACAGTTTAAAAAAGATGTATATTCAACCATAGAAAATAAATTAACAGACTATGAAAGTAGATGAAAAATTAGTGGAACATTTAGCTCATTTATCTCGGTTAGAGCTAGATGCTAATTCTACAAATAAAATGAAACATGATTTTAATAAAATGTTGGATTTTGTGGTAAAATTAGATCAGATAGATACAACTGGAGTAGAGCCTCTTTTGTATTTGAGTGAAGAGACTAACGTATTAAGAGAAGATATAGTAGAAAGTGAATTTACTCAAAAGAAAGCATTGAAGAATGCACCTGTAAAGGATACAGATTACATACGCATTCCAAAAGTGATAAAAGAATAACAGTTTATTTATTTACGATTTTGTTTAAAAAAGTTGCGCATTAATTCTTTACAATTTTCCTCCATTACACCGCCTTTAATTTTTGTCTTTGGATGAGTAAGAATTACATTTAATTTACTTGGCCCTCTCTTTTCGTCTTTTGCCCCATAAACAATACGATCTATTTGACTCCAATAGGCCGCTCCCGAACACATTACACAAGGTTCTATTGTAACATAAAGTACGCATTTGTGAAGATACTTACCACCTATAAATGAAGCTGCAGCAGTAATTGCTTGCATTTCAGCATGGGCAGTAACATCATTTAGTTGCTCACATAGATTGTGAGCTCTAGCAATTATTTGGCCAGAAGAAACTATTATAGCCCCAACAGGAACCTCATTTAATTTCATTGCTTTATTAGCTTCTTTAATTGCTTCCTGCATAAAATATTCGTCTGACTTTTTTTGAATCATTATTTCTTGTGTTATAAAACTTTTAAATATAGGAGTTAGATTTAATATAATTACAATGAGATATCTTTCTTGTTGCTATCCAGATGATTTTTATCTTTGTTAAAATTTTCAATATGTCCACAAAGAATTTCAGATCAGGAAAGAGAATTGGAAAGAGTAAATTGTCAAAGGTTCGTGATTTTGAGAAAATAGAAGAGCAAAAGAATCGCCATGATAATCCAGAAAAGAGGAGAGAGGATAGAAGAATGGCAGCTGAAAACAGAAGAAATAACTCAAGCAAGAATAAAAAAAAATCGAATAAATCATTTAGTAAGCCCAAAGACATAAATGTTGACAATAAGATACGTATCAATAGGTTTTTAGCTCTGGGAGGGACATGTTCAAGAAGAGAGGCTGAAAAATATATAATTTCAGGAGTGGTGACAGTTAATGGAAAAGTTTTAACAGACTTAAGTTACAGAGTGGCACCATCTGATTTGGTTAAATTTAATGGTCAAATAATAAGAGGTGAAAAAAAGAAATATGTTCTTTTAAATAAGCCTAAAGATTTTATCACAACTACTTCTGATGATAGGGGGCGTAAAACAGTTATGCAATTGGTAGATAATGCTTGTACTGAAAGAATCTATCCTGTAGGAAGGTTAGATAGAAATACTACAGGATTACTATTGTTTACTAACGATGGCGATTTAGCTAAGAAGCTTGTGCATCCAAAGTATGGAGTTAGAAAAATTTATCATGTTACTTTAGATAAAAAATTATCTAAGCACCATCTTAATAAAATTTCAAAAGGGTTAGTTTTAGAAGATGGGCTGGCTGAGGTAGATAATATATCTTATATTGACGGTTCCTCTAATAATCATATTGGAATTGAGTTACATATTGGAAGAAATAGAATTGTCCGCAGAATTTTTGAAAGTTTAGGTTATAAAGTTCTCAATTTAGATAGAGTGGTTTTTGGAAATCTTACTAAAAAAGACATAAAAAGAGGTTCTTGGAAGCACCTTGATAAAAAAGAATTAGATCTTCTATCGATGCTATAGAAAATATTTCACTATTTTCAAATCAAATTAATAAGACTATTTGCTGTTTTTAATTTGTGATTTCAATATTTAAAATAAAGAGAATAATTAAGCATGTATTGCTACTTGTAGCTGTTATTATTAGTATAACGGTTCTTTGGGTTACAAATAGTTTGGTAGAAGATCTTAGAAGAGAAGAGCGGTCAAAAGTAAAAATATGGGCTGCAGCTACTGAACAAACTACAGATATAGAAAATCTTGATCAAGATATAAGTTTTGTCTTTGAAGTAATTAACTTAAATAAAACTATTCCGTTAATATTGACAGATGCAGATGGTAATATTCTTTTTCACAAGAATTTTCCAATGAAAAAAGTCGAAAATAAGGACTATTTAGAAAATCAGCTTCGTCTCATGAAAGATAATTATGATCCGATTGTTTTTGAATATACTGATGGTAAAAGCAATAAAATATATTACAAAGATTCTGTATTACTTACTAGGTTAAAATATTTTCCATATTTAATTTTATTAACTGTAGGCTTATTCATTATAATAGGTTATTTGGCTTTTAGTGCTACTCGAAAATCTGAACAGAATAAGGTTTGGGCAGGGATGGCCAGAGAAACAGCTCATCAAATTGGAACACCCTTATCTTCATTAATGGGATGGATAGCTTTAATGCAGGAGAAAGATGCTAATAAAGATATAGTAAGTGAAATGAACAAAGATATTTATAGACTTCAGACGATTACGGAGCGGTTTTCTAAAATAGGATCTCAACCAGAATTAGATTTCCAAGATGTTGTTAAAGTAGTAGAACAATCTTTTTATTATATGAAGGATAGAAGTTCAGAAAAGATTGATTTTCAGTTTGATGTTACAGGGAAAGAAAATTATAGTTTTATAAATAATCAATTATTTGGATGGGTAATTGAGAACATCATTAGAAATGCTATTGATTCTATTCAAAGTAAAGGGTGGATTAAAGTTTCAGTTAAAGAAATAGATAAAAGAATTTTAGTTGATGTCTCTGATAATGGAAAAGGAATAAAGGCCTCCCAATTAAAAAATGTTTTTGAGCCAGGATATACAACAAAAATACGTGGTTGGGGATTAGGATTATCTTTAGTTCGAAGAATTATAGAGGATTATCATAATGGGCAAGTATTTGTTTTACATTCAGAGTTAAATAAAGGCACTACTTTTAGAATTATCCTCAAAAATAATTAATGGCAGGAATTTATATTCACATTCCCTTTTGTAAACAAGCCTGTAATTACTGTGATTTTCATTTTTCTACTTCCTTAAAGATGAAAGATGAATTTATACAAGCTCTGATTCATGAAATAGAATTAAGAAAAGATGTGTTTTCTCAAGAAACTATTTCTAGTATTTATTTTGGAGGTGGAACGCCCTCTCTATTATCTCAGAATGATTTGCATGTTATTTTTGAAAAATTATATTCTAGTTTCAAGATAAATTCTGATATAGAAATTACTTTAGAATCAAATCCAGATGATCTATCTTATGCTAAAATAGAACAACTTAAAAAAAGTCTAATAAATAGAATTAGTATAGGTGTTCAATCTTTCAAAGATTCAGATTTACAATTTATGAATCGTGCACATACTGCAAAAGAGGCTTTAGATTCGGTTAAAAATTGTCAAGACTCAGGATTTACTAACCTGAATATTGATTTAATTTATGGAACACCAGGAATGACTGATCAGGATTGGTTAGAAAATTTAAATACTAGTTTTACACTAAATGTTCCTCACATATCTTCTTACGCTTTAACAGTTGAAAAAAACACAGCTCTCTACAAACAAATTCAAAAGAATAAACTTGACCCTATTAATGAACAGCAAAGTATAAAGCAGTTTGAGATATTGATGTCTGAAATGGATGGAAATAGTTATGAGCAATATGAGATTTCTAATTTTTGTAAGGCTAATTATTACAGTAAGCATAATACTTCTTATTGGAAACGAAATCATTATTTAGGTTTAGGACCTTCTGCGCATTCTTTTTATGAGAATTCTAGGTTTTGGAATGTTTCCAACAATATGAAGTATATAAAGGAGTTAGGTGAAGATAAACTACCATACGAAAAAGAAGTCTTAAGCCTGATGGATCAATACAATGAATATGTGATGACATCTCTTAGAACAAAGTGGGGGTGTAATATTAACTATATCCATGATTTTTTTTCAGTTGATTTTTCAAATCATTTTAAGTTGGAGTCTCGTCAATATATTATTGATAAAAGATTAATTGAAATTAATGGCATTTATTATTTAACAACAAAAGGAAAATTATTTGCGGATCAAATTGCTTCAGATTTATTTTTGGTTAAGCATTAGCATAATAATTAAATATAGATTGAAATTCATTGTAAAGTTGGAAATTTAATTGTGAATGTTGAAACTTTTAATTGATTGCTAATTCATATAGTTGCCCTACCTAATCTAATTCCTAAACCAATCCTTTTATGGTACATTGAGTTCCATAGTCCGCATGATTCAGCTACAAATCCGTTCTTTGAATAAGATTTTATTAAATCCGTAATTTTAGGGTCCATATGTCGGACTGCATCTTCAATCGGTAATGGAAATTCTGACTTTGCAATGTGAATTCTTGCTCCTCCGATCATCTCACCAGTATTTAGTGTTTCAGCGACAAGAACATATACATTTGGGTTATCAGGCCACTCATTATTATTGGAGGTAATTTTTTCAAGTCCATAATACTCCAATACTTCACTATGTTTTTTTAAGTAAATCAAACAACTATGGGGGTCGTTTATGGCCTTAAAGACTCGAATTCTCAATTCTGTAATTACCATCTGTGTATTATTATATTTTCAGTAATTTTTAATTTATAATATACTTTTTCGATGGAGGAATTTAGAGAACTAGGGAGAATCCGTGCTTGATATTATATTTATCTTCTTTTTATTATTTGTTGCTTTTGTATTTATAAATATATGAAATTATTTATATTTGTCAATATTTAATATAATAATGAGATGAAAAATAAACCTGAATTATCAAAAAAAATAGATGAAAAAGAAATAAAAAAAGAATTTACAGAGCAGCAAATACGTGATCAGATTAAAGAATATGGACAAGGATTTATACCAGTTCGTGAAAAAATAAGGGTTCTTTATTTAGATGATGAAATTGATGAATTTGAGTGTTTTCAGAGTTTATATCGAAGAATATTTAAAGTGTTTATAGCTTCTGATCCTCAAGTTGCAAGAGACATTGTTGCGAAAGAAGATTTGCATGTTATTCTTACAGACCAGCGAATGGACGCCATGTCAGGAGTTCAGTTCTTAGATTCTATTATTGAGGATTTCCCTGAACCAGTTCGTATTTTAGTTACAGGGTATTCAGATATTTCAGCTGTTATAAGTTCTATAAATGTAGGACAAGTTTATAAGTATATATCAAAGCCTTATCCAAGGGAAGCAATGCAAAAAAGTATTGAAAATGCTGCTGAAGTTTTCAATTTACGAAGAGATCGAGAGCAATTGGTTCAAAAACTTGTAAGGGCTTGTTCCCAATTAGAGTTCTTATTGAGGCAAAATAGTTTAGATATTTAAAATTTAGTTTCAATTTAATAGATAAATAAGTAGTGAATTGGAATGATGAGTAATAATGCTGGCAGTAAATTACTAGTCGTTATTTTTTCTATTTTGAGTATGTTTAATCCAATAGCGACAATCATAATTCCCCCTAAAGCAGATATTTCCGTAATAATTTCCTCAGAAAGATAAGGGCCAAAATAAAAGGCTCCAATTGTCAAAATAGATTGAAATATTAATAAAGGAATTGCCGATGCCAGTACACCTACCCCTAAATTAGATGCTAATAGTATCGAGGTAATTCCATCCATCAGACTCTTCGTGTAGAGTAATGTTCTGTCTTGGTTGATTCCTTCTTCAAGAGCACCAACAAATGTCATTGAACCAATACAATACAATAAAAATGAGGTAATTAATCCTTCTGTGAATTGGTTGTTTTCGTTCCTAAAAAGAGCTTTCACTTTATTGCCCAAATGCTCAAGCCTTTTTTCAATTGATAAGATTTCGCCAATAATAGCACCTAACACCAAGCAAACTAATAAAATAAAAAAATGATTTGTTTGTAAAGACATTTTTGTGCCAAGAACCAGTGTAAATAACCCAATAACTTGAAAGATAGTTTTTTTGATTTTTGCAGGTAAAAAAGACCCAAAGTAAATCCCTATCATACTTCCTAAAACAACAGCAAGTGAGTTTATGATACTTCCAAGTGGTAAAATCATGGTGAATTTTAATTTATAATGAAGTTATGGATAGAGCAAAGACTAATTTTGCTTGATGCTCAATGGGATTTTACTGGGTAAAATTATTCATTAAGATTTAATCATAAGGATGTTATCAAATAGCTTTCTGGTATTAGGGTCTGAGGGCCTTGTTGCTCTAACATTAAGGATGTTTCCTTCTGTGTCAAAAAGCATAAATCTAGGAATACCATTTATTTTATAGTCTTTGGTAATTTGTGAAGACCATCCTGACGCAAATAGTTGAACACCACCCATTTCTTTTTCTTCTATCATTTTCATCCAGTTCTGTTTGTCTTCCTCTTCATCAATTGATACACTTAAGAAAACGATATTTTGGTCATGGTATTCTTCCTCTAAAGCAGCTAAATAAGGAATCTCTTTTTTGCATGGTCCACACCAAGTAGCCCATACATCGACATATACATAGCTTCCATTGAAGTCAGATAAAGAAATTTGATTTCCTTTAATATCTGGATATGTAAAATTAATTGATGGTTGCCCAGGATTAAATTTTTTCATTTCTAGGGCTAAATCAGATAGTTCATTGTATTTTGAGCTGTCTGAATGTACAAGTTTAAATTCCTCTAAAGCAGGTTGGATATTATTTAATGTTTCATTTTTAATGAAGTAATCAAGCATATTAAATGACAGTTGGTCTTTTATTTTTTGATTGTCAAAATATACTCTAATGAACTTTAAAGTTTCTAGGATTTCATTTTCATTTGAAGTTTGACTTGAAATAAAGGAGGTCAAAAATCTATATGACTCACTACTATTTAAAAGGGTGGTGTCGTTCATGTCAATATCTGCAGTAAAATCATAATACATATCACTAAGTTCTATTGAAGTTTCTGTTACATATTCATGATAGTTTTTATAATTAAGTTTTGCATTGGCCCAGTTAAACCAAATTAATTTTTTTTGTTCAGCAACAAAGGAATCTTCAATTACATATTTTAAGATATCATTAAGATCTTTTTCAATCGCTAAAACATTTGCTAAAAATTCTTTTTCAGAAAGAGAAAATAAAGCTACGCGATCAATATTTTCATCTATGAGATAGCTTTTTGCTAAGAAATTTGATGCATTACTGCCAGTATAATTTATACTTTCATCAAATTCGTTTGGGTCAATACTTAATTGAATTTTATCGCCTGGTTTAACATACATTGCAGTTGTTTCTTTACCATGCATAAAATACATGTATTGAGAAGCGTCAATTTTAAATTGAATTTCAAAATTCCCATCATTAGTAATGCTATCTCTATATGTTTGAGAGCGATCTTCTGGAAATATAGAAGCAATTTCTGAAACAGGGTTTTTTATTTTTCCAGATACAACAACCATATTTTTTGATTCTTGTTGGCAAGCAGTCAATAAACAAATAGAGACAAATAATATGATTCTTTCCATGGGATTATGATTTTAATTTAGTTTAAGTGTTTAAGTAGTTATAGTAACGAATATAATTAAAAACAATTGTAAATCATGAACTTATTATTTTGTGCAATAATCTGCACTTTGTGAAAAAGTTTGTGTAGATGTGTTTTTGAGTTTAAATGATTACTCGTAACTAATTGGAATGAGCCCCCTTTCTTAAGGCATCTTTTTGCCTCTTTAAATAAATGTAAAGAAATTTCAATATTTGTTTCGTGTCCAAAGTGAAAAGGAGGATTTGAAATAATTAGATCAAAGGTGTTGTCATCAAAATCATTTAGGGTATCATTTAAATAAAATTTTGCTTTTTTAGAGCTTATATTCATTTTTGATGAAGCCAATGCCAACATAGAATCATCTAATAAATACACTTCTGAATTTGGGGTTTTTTTAAGTGCAGCATGGGCTAAAATTCCATTTCCACATGCCATATCAAGTATTTTATTGTCACTGCTTTTCACCTTCATATTTTCAATGAAAAATTGTGTTGCATAATCAATGTTTTTAGAAGAAAAGACACCGTAATACTGTTTGAAAGTTTTTGTTCCTGAAAAAGGAATTGTGTGTATAAATTTTTCTTTTTTTCTTTTTTTCTTTTTTCTTAAGGTCAGTAATCTAGATTTTTTCCATGCCAACGATTGCTCACATATATCGAAATACTCATGAGCAATACTTAGTATTTTTCGAGTAAAGTATTTCGTCATAAAAGCACAGATAACTATACTTTCTTTGTCAATTGAATTGTGTAATTGATTAAGCTGGAGTTGAAATAAATCTAATGATTTAGGGATTTTAATTAGTGCTAAGTCAAAATTGTTTTTTAAGTTCTCTAGAGGGCTAATTTTCTGAATTAATTCAAGCGCTGACTCATTTTTTTTTAGGTTGATGTCAATCGCTTTTTCTTGACTTTTAAAATTAAGAATAGTAGTTGGTTTGTGCTTAGAAAGGACAGTACTTAAAAAGCCAAATCTATCGTTGTATATAATGAGATTTTTAATTGAAACATGATGCTCTTTGATATAATTAAGAATATGCTCATCAGCAGAACTCCATGCTTTTAAAGATTTATTATCGGTTTTAGGATAACGCTCAATGAAGAATTTTTCTTTTTTAAAAATAAACTCCACTTATAAATCAAATGAGGATTTAATCTTGGAGACAAAATCAAGTTTTTCCCAAGGAAATGTTTCAATCTCTTTAGAGATAACTTTTCCATTTCCAAGGTCAAATTTTACTGTTTTCTTTTGCGATTTGCGCCCCATATGTCCGTAAGCTGCAGTTTCACTGTAAATTGGATCTTTAAGTCGGAACCGGTTAATAATTGCTGAAGGTCTCATGTCAAAAATATCAGATACTTTTTCTGCAATTTGACTGTCGTTTAGTTGTATTTTTGATGTGCCAAAAGTATCAATAAATACATTCATGGGTTTTGCAACTCCAATAGCATAAGCCACTTGTACTAATATTTGATTTGAAATTCCGGCAGCAACAAGGTTTTTGGCAATATGACGTGTTGCATATGCTGCAGATCTATCTACTTTAGATGGGTCTTTTCCTGAAAATGCTCCACCACCATGTGCACCTTTTCCTCCATAGGTGTCGACAATTATTTTTCTACCAGTTAGGCCGGTATCGCCATGAGGACCTCCTATCACAAACTTTCCCGTTGGGTTAACATGATACGTAATACTTTCGTCAAATAAGTCAACGATGTAAGGTGGTAATTTCTTTTTTACACGTTCTATAAGAATATGAATGACATCATTTTTTATCTGATCAAGCATTTTTGTCTCATCATCAAAATCATCGTGTTGAGTGGAAATAACTATAGTATCAATTTTTTCAGGAATGTTCCGGTCTGAATATTGGATGGTGACTTGTGATTTTGCATCTGGTCGTAAATAATGCATTTTGGGATGATTTTCTCTTCTAATTTCAGCTAACTCTTGTAGAAGAAGATGCGAAAGGCTTAGTGCCAATGGCATGTAGTTTTCTGTCTCATTAGTTGCATAGCCAAACATCATTCCTTGGTCTCCCGCACCTTGCTCCGTATGAAGTCCTTTTCCTTCTACGACTCCTTGGTTAATGTCTGCTGATTGTTCATGAACAGCAGAGATAATCCCGCAAGATTCAGCATCAAATTTATATTCTGACTTGGTATAACCAATTCTGCGAATTACATTTCTTGCTTGTTTTTGAATATCAACCCAGGCTTTGGAATTTACTTCTCCACTTACAACAGTTAGACCGGTAGTAACTAGTGTTTCACAGGCAACTTTTGATTCTGGGTCTTGTGCTAAAAAAGCATCAAGTATAGCGTCAGAAATTTGATCTGCAACTTTGTCTGGGTGACCTTCAGACACAGATTCGGATGTAAAAAAATAAGACATATTTTATCGTTACTAATTGTGATAATAAATTTTTGAGGCTTTAGCTTTTGAATTACTCATTTAGCCTTTGTTATAGTGGTAGCAATCAGTGAAATTTATCCACTGCATTGCAAATATAATAATTCGTTTGAATTGGGGTTGTTTACTAAGGAAAGTTATTCTGATAATTCCATATTTAATTAAGAATGATAAACTTTATTTTTTCTGAGCTGAAAGAATTTGAGTAGCTAAGCAGGTAGACTCCATTTGGGAACTTAGGTAAATAAATATTTTGTTTTTCGAAGGCATTGATGTAAATGTAATTTTCCTGATATATTTTTCTCCCTGTAATCGACGAGATAATTACATTTCCTCTAATTGTTTGGTCAGTATTATTTTTGATGAAGAAGTTTCCGTTATTAGGGTTTGGTGCAATCGTTAAATTTAAAATGTCTACATTTTCATTACAATCAAAATGAAAAGAATTTGTGTTTAGAAACTCGTTTAAATTTTTTTCAACTGCACATGGTCTTTTCTCCAAAAATGGAATTAATTTTTCTTCAACATCTGCTTCCCATATGGAGTAATTATCAGGGAAATTCCACCGCGATATGTGTGATTCTATTTCATTTTCATATAGCTCCTTTATGTTCCCAGATTTTGCTATCATTGAAGTTGTGGTGAAATACTCGTTTAGTATTTCTGCATATCGACTGGCTAATTGGTTTACAAACTGAGTATTTAGTAATAAGTTTCTGAAGAGAAAGGTGGGGTGGGTAGGGTCTGACCAAGGAATGGATTCATTAATGCTCGTGCTATGCACAAACATATTGTAGTCTATATTATTAAAGCTGGCGTCAAGGTCGTAGAAGATCCACCTCCATTTCCCGTTTTCTGTTTGCGGTCGCCAGAGTTTGATGTTGTTTGCAGGCCAATCTATATTAGCAAAGAACATTTCAGAAATCTGGTAATTGATGAAGTTGTCAATATCAATTTGTGTTTTTACATATTCATAATTGTTTGGCTCATTTAGGGTATTATTTTTTATGAATTCGAGGATATTTTTGTAATGAGAGTTATCTCCAGCAAAAATTAAATTATAGTTGCCTCCGATTAAATCAACAGAGTCTTTATCTACATCAAATTTATAGTTGATATAGTATTCATCAATTTTGTCTCTAAGTGTATGAATACCCCAGTATTCTCCGTTTAAAAACACTAATACTGGTTGAAAACCCTGAGTTTCGATATCTAGATCTTTTGCAATTTCATGTGCTAGAACATCTTTAATGATTGATTGATCATGCCAAGAGCCCATAGTAGTTCTGAGAATAAATCTTTTATATTCTGAATGTTCTCTTTGGGGAATAAGTGGATAATTAAAGTATTTTTTACCGTATTCTTCTCTAGCATATAGCCTTATAGACTTTTGTGCAGCTTGCCTTGTTTTTCCACCATGAATTCTAACTCCGGCATCTTGAGAGAACCCCAAAGTTCCATTTTTATCAAAATATTCTATATGGAATGGCTTTTCCCATTTTATTCCCGATTGGAAGTAATTGCCTGTCCATTCTGGATTATTTATGTTGAAATTAACTCCGGGAATATAAATTCCACTATCGCTGTCGAACAAGTTATCTTCCTCGGTGATAAGCGAGATTATTGGTAGGCTGTATTTAGTAAAGATGTTTTCATCAATAAAGTAGGTGTTGGTATATACCTTACTCGTGGGAATCCCGTCCTTGATACTTATGCATCTAACTATGTTAGCTTTGTCAAGTGAAATTGAGGGGGATTCCCAGGCTTTATAACTAATTAGCGATTGGTCTGGACTTGTGGGGAATTTCGAAAAGTAATTGGGCTCCGAATTTCGGTTGTAGATGAATATTGAATCCGTCAAAACAGTTGAATTTATAGTAGGAATACTTCCGTCTAAAGTGTAGTATATAGTATCGCCTAAAAGAGACCGAATGTTTAATTTGAAAGCTTCATCATAGAATCCGGCAGGACTAGAAAAAATAAGTTGGCTTGTGTTGTTGTTAGAACTACCAGGACTGGAGTATTCTAAATGAATGAGGTTATTTGATCCGTCTGGTAATTTGCCAAAACTATCATCTTCTCCTAGATTGAGAGCAGGAATGTAGTCGATTATTGCTCCTTCAGGATTTGATAAATATAGTGCTTCTCCTTCAGATGATATTTTAAAATTTGTATGAAGTCCTGAGGTGGTTCGGTCTTTCCCTGAAGCAAAAATAAGTAAGAAGCTTTGCGGAGCAATAGTGATGTTCGGGAATTGCCACTTATTTAAATTATCTTCATTGTCAGATAAGCTATAGTTGTT
>MDTB01178133.1_pt1 | contig 12404 bp, 11 predicted proteins | sample 811161 | NCBI WGS metagenome assembly MDTB01 (sample SAMN05326650, study PRJNA326480) | marine metagenome | isolation source: seawater | place: Mediterranean Sea | collected 2009 | reverse complement strand
TTCCTAAAGATATAAACAACCTAATGTCATATAATGTAATTAAGCCCGGGTGGTGGAATTGGTAGACACAAGGGACTTAAAATCCCTCGATAGTAATATCGTGCCGGTTCAAGTCCGGCCCCGGGTACCAGAATTCCATCAAAGTATTAAGTATCATGAAACTATTTTAAAGAGAGAAATTACCTGATTGCTTGTTTGTAAAAAGCAAAAGGGACGAAAGCTAACGAAAATCTTTAAAGATAGGTCTTTAAATTTTTTTCCTTGATTGATCTTATTCATATAAAAAGTGACTTGGAATTTATTATTACGGTTTTTCCTCTACTATCTTTTTATTAGAATTAATTTACTGACAGCTTACAAGATTATCCACTAAGCCTTTCTCTATTATCTATTAAATTATAATGGCTACCAATCAATTTATTTCTAACCCTACGAATATTATTAAATTAATTCAAAATAAGTAACATGAATACGATGTCTATAGAGGGGATGGTGTCTATAGAGGGGATGGTTCAATGGCAAATAATCAATGGGATATTCCGATCTTAATCACAAGGGTTAGGATTAACATTAGTGGATTGCATATTCTTATCAAAAAAATTGAAAGATAGAGTAAGATTATAAGGAAAAATTATTTTAGAAATAACTACTGCTGATGATTGAAAAAAAAGATGTTAAAAAAAATCTTGAATTTAAATGGGCGTGCTTCAATAGGTCTTTAAGAAATAATCAAGAATAAAGGGAATAAAACGTGGAAAATAATCTTCAGAAATATGCCGAATATGAGGCTGAATCAGATTTAAGAGAACTGATGAGTGTTCTGCGAGCTGGAAGTCGAAAAATTATAACTATAACGGCTGTATTTACTTTCATATCTATCATTTACGCATTCTCAGTACCGAACCAGTATAAGGCTACTGCGCTACTTGCTCCTGCACAATCTGAGAGCTCTGACCTTTCAGGAGCCTTAGGCCAATTGGATGGTCTTGCTTCACTGGCAGGGGTTAATATCGGCGCTAGTGAGAATACAGAAGCCCAAATAGCCCAAGAAATCATGAAGTCTTGGAGCTTCATTGATTCTTTTATTAGTAAAAATTTTATTTCAGTTGAGGTGTATGCTGCAAAAGGATGGAATAGAGAGTCTAACGAATTACTTATTGACGATGACCTTTATGATGTTGAAACTAATACTTGGTTTGTTAAAGATGATAATACAGGTGAAGTGGGTATTCCAAGTAGTTGGCAGCTCTTCGAATCATTTTCCGAGCGACTATTGGTCTTAGAAAACAATAAATCAAACTTGATTTCAGTTTCTATAGAACATTACTCTCCTTATCTAGCTAAGCAGTGGTTAGATATGTTCATAGCAGCAATTAACACTCATATGCAACAACGCCAAATGACAAAGGTGACCGAAAATATTAACTATCTGCAGGCTCAGATTGACACAACCTCAATCGCAGAGATGCGAGAAGTCTTTTACAACATAATTGAAGAGCAGATGAAAAATAAGATGTTGGCCGAGGCTAGTCCTGAATATGCCTTTGTTGTTGTGAGTCCTAGTATGGTTCCAGAGGAAAAATCCAAGCCTCAACGAGTATTAATCATTATTTTAGGCACTCTGCTGGGTATGATGTTGTCAATAATCATAGTGTTAGTGATTTACTATTTTCGAAAATCTGATTAATTTAGTTAAATTGATAGCTCTATAATAGAGTAAATGGAGAATTTAGTATGAAAGCAGTAATTTTAGCTGGCGGACTCGGAACAAGGATCTCTGAAGAGACTGACATTAAACCAAAGCCAATGATTGAGATTGGTGGTAAACCTATTCTTTGGCACATTATGAAAATTTACTCATCTAATGGCATTAATGATTTTATTATATGTTGTGGTTATAAAGGATATGTAATAAAAGAATATTTCGCTAATTATTTTCTTCATATGGCTGATGTTACTTTTAATATGGAAACTAATCATATGGAGGTTCATCAGAAAGATGCTGAAAAATGGAATGTTACTTTAATCAACACTGGTGATAATACAATGACTGGAGGAAGGCTCAAAAAAGTCAAAGACTATTTAGATGAAAATGAAGATTTTTGTTTTACTTATGGCGATGGAGTAAGTGATGTAAATATCAAAAATTTGATAGATTTCCATAAAAAGCATAATAAAATTGCAACAGTAACTGGAGTTCAACCTCCTGGAAGATATGGAGCATTAGATATCGATGGCGATAAAGTCATTGGATTTACTGAAAAACCTGCAGGCGATAATGGATCCATAAATGGTGGTTTTTTTGTTTTATCTCCAAAAGTGATTAATTATATCGAAGGTGATGATACTTCTTGGGAAGAAGAACCATTGAGATTGATCGCTAGTGATGGTGAGTTGAATGTTTTCACCCATGATGGATTTTGGCATGCTATGGATACCCTCAGAGATAAAAAATTTTTAGAATCTCTTTGGAATGAGGAAAAAGCTCCGTGGAAAAAATGGTAGAAACCAAAATATCACTACCAAATTTAGATTTTTGGAAAAATAAAAATGTTCTTTTAACAGGACATTCTGGTTTCAAAGGAACCTGGATGTCAATAATTTTAAACTCATTCGGATCTAATATTTGCGGCATTAGTTTGAAACCAAACACAAAACCAAATTTATTTGATCTTTGTAAAATAGAATCAAGACTAGATAATAACTTTTGTGACATAAGAAATCATAAAGAGATCTCAAGTATTATTTCTGACTTCCAGCCTGAGATTGTAATTCATATGGCTGCATTGCCACTTGTTAGGGAAAGCTACTCTATACCAGTTGAAACTTTTGAAACTAATGTACTTGGGACAGTAAACATTTTAGATTCCGTAAGAAAAATCTACAGCGTAAAGTCTGTAATTTGTATTACAACTGACAAGGTATATAAAAATAAAGAAATAATAAAACCTTATGAAGAAAATGATGAGCTAGGTGGTCATGATCCTTATAGCTCCAGTAAAGCTGCAAGTGAGTTTGCAATTTCTTGCTATAAAGACTCATTTCTACTTAAAAATAATGTGGGTGTTGCCTCAGTGCGAGCAGGTAATGTTATTGGAGGAGGTGATTGGTCTCTTGATCGGTTAATACCCGATGCAATCCGAGCTTGGACAACAAATTCATCACTAGAAATTAGAAATCCAGATTCAGTAAGGCCATGGCAGCATGTTTTAGAACCTATCTTTGGTTATCTTGTTTTAGCTGAAAACCTTTTTAAGAGGTCTTCATTTTCTGGATCATATAACTTTGGTCCTAACGCAGATGATAATGTATCGGTAAAATCTATAATAAACATCGCTCAGGGTTATTTTGAAAATGCAGAAGTTAAATATTTAAATAATAAAGATTTTCTTCATGAAGCAGGCTTATTAACTTTAGACAATAGAAAAGTTAAAGATACATTTGGCATAACCCCAATATGGGATTTCAAAACTGCTACTGAACGAACTTTAAATTGGTACAAAGATTTTTACGAAGGAATGGATCCATTGAAATTATGTAATAAAGATATTGATCATTTTATGAAAAGTATTTCGAGCCTAAAAAATAATGAATAGATTAAATATTAAAAAACTCAATTTAGATGGGTTATACCTCGTAGAAAGAGTTGCGCTAGGAGATGAACGAGGTTTTTTATCAAGAATCTGGTGTTCAGATGAGATGAAGGAAGCAGGCTGGTCAGAAAGTTTGGCTCAAATAAATCATACTTATAATCAAAAATGTGGGACAGTAAGGGGATTACACTTTCAGAGAGAGCCATATGAGGAGAAGAAATTAGTTACTTGCATTAAAGGAAAAATATGGGACGTAGTTGTTGATATAAGACCAAATTCTTCAACATATCTCCGTTGGCATTCTGAGGAGCTTTCAGAAAATAATATGCGAGCGCTTATGATTCCTGAAGGATTTGCTCATGGCTATCAAACATTATCTGATAATGTTGAAATATTATATTGTCATTCAAATTTCTTTAATGAGGGGTCAGAAGGAGGATTGAATCCACATGACCCAAAACTGTCAATTAATTGGCCAATTGAAATTACCTCCATTTCATCAAGAGATTCTAATCATCCACTAATTTAAAAACTTTATTAGAAGTAGAAAATGAACTGTAGATATTGCAATCACAAGCTTAACCACCTTTTTGCAGATTTACACTATTCACCTCCATCAAATAGATATTTAACTTTAGAACAATTATCTAGGCCAGAAATTTTTTATCCGTTAAGAGTTCAAGTTTGTGAAAATTGCTGGCTGGTTCAAACAGAAGATTATGTTGAAAGTGAAACGGATGGCTTATTTGATGAAAATTATGCATATTTCTCAAGTACATCATTATCTTTTTTAGAACATGCAAAAAAATATTGTGAAAAAATGATATCAAGATTTGACTTAAATTCTGAAAGTCTTGTTATTGAAATAGCCTCAAACGATGGATATCTTCTTAAAAACTTTATTGGAACAGAAATAAGTGTTATCGGTATTGAGCCTACCAAAAGCACTGCAGAAGAAGCTGAAAAACTTGGTATTAATGTTATTCAAGATTTTTTTGGAGTTGAATTAGCTAATAAACTTTTAAAGGATGACATTAAATCAGACTTAATAATTGGTAATAATGTATATGCACACATACCTGACATCAATGACTTTACTCAAGGCATGAAATTATTATTAAAAAGAGAAGGTGTAATTACACTTGAAATGCCACATGTATTGGAGTTACTAAAACATAGTCAATTTGATACGATCTATCATGAGCATTTTTCTTACCATTCACTTTTTACAATTCAAAAAATATTCAAAAAACATGGATTAAGAGTTTTCGATGTTGATGTTTTAAATACTCACGGTGGTAGTTTAAGGGTTTATGGGTGTCTGGATAATGCGTTACATAAAGAAAAATCCTCTGTAACCGATCTTCTTGATAAAGAAAAAAAAAGTGGCCTTCAAAAAATTGAGACTTATAGTAACTTTCAGCCAATAATCGATGCCATTAGAACGAATTTTTTAGACTTTCTTATTGAGAAAAAGAAAGAAGATAAAACTGTTGTTGCTTATGGAGCAGCTGCAAAAGGAAACACTCTTTTAAATTACTGTGGAATTAAATCTGACCTTATAACGGCAGTGTTTGATGCGGCAAAAGCAAAACAAGGTAAATTTCTACCTGGAAGTCATATACCTATACGTGACCCAAAAGAAATTAAAAGTTTTAAACCAGACTATGTAGTCATTTTGCCATGGAACATAGCAGATGAGGTTATTAAACAAAATAAGGACCTTTATGACAGTGGTGTGAAGTTTGTAATAGCAGTTCCTGAATTAAGAATATTATGAATTCAAATATAGCTAATAGTAAAAAAAGAATTAAAGTTCTTATAACTGGTGCTAATGGTTTTGTAGGCAGTCAAATAGTTAAAAGTTTACCGCATAAAGATGTGGAGGTTACAGCGGTACTCAGAAATTCTTCTAAACCAAAAAATAAAATATCTGAATTAGTTAATCATGTTATTTATTCAAATGATTTATTCTCAGAAAGTATGGATTGGTGGGCAGACAATTGTGAAAATATAGATGTTGTTATTCATTCTGCATGGTACGCGGAGCCTGGAAAATATTTGCAGTCAATAAAGAATCTTAAATGTCTAGAGGGTTCGATTAGATTTGCAAAAGGTGCCGCAAAAGCTGGTGTGAAGAGTTTCATAGGTATCGGTACATGTTTTGAATACGAAATGTCTGACAAACCATTAGATGTTAATTCTAATCTGCATCCTTTAACACTTTATGCAAGTTCAAAGCTTAGTCTTTATTATTTGCTAAAAGAGTATTTTGAGATAGAAGATATTAGATTTGCTTGGTGTCGTTTATTTTATTTGTATGGTGATGATGAAGATCCAAGAAGATTTATCCCATACTTAAAAGATAAATTAATGAATGGAGAAATTGCAGAATTAACAAGTGGAACTCAAGTCCGTGATTTTATGAATGTTGAAGATGCTGGAAAGATTATTGCTAAAATTACCATGGGCTCACAATATGGCGCTATAAATGTATGTTCAGGCATACCAGTTACTGTAAGAGAAATGGCTGAAAAAATTGCCGAGAAGTATGGAAAAAGAGAATTATTGAAATTTGGGACAAGAAAAGACAATTTAATTGATCCAGATTATGTTGTAGGTGTTCCAAATACTAATTAAGTTTTATTTCTAAATAAAAAATCATTAACTATCCTTATGAATGGCAGCATAAAAATTAACTTGGATAATATTAATTACAACTCTCTATTTAGAATATGGAGATATACTTCTTTAAAAATAGGTAGAGTATTAAAGGCTTGGATCATTACAAAATCTTTTATTAGACTGATATTTTTTAAAATAAAATTTTTAGAAATTGAAAAAAATAAACCTAAGGTTATCAATACATACCAAAGAAAAGACTACTCTGATTTTATTGATAGACTTACTTTCAATAATTCTTTAGGAAAGTGTTATTTGAAATATAAATTTGGACTTGGACATAAGTGGACCTATATTAAAGAAGCAATTAAACAATCAAAGTTAAATAAACTTGAAATAAATGAAACTCTACTTTTATATTTTTTAATTAAAAATAATGATGTTTTCATTGAATATATTAAGAAAGAATTAGTAATAATATTGTTTGCAGAGATGCAAATTTTTGAAAATTACATAGCACAGTTAGCGAAACAAGTTGGATGTCATTCAGTAGGTCTTCAGCACGGTTTTTATTCAAATGATAATAAAAAGGTCACAGTAAATTCAATCAACTATAAAAATGTCATCGTAGATGAAATGTTTGTATGGGGGAATTATACAAAAGACCTTCTATTAGAACATAATCCAAATTTGAAAGTGACAATTGTTGGAAGGCCTTCCACGCACTTTTTATTGGGAAATAATTTTAATTTAAATAATGGATCGCCATCATCTTACTTAGCCATATTAGATGCTCATGAATTCTCAGATACCAACGATAAGGTGCTAAAAGTTGTGGAAGGACTTGCAAACAAAAATGGAGTAAATTTTTTTATCAAATATCATCCAAGCAATAAACCTAAAGACAACCATTTACAATTTAATGTGTTAAAAGATAATAAATCTCTCGGTTTAAATCCACATTTTATAGGGCATAGATCATCACTATTACTTGAACTTGCAGCTGATAATTTTTCTTGTTTTGTGTTGGAGGATTCGCCATTTATAAAAGGGGAGCTACAAGCTTTGTATATGGATATTTATGGTAAAAAATTGGAGTCAAATGATATTTCAGAATATTTAGCTTATACATCCAATGAAGCTGAAAATCTTTTTCATAAAGAAATTAAAAAAATAACCACAACATCAAATCAAATAGATTAAAAATCTTTGAACTCATAAATATATTTTTAAAATATTTCATGCAGAGAAAGAAAGATATATAGTTTCTTTTTACTAAATTAATAACTTAAGTATCTTGAAAACATCGCCCCTCAAAAGAATATTCAATCAAATTTCTTTTTTTGGCGGAGCAAGTGTAATTAATATTGTTTTACCAGTTATTTTGATACCCATTTTAGCTCTTACATTTATTCCTTCAGATTACAGAGTTCTCTCTATGTTTCAACTACTAATAGCTCTATTTTCAATTTTCATTGGCTTACAGTCTCAATCCTCAGTTTTAAGATATGTAAAGAACGATGAGCGTGATCTTATGGCTGATCAAAGAATGATAGGATCCTCATTCTTTATATTTAGCAGATCCTTTTTTGTATTGTTTATCTTAATTTTTTTAATACAGAATATAATCTCAGATTTTTTGAAACTAAATAATTTATTAATATGGCTAGCCTTTGTATCTGCAAACTCATATTTTTTTTGGAATTTATTTCTTAATTATTCTCAAGCAAAAGAAAATGGGCGAGCTTACTTTTTTTCTACATTAATACATGCTGCAGCTTCATTAAGTTTGACTGTTGTTTTCATAAGTTTTGGATTTGACTTTAATGAGAGGATCGTAGCAATTGTTCTTAGCGCTGTACTGATAGGCATAATTTCAAGAGCTAAATTTGGATTTAAAAATATAATTTGGAATAACGAGAATATAAAAAAAAATCTTAAGTATGCTCTTGGGCTTATTCCTCATACTCTATTTGTTTTTATGTTGTCCTACATAGATAAAATTTATGTTAATGCCTTCTCATCAGACATTACCGCAGGAAGTTATTTTTTGATGTTTCAAGTTTCTCAAATTTGTTTATTAGTGCCAGCAACACTCAATAAAATTTTTGTACCTTGGCTTTTCAATAATGGTTCGGACAGTGTAATGATAAAAAAATTATTTAAGATCAGAAATATTTTTATTGCAACATTATTAATCTTGTTGGTTTGTAGCTTAACAGCAATATTTGGATATATTGCTCTTATATTAATTGGAAGCAAGAATTCTTATGAAATCATTGGGACTATATTCATTTTGCTTTCTTTAGTTGCAATTCTTGACTCATGCTACCTTTTCTCGGTAACTTTATTGCACTTCCTAGAAGAGACAAAGACCATCTCTTTAATAACTTTAATTAGTATAATTTGTACTATTATTATGCTTGGATTAATAGGATCTACATATGGTGTAACTGGTGCTGCTCTCAGCTGTTTATTTGGCTCATTAATACGCCTCATGTTAACAGTCTCAATAGGTGTGAGGAGATTCAAAAATTATCATTTTAATAAAAGCGGCGTCATATTATGAAATTCTTGAGATATAAAAAGCTAAACTTGGATATGGAGTCAATAAAGGTATGTCCTATCTGCGGCGAGTCACATTTTGAATCTATATCTAGATCAGACAAATTTGATCACGGAATAGAAAATGTTATATGCATGAACTGTTCTTTTGTATTTATGAATCCAGCACCAACTCCAGAATCTTTAGATGATTTCTATAAGCATCGATACTACGAATTTTATTTTTCTCCAGAACCAAGTAATAAAATGTTATCTGTTACTAAAAGTCCTGAAAGGGCTGAGTATCATTTCCAATATCTTAAAGACAAAATTAATTTAAATGATGTATCTAGTTTTGTTGATGTTGGGGGTGGAGATGGATCGTTTATAAAAACATTGCATGATCAAGTAAGTAATGGAGAGGAATTCATTTTAGTTGAACCTTCTGAGAGCTATAGGAAATTTGCAGTTAAAAATAACAGTTGTACTTTTGATTGTTCTGATATCAGCAAAGTTTCAAAATCTTCCAACCTTAGATTAATATCTATGATTCATTCTCTTGAACATGTAAGTAAGCCATTAGAGTTTCTTTCTCAAATTTCAGATTTGATGAATGAAGGCGATTATTTATTTATTGATGTTCCTGATGTTTTTAAATATTGGCATGTATCAGAAGTTCATGTTGCTCATACAAGTCATTTTAATACAGAGACCTTAAGTCTATTGCTTAACAAAAGTGGTTTTGATGTTGTTGATGTTGGATCACATTCACCAATAAGACATCCAAAATCGGTGAGAGGAATCTTCAGAAAAACTAATGAAACTATTTCTGAAACGTCTATTGACCTGGAGCATAATATTCACAAGTCAAAGATATCTTTTGACAAATTAAATAAAACTGCAGAAGAATGGCACTCAATAAGGAATATGCTTAAATTAAAAATTTTAAGTATTTTAAATATTGGGCAGTACTGAGAAGCTAAATTTTATTTAAATTTAACGAAATAAAAGAATTGCGTATATAAAGACCTATTATGTCAATATCACTAGTATATCTTTGTCGCGGAAAAGATGCTGGGGTTGATGCAGCTGAAAAATTTATACATTTTTATTCTAAATATGAATCAGGTTGTGATCATGATTTAGTCGTAATTTTTAAAGGATGGGATAAGTCTCAAATAAAAGATAAAGAAAATCTTAAAGTTAAATTTCTATACTTATCAGCAAACATTATTGAGCTTGAGGATGATGGTTTTGATTGGGCAGCATTTATGAGAGTGACACCAATGTTGAAAACCGATTTTGTTTGTTATCTAAATACCTTTAGCCGTCCATTATGCAATTTATGGCTAAAGAATATGTATGATTGCATTAAAATTAAAGATGTTGGGATATGTGGTGCAACTGCTTCGTACAAAGCTTGGCGATTCTCTTTTCCACTTTTTGAATTTAGACTCTTACCTATGATTATTTATCCTTTAAAGGTCCTTAGAAGGCTTTCAAATCACCTTCTATTATTAGGTTACTATCCCAGAAAATTTTGTCCACATATTAGGTCCAATGGATTTGCAGTTAAACGTAAACAATTTCTTAGTTTTGTTTCTTCCACTACTATTCCTAAAAGTAAAAGAGATTGCTATAGACTTGAGAGCGGGATTGGCTCTTATTCAAATTATGTAACTGAAGAGAATCAAAGACTAGTCTTAGTTGATAAGAATGGAAATTTCTTCGATATTTTAGACTGGATCAAAAGCAAAACATATTGCTGCCCCGGTCAGCCTGAATTATGCATTGCTGATAATAATACTGATTTATACAACAAACAAAGCGTCGCTAATAAAAGACAAATGGAATTTGATGTATGGGGTTCTGTTTTACATGAATAGTCGGTTGGATAAAATAGGTTAATGGTAAGAAGCATTACAAAGACCTCATACTTAGTCAGTATTGCTGCATTTATCTTTGTTACTATTTTTGATCCAGCAGACGTAGTCTTAGGTCTTAAGGTTCCTCTTTACATCTTATGTTTTATTACCGGAGGTCTATTTATCCTGGCTAAGGAAGGAAGAATACTTATTCCCATGCCCTTAATTATCTACACGCTACTATTCATATCTATTCCGTTATTCTCTATCTTTATTTATTACTTAAAAAGTGGAATAGATCCCTATGAGGGATTTAACTTGTTTAAGGCCTATTTATTTATTTCTTTTTCAATTTTACTTGTAGCGACAAATATAGATGTGACTAAATATTTATGCAGTATTTTATCGATAATGGCTGTCGGTATAATATCATTATTTATTTTTTTAATTATATTTCCCGAATATTTCATACTGATAAATGCTATTGGCAGTGAAACAGAGATTTTTTATTCTGATCGAAGATCTTATGGTGGTGATCTGATATATCAGCAAGCTTATTTTGTATGTTCTCCAATGCTTGTTGTATCAATTGCTTATTATTTGTTTAGGTTTCGAGAATCTAGAAATACAGATTTTTGGTCCCTTACTTTAATGATAATAAGTTTTTTTGGTCTATTGTTAGCAGGTTCAAGAAATAATATGTTTGCAGCGCTTTTTATGCTTCCAAGTTTATATATTATTTTTAGCCGAAAAAAGATATTGCCAATAGTGTTAACTTCAGTTCTCTCGATTACATTTATCCTGTTTAGTGCAAACGAAATAGCTGTATTTTTAGATCCTACAGAGGTCGGCAATAGCATTAAACTTGGTTATCTGCCTGATTATGCCTTGATATTTTCAGATCTAAATAATCTTTTTTTTGGCCAGGGACTAGGGTCTTACTATAACTTTTCTATACTATCTTATCCTTATTTTATTACCGAATTAACCTATTTTGAATTAATCAGAAACTTTGGACTATTCTTAGGTTTGCTCATGTTTATTATGTTGATTTATCCTATTTTTATGAGTTTAAGGCTTGGAAAAGATGCACTTCTTCAAAAATATATGGCTATTGCCTATTCGTTCTATTTAATAATGTGTTTTACAAATCCCAATCTTTTTAATTCTTTAGGGATTTTAATACTTTGTCTTCTTCTTAGCGGTCTTTTTAGAGACAAGAGATGTAGTAATTATAATACACATTATTTGTCTAGAAATTTCTAGTTATGAGTGATGAGTAATAGGTTTCAAATATGAGTGGCAGAAAATTTTCGATATTTCTTCCAGTTCGCAATGGCATGCCTTATATCACTGATGCAGTTAAAAGTGTCCTCAATCAAACCTATGATAAATTTGAATTACATATTATGGATAATAATAGTTCGGACGGAACTTTGGAGTGGTGTCAATCGATTAACGATACTAGAGTTAAAGTTTCAACCTCTTTAAATTCACTAAGCATTGAAGATAGTTGGGGTCGTATTTTAGAGTTAAATAAAAATGAATTCATTACAATGTTTGCCCATGACGACATTCTTTTGCCAAACTTCTTGAAGAACATAAATAATCTTATTAATTTATATCCAGATGCTAATTTGTATCAGGTGAACGGCGAGCTTATAGATCACAGAGGATCTCTTATAAGAGAATGCCGATCAATAAATGAGATAGAAACATCTTGGGAATATTTGCAAGCCAGATTCTCAGGTAATAGGGATGTATTTGGAACAGGTTATGT
>MDTB01118147.1_pt1 | contig 12404 bp, 11 predicted proteins | sample 811161 | NCBI WGS metagenome assembly MDTB01 (sample SAMN05326650, study PRJNA326480) | marine metagenome | isolation source: seawater | place: Mediterranean Sea | collected 2009 | reverse complement strand
GCTGCTTCTGTATCTGCATCGTATGAATCTTCTGTATCACAACCAGCATCTAACCATGCTACAAGGTCAACCATCCAAGCGTCACAAGTGGCGTTATCGGTTACTGCTTGCGCAGATGCACTATTTGCCAGAGCTAAATCCATACAACTAGCAGCTGACTCTTCCTCATCTTCACAGGCCCAAAATAACAAACCCGCTGAGATGAATAATAAATAAAACCTATTCATTTTCGTAACTCCCTTATTAATTAGTTTATTAATTTAAACATCAAATTCATAGATGAAAACAAAAAAAAACCCCCAACAAGGTTGAGGGTTTTTTAATGTTACCAGAATTAAGATAAAATCAATCGAAAAGATTAATTTACTTTTTCTTATTTCTTTTATTCATTGGTATGGCGAGAATCAAGCCAGCAAATGCACCGTATACAGTTGTATTTAGAGATGAGGATACAATCGAACATGCGCTATCACAACCCAAAACTGAGGCATACGCAAAACCTGCTGCTGCACCAATAGTAGTTAGTATTATAGTTATTTTCATGTACCAATATTATTAACTAAAACAGCGAGAAAGCAAACTAAATCGAGGAATCATGAATTTCGCTATTTTGAGAACTTTCTTCCTTCTTAATTACATTCTGTAGTATCTTGAATTCCGATGCTATCTACAATACATATTGGGTATGGGGGACATAACTGATTATCATTTAAATCCAACTTATCTATGTTCAATAAATAGCAAATACTTGGTGGAACCTCACCGGTTAATTGATTATCGCTTAAGTAAAGTAACCGCAGATTAAATAAATCTCCAATATCAAATAAAATAGGTCCATTAATCTGATTACTTGGTAGTAAAAGGACTTCTAGTTTCCTAAGATTTTTCATATTCACTGGCATGCCGCCTGCTAGTTGATTTTTCCCCAATGCCAAAACCTCCAGTTCTTCTAAATCTCCTATGGATGATGGTATGGGACCGGTAAGCTGATTATTGGATAAATTTAAATAGGTTAGATTTGAAAGATTACCTAGTGACGGTGGTATTGAACCTGTAAGTTGATTTGCACTCAGGTCCAGATAGGTAAGATTTATGAGTTCACCCAATTCTGATGGAATCTCCCCCGTTAGTTGATTCGTGCTCAGGTCTAGATGAGTGAGGCTTGTAAGATTCCCCAAATTGGTTGGTATTTCTCCCACTAATTGGTTGTTCCATCCTCTTAAGCTTAAGTAGGTCAAATTAGTCAAATTCCCTATGGAAGAAGGAATAGGACCGTTAAGGAATTCCAAATCTAAAGTGTCCGTATTGTCCACCGAATATTCCACACCCCATAAACTTAATTCTGCTGGACTGCTTTGATCGTCATTACTACAACCCAAAACAAAAACAAATAGAATGAATAGAGAATATCGTATCATATTATTTAATGATGGCCATGATGTACTGATTTGGCTTGAGATTCTATTAATCGATCTGCCATATTCACCTTTTTTCTTTTCATAATCTGAAGCTTATCAGAATTTTCTTTTATAAAATAGAATGTGTTTGCTTTTACATTATTAAATTGTTGTTTTATTTCTGTAGCTGGCCAAAATATCTCTAGAGTCTGAATTTGGTCATAATCCCCTAGGCCAATCTCTTGCTGTAGACTAGAAGATCCATAGCTTCCTCCAGTTCCAACAACCCTATAGATAGTCCTAGAACTATGATTATTTTTCAACTTCAATAGTATTTCTGCACCAATTGCAGACCTATTAGAGGATACGCCCTCTAGTCTAAGATTAATCCAATGATTTTCATTACCTGGATTTTCTAGCAATATGTTCCAAAATCCATCTGCCTTTACAAAGCCGCCAAGACTGTGATACAGGTCTTGGTCTCCATCGTTATCCAAGTCTGCAAAACTAATCCCATGGCCCTTTTGCAAATGACCAAAACCAGCATTTGAAACCTCTTGATACTGTTTTCCTTTATCATTTCTAAACAATAGATTCGGTATTATTGCATCTAACGATGGAAACCCTGTTCCAACATAAAAATCTAACCATCCATCATTATCGATATCTCCAAAGTTTAGGCCCATAGACTCAATTGATCGATGAAGATTGACCTTCTTTGCTATATTTCTAAATGTTCCATCTTGATTATTTAAGAAAAGGCATGAATATTCAATATTCTCAACTTCATTTACATACTGTTCAGATAATAACTGGATAGACATAGGATAGCTAGAAACAAAAATATCTAAGAATGTATCATTATTAAAATCAAATAAAAAACAAGGGAAACTTGACTTTGGATCTGTAACACCTGCATATGGTGCGGTATCATTAAACGTGAATTGACCATCAGAGTTCATTCCCATGTTAGTCATAAGAAGATTCCTTTTTCCAGAAATAGAAACAAAAAGGTCTTGCAGTCCATCTTTATTGTAGTCACCCCAGTAGGATCCTTTAACAAGTTCATCTACATATAACCGACTTAGTTTACTGACATCATAAAAATATCCTTTTCTATTTTCAAATAATTGAGAGACACCGTTCTCATTCCCAACAAATAAATCAATCCATCCATCATTATTAAAATCACCCCATGACGCTGTGTGACTGGCATAATAAGAAAGAAGGCCAACCTGACTCGTAACATCTGAGAAAGTCCCGTCACCATTATTTTTCAACAAAGAATTAGGATGTTTTTTTCCTGCCTCTTTTTTTAACCAGCCTCCTCTTACAATATATATATCCGTATAGCCATCATTATTATAATCAGCTTGATTACAATGAGAACCTCCGGTAATACCGACTAGCCCTGCTTCGATAGTTTTATCTTCAAAACCGCCATTTCCATCTGCAGCGTAGTATATTACATTTGTTTCTAAGTCGGTAGAAGTAGTGAAAATATCTTGAAATCCATCATTATTAAAATCTTCCGTAATAGATCCTCCGTAATATGAAAACATATCCACACCTGATTTCATGCCAATATTATTAAAGTAAGGTAACTCATGATATTGAGGATATTTTTCAAAATCAATTAAATACTCATCAGGTACACCATTTGGATACTCACCGATTGTCATGTATGCGATATTTAATAACCACCTGGCTTTGTGATTGTTTGGAAATCTAGACAGGGACTGTTTATAATATTTAATCGCCTTGGTCGATCCGTATGTATTCTTGTGTATGGCCTGATCTCTAAAAGGCATAATACACGAAAAGTTGTTGTGATTTTCCTGGCAATTCCTCTGTTCCCCATCCCTGAGGTGGCATAGGGCTATATACATATATTTATCAAAATGATAAGGGTCAGACTGGAAAGCATTATTCCACATTTCTGCGGGAACAGAGTCATAATGCATTAACGAGCTATCGATATAACCAGCACTTAGATATTGATACGCAAGGTCAAAATGACAAAAATATTTTTCAGAAAGGGTTCGAGCTTTACTCATTTTTCTTTTAAAATACTTAATACCTTGAATATTATAAAATCCTGGATTGTCAGGGAATGTGTCTAGTTTTGCTAAGCGAGATAGTTCTAGCTTCATATCAAATTCTGAGCAATAACTCATAGACCTAAACAAAAAGAAAAAAATAAATATAATAAAAATATTTTTCATAATATATTCTATAAATTAAAATATTCTACGTCTAGTAACTCTATTAATAGTAAAACACCAAAAACAAGTAGAAATAAACCAATTAATCGATCTACCATAATAGAATTTTCCCTGACTTTATCTATAATAGATGTTCCTGCAAGTACCAGAGCAACCATAACATACCATACCGTATCAATAACACCCGCAATAAACGCCATGGTCATACGATCATATATCTTCATATCGGATGTTATGTATTGGCTAAAAATTGCTACAAAAAATACAAGTATTTTTGGATTCAAAAATGCAATCATAAATCCTTCAGCAAACCCCCTCCTAATGCCTTGGTTATAACCATCCTTTATTATCTTCTGTTTTCCACTGGAGAGAATCAATTTAAAAGCTAGAAAAACAAGTACCAATGCTCCAGTACATTGCAATAATATGAAAATCTTTTTATTAGAAATCACTATTGATGATAGGCCCATTACCGCAATAAATGCATACATGCATAAACCTACACCATGCCCAATTCCTGTCATTACACCCTCAATCCGACCCGCAGAAATCGTATTTCTCAACACTACCGACAAACTAGGACCAGGCGATATAGCACCCATCGCACAAACAAAAGATAAAGCTAAAATTGAATTAAAATCCATATTGTATAACTTTTTGGGTATTATTAAAGACTATTGAACTAATACCATCTTATTACTTTGGCTAAAGTTTTCTGCATGGATGGTATAAAGATATACCCCTGCAGATACTATCGATCCTTGACTATTAGTAGCATCCCATTTTATTGATTTATAACCAGCATTTTGGTGCCCTGAAAGTAGTTTCTTTACCATTCTTCCTTTTAAATCATATACAGCGATTTCCACCATGCCGTCTAATGGTAAAGTATAGTGTAAGGTTGTGGTTGGATTAAAAGGATTAGGATAATTATTATATATTTTATATTCTGATAATAAAGAAGATTTTTTATCATATAATTTTAATTCACTCCATTCCATTTTATAAATCCATGCATTATTAGTAGAAGTAAACCCATTGGGGTCAAAACCACCAAAATAGATAGAATTTTCTCCTTCGAATGGTGATTTGATATAACACCGAACAGAAACTAGTGGATTATCATCAACATCTATTCCTCCATTAATCTCTTGTAAATAATATTGAGCATTCTTATCCCTTAAAACAAATATGCCTCCACGATAAAAATTGTTCCAAGTTGGGTAGCTGTTTGTTTGCACCAGCGATTCTATCCCTATTAAATGAAATTCATTATTAGTTTCAGGGTCAGTGAATGGATAGAATTCATTATACGCTCCAAGAAGATAAGTGACAGTTTCGCCTGGTAAAAAATCTTCTACTAGCAGAGACACTTTGGTTTCATAAATTCGATTAAACCCCTGTCCTCCATTTGGTTCAAGTCGATAGATTGTACCTCTTGATTGACTATTCGGGCACCACATTAACAACATTGACTCATCCTCCCCCAATGAATCAGTGATGGTAGACAAACCCCTAATACCTCCAACGGAAGAATTTACAGTAGTATTTAAATCAATAAAATCATGAACTACATCATAGCTAGGTGAAGAGCCATCATTTCTTTTAAAAATTTTATTTCCTGAAGAAAAATACAAATCATTATTAAAAGTAGTAATCCCCAATGGGCGAATTCCTAAAGGGCCAATTTCAGGATTAGGTCCTATCTCAATTTTCACATCTAAATCAGAATTATATTTCCCAGAAAAAACACCTTTTGTTCCAACGGGAATAATTAATAATTCAACTCCAGTCTCTTGGTCTGTATACAGTTCAATATCACGGATAGAACAACTTTCACCTGATGAAAAATCTCCCTGATAAACTAATACCTGATCCCAAGAGTCAGTGTTATCATTTCGTATAAATATATTGGCAGTCACATTACCTAAAATATAATTTGGAGAATATGCGCCCACTATTAGTAATGTGTCAGGTGACTCCAATATGTTTCCATTGAAATCTACCGTAAAAACGACTTCTTTAAGAATCTCTGGTCTTAAATAATTTGCACCTAAATCAAAATCAACCTTCCAATCATCATCTTCGCTTTCTAGCATTATAATTTGGGACCACCCGATACTATAATCAGTTCCACCGTACCAAATATTATTTTCATCTTCCCAATATCCAACAGAAGCAAACATTTTATTTTTATGATTAACAAGATGTAATACCTCCGAACCTCCTATAAAAAGACCGTTCACATCCGAAAAGCCAGCACTAAATGAATCTTCCCATTCCTGACTAGTTAAGCATGAGGATAAAAATATCACCGCCATATACTTTAAAAACAGATTATCTATCATTATTTTGTTGAAACCTGGTTCGTAACAATTATTATCTTCTTTTTCTTTTATTTCTTTTATTATTTCTGCTATTTCTGCTATTTCTGCTATTTCTGCTATTTTTCTTTGAATTATAAAATTTTCTACGATTTCGTTTTTTATTAGAAGAAGAACCACTTTCGTGAGAAACCATATTAATGTCTTTTGAGTTTTTATAATACGATAAATATCTGTTGAATTCAGCTGATACAAAATGTTTAATCAAATTTTCTCTATCCAGCCAATTTAATTTATCATAAATATATGGAAGAAATTGATCGATTTGTTTTTCATTAACCTCAACTTTTTCAATTTTATCGATTAATGTATATAAACGTTTTTTACATATATCTAACCCACTAGGAACCTTTTTCATTATAAAAGATATACCAGAAGTCTTCTCGATATCTTTTAATTTTCTTTTTTCACGTCCATGTATTATGGCAATGGATACGCCTTTTTTACCTGCCCTACCTGTTCTCCCACTTCTATGAATATATATTTCATCATCATCTGGTAAATTATAATTAATAACATGGGTTAATTTTTCAACATCTAATCCACGCGCAGCTACATCAGTAGCTACTAGCATTTGTAGTTGGTGTTTTCTAAAACGACGCATCACATCATCACGTTCAGCCTGCGAAAGATCACCATGAATCGTATCTGCATTATAATGGTCATTCATTAGTTTACTGGCAACTTCTTTCGTTTCCCTTCTAGTACGACAAAATACAATTCCATATATATTTGGATTCATATCTGCAATACGCTTTACTGCTTCATATCTATCTTTTGCCTGGACCATATAGGATACATGCTCAACATTATCTGCAGCAAGATTCACCCTGGAGGCAGCAATTTTTAAAGGACCCTTCATATATTTTTTTGTTACTTCATTAACCTTAGGTGTCATTGTCGCCGAAAAGAGCAACACCTGTTTATCCTTTGCAGTTTTCATAAAAATACTCTCTAAATCATCTTTAAAACCCATTGATAGCATCTCATCTGCTTCATCCAGAATCAAACGATCTATATGATTTAGAGATAATTTTTTTCTTTTGATGAGATCTTTGGTTCTTCCAGGAGTGCCAACAATAATTTGTGGGTATTTTTTCAATGACTTAATCTGTCTGTCAATTCTTGCACCACCATATACAGCCAGAATATTGATTTTCTTTAAATATCTAGAATAAGTTACTAGGTCATTTGCAATCTGTATACAAAGCTCTCTTGTAGGACACAAAATAAGTGTTTGAATATTATTATTACCTATATCAGTTAAATGTAGTAGTGGCAAACCAAAGGCTGCTGTCTTTCCAGTCCCTGTCTGCGCTGAGGCAATTAAATCTTGGTGAGAAGTCATTAAATGAGGAATAACTTTATTCTGGATAGGTGTAGGATTTTCAAATCCTAGCTCCTTGATAGATTGTATAATCTCATTTTTTAACGAATATTTTGAAAATGATATTGATTTTTTTGATTCGGAGTTTTTCATATTGCTGTAAAAGTATTAATAGTTATAAGAAATTGCACAGAAGTATACTCTAGTTTAATTAGATTAATTATCTAATTAATATTAACAAGTTTTTTATTCCTAAAAATAATGGCCAATCAAAGAGCAGTTTTTCTATAAAAGGTTTTTTTGAAATAATAATATTCCAGTAAAACCTATTCTGCTTTTACTGCTAATTAAAGTAATATTTTTCTATATCGGCTTCATAATGATTAGAATGATTATAGAATAACGAATTAATATCATATAATAAAAAAGCCTCGGAAATTAATCCGAGGCTTTTTGATAATTAAATTACCTTGTGCGTAGAATTAGTTACTTAGATTTGACTGATTAGTAACCTCATATGCATTTAGAAGATCGCCATCTCCAATATTTGTTCCACTGTCATCACTATCAGCATCAGAATCATCAGCGGTAGAGTATGTCCATTTGTATCTACTGTTATCTCTTCTTTGATGAACAATAGTACCTAAATCATCTGAATGTACGTATCTCCAGGAGCCGTCAACCATATCAAGTCCATCTTGTCCTGCACAAGAACCACAATATCCATCTACATCTACTAAATCAAAAGGATTAGTTGGGTAATCGTACCTACCATGTTCTATATATTGATCATTGGAATACTCTTCGACTGCATTTCGTAATGCATCGATAACTGCTCTTTCAGCCGCTACTTCAGCTTTATCAACAGTATTCATATAACGTGCTACTGCAGCAGTTGCAAGGATACCTAAAATAACGGTAACCATTATCAATTCAATTAATGTGAAACCCTTATTATTCTTCATTTCTAAACTCCTATTTAATAATAAAATATTTTAATCATTTAAAGTATTTATACAAATTACCTTAAACCATTGCATCATACTATAGCAATATCCATGCCAAACCGTTAATAATCATAAAATTTATAGTTTTGTATAGTTTTGATACGATATAGTTTCATTTATTTATGTATATATCATGTAATCCTACCGACGATATGTAAATAAAACGGCAGGATGTTTTATATTTAAAAATATATCTATATTTCTAATTATTATTATATTTATAGTTATTTATTAAATAACTGATTTAATATTTTCTTATATTTAAATCATAGACTTGTATTATCTTGTTACAATATTTTATCAATCTGATACATATATATTTATTCTTTCCTTATTTATAGATTGATTTCATATATAAAATAGACTGATTCAATGTAATTTTTTAAATTAAAACTAGAATAAAAGTTTTATAATGAAAATCAAAGTCAATGAAGTCGGAGACATAGAAGTAAAATTAAGCAATCGAGCTAAGTACATTAGGTTATCAATAGATACTAATGGTAAAACTTCAGTTATCATTCCACGTAAACAAAAAATTCAAAAGGCTATTGAGTTTATTTCTTCAAAGAAAAATTGGATAAATAAAACTAAACATAAATTAAAAAGAAAAAAAAAATTAAAACTTGAACTAACACATAATGAACTAAAAAATTTTAAACTTAGAACGGAAGAAAGATTATTAAAACTATCAAAGAAATATAGGTTTCATTATACAGGGCTATTATTTAAAACATTAAAGTCAAGATGGGGAAGCTGCACAATCGATAATGTGATTTGCTTGAACAATCTACTATACCATCTTCCTCAAGATTTACAAGATTATATTATGCTACATGAGTTAGTACATACCAAAATCAAAAACCATAGCAAAGTTTTCTGGGATGAACTAGGGATTGTATGCAAGAACGCAAAAATAAAAAGAAAAACATTAAAAGATAACTATACGATATCCTAATTAGATTAGACCTCTATTCAAAACAACTCGTTAGGGGAATATAAATCCATAAAATATTATTGCAACCCATCTATTAATCTCTCACTGTAAGACCATAAGGCCTCTTGATTTTTCTTTGAATAGGACACTTTTGAAGACCTGACAGGTTTTAACTTATCAAAATATTTTCCACTTACACCCTCAACAGCATCAGATGAGGCTAAGTATACACTGGTCATGGCGCCTTTGACCACATTTATTGCAATCAATTTTTTTCCAATGCTTAAAATATTTTTTCCTAAACCCTGATTATTATCGCCAAAACTTGTATCTACGAATCCTGGATGCAGAGCATTGAATGTGACTCCAGTATCTTTATATCGATGATGAGATTCATAGGTGAAAAGAATGTTCATCAATTTAGAATTCGAATATGCCGTCCAACCTCTATATTTTTTCTCCATTTGAATATCATTGAAATCAAGTTTTGCTCCAAAATGAGCTGATGATGCGATGCTAATTACCCTTCCCGATTTTGCATCCTTTATCATATCCATCAGTAGCATAGTTAATTGAAAATAACTAAGGTGATTTAAACCGAATGTCATCTCAAAGTTATCTCTAGTCATTTGAAATCGATTAAAATATGCCCCAACATTGTTGATTAAAATATCAATGGAATCATATTCTTTATTGATGTGATTTTTTAAAACTACCATACTTTTTATATTAGATAAATCAGCATTAAAATATTTTAGTGAATCATTTCCTGTCAATCTTGTTATTTCATTTAAAACTAAGTTGCCTTTTTCTTGATTTCGACCAACTAAACCTATGCTGTACCCTAAGCCAGCTAATTCGATAGCGGTTTGTTTGCCTATACCATCTGTTGATCCAGTAATTATACATACCTTGCTCATACGAAAAACTACATACACACAATAATAATAAAAAATATTCAAAAATCTGAAAATATTGTTTTTACCTTAATATTATCCTATTATTTAATATTATGAAAACCGCTATCTTTGTTGATGTACAAAATATATATTATACCACGCGTGATACTTATGCACGCTCTTTTGACTATAGACGATTTTGGAATGATATCAGCTCAAAGGATGAAATAGTTACTGCTAACGCTTATGCTATAGACCGAGGAGATGAAAAACAACAAAAATTTCAACATGCGCTTCGGTCTATTGGTTTTAACGTAAAACTAAAACCCTATATATCTAGATCAGATGGTAGCAATAAAGGGGACTGGGATGTAGGAATAACTATCGATATTTTAGATTCTGCTAAAGACACTGAAAAAATTATTCTTCTATCAGGAGATGGTGACTTTGATTTACTTGTACAATCAGTGATAAAAAAACATGGATGTATCGTAGAGATTTATGGAGTAAGAAAACTCACAGCAAATTCACTTATAGAAGCGGCTTCCGTATTTCATTCAATATCAAATAATTTATTAATGTGATTCATTTTCTCGACTTCTGTAATAAAAGTATAATTAAAGATAAGGATGTCAGATACTTACCTTTTTATCTTCTTTTTTACCATAGGAATCAAAATCATCAAATAATTTTTTAGCATAATCATCTTCAATAATCCTGTTCTTCATTATATCATATTCATTTTGATTTATTGCACCATTTTCCAAGGCAGTTTTCAGGTCTATAAGCTCTTGCCCTTTGGTAACATGATTATTGTAATGCAGTTCACCGTGGGCCTTATTAAGAGAACCACATGACGTTTGAAGCATTGTAATAGAAATAGATATTATAATTAAACAAAAAAGTTTCATCATGTTGTCCTTTTTCAAATATATTATTTTTCATCAACGTAATAAAATACAAAATAGATACCCATTTTTTAAGCTATTTAAAAATGGAAATTAATCTCATATTGGTTAGTATTCTCCAAATCCACTCTACAGGTCCATATTTAAATCTTTTCAACCATATGGGGCAAATTATCAATAAAAAACCCCAAATTAGTAATACGACCGCCAACTGTGATAATCGATTCATATATCCAAACAGACCTAAACCGAAGCCATAAAATATAGAGGTAGCAATAATTGATTGGGTAAGATATGATGTCAGAGCGGTTTTCCCAAGAGCTTGCAGTCTGGCCTGGAATGTATTATAAATATTATTTCTTATAAAAAGCATGACCATTCCTATATAAGCAAAAGCTACAAAAGGAGTGGCAATATTATTAGGAATCCTACCTAAAAACTGGATATACTTCCAATCCCAATCAAAATAATAATTAAGAAATAGTCCCATTATTGAAAGCGGAATTCCAATACCAAATCCATATATTATTGATTTTTTATAAAAAAACTCTGACCGTTTATTACTAAATATTCCCCATGAAAAACATGCCATCCCTATTAGCATCATACCAAAAGATCGAGAGAATAAGTCTATGATGAAAGAGGCACCAATAATTCCTTTACCAATTGCACCAGGAAAATAATTTTTCTTAATATTTGATGCAAACATTTCTTCCCTATAATGAACTTGCCCTTTGTAGGGTCCACGATAGGCATCAATTTCTTTTTGCATAGCTTCCTGAGATGGATTCCAATGTTTAGATATAACTATCTGATCTGATTGGTCTAAATTGTCTATAACATATTTATAAGTTGCGTAATTTGAAATACTTGGTATTAAATATATTACACATCCAAGTATCAATTGCATTTTTGGACTTATTCTTTTAAAAAAATATAATAAAAAAGAACAACTTGCATAAATTAATAATACATCTCCATACCATATATAGGTAGAATGAATAAATCCTATTAGCAGAAGCCAGAAATTTCGGCTATAAAATAAAACCCAAACTCTTTTCCCTTTTTTTATTATACTATCTATATAAAGTAAAATACTTGCGCCAAAGAGCATTGAAAATATCGCCATAAATTTCTGATCTGCAATAACATGACCTAAACCATAAATAAAATGATTAATCATTGTTGATTCAAAAACAAACGGACTGAAATATGCCATACTCGGCATAGAAAAACTCACAATATTCATTATAAGAATACCAAGAACAGCAAAACCACGTATCACATCAATGGATATGATTCTGTCATTCATTTTTTTAATAT
>MDTB01028241.1_pt1 | contig 12404 bp, 13 predicted proteins | sample 811161 | NCBI WGS metagenome assembly MDTB01 (sample SAMN05326650, study PRJNA326480) | marine metagenome | isolation source: seawater | place: Mediterranean Sea | collected 2009 | reverse complement strand
AGCTTGAATTTTAATTGCCATATCTGCTTGTCTGATGGCTTCAATTTTAGCCTCACCTTCAATTAAGTCACCAATAAGTACTGTATTGTATCCAAGTTTTTTAGCAGCCTTCACTGTTGCTTTTAGTGACTGACTTGGAGCAGAAATTATTTTATTTTCGACATTTGATAATCTTTTATCGTGGGTAGATAGTGTGGTTGATTTCTCAGCCAGTTTTTCTCGAACTTTTTTGGGAAGTTTAATGTTGTACTTCGTCAGGATTTCCAGGGCTTGGTCAGGAGTTGAGTCTTCACCCACCGTTATTCCCGAAGCTATGTCCGCAATATTATCTCCTGGAACATCTGAAATAGCCAGGCAAAGTATTTTGGCCGGATATGCCAGAGCCGCTATTTTCCCGCCTTTGACTTCGGAGAGATGTTTTCTTATTAAGTTGATTTTTGAAATGGGAGCCCCACATTTTAGAAGCATTTCATGTACGATTTGCTTGTCTTTATAAGATAAGCCTGGCCCAGGTGCACTCAATAAAGCCGATCCTCCTCCAGATAACAAGATTAGTAGAAAATCATCTTCACGTAGGGTTTTTAGAAATTTTATTATGCGATCAGTGGTTTGAAAGGCTTTGAGGTCTGGAATTGGGTGATTAGCCTCGACTACTTCAATTCCTTTCAATCTTCGAGAGTAGCCATATTTTGTAAGAACGATACCGCTGCAGGGACCCCAAATTGACTCAACAGCCTCTGCCATTCTTGCGGAAGCCTTTCCAACGCCCAATACAAAAATTTTACCTTTAGGCTTTTTGGGAAGTGTTTTGGGAATTGTCTTCATGGGGTCAGCAGCTGAAACTGCTTCTGCAAATAAGAATCTAAGTAATCGATTTGGCTCCATTAGCTCTAAGTCTTCTTTAACCATTTAATATTCTCCTCAATTCCAACTATTAGTTCCTATTATCATTTTTTACTTGATACAATTGGAAAGTCTTTTACCGTTTTTAAGTGGCTTGATTCAATAACAATTTTTGTTATTTTAAGTCGATTTGAGTTCTTGTCTGTTGTAACTTTACGTTTACTCACAAGCATATTGTAAATCATCATTAGGAACAATTAGGCGTGTTCACCTATGCATTCCTGCCTCTGTCTTTAAATTAAAAAAATTAGCCAGTAAAATAAGTAAGGCACCAAAGACAATATTCCAAGTAATGATTTCATTATACAATATGAAACCAACTATCGATATTAAAGGTAGTCGTAAAAAGTCTAATGGCATGACCATCATGGCAGAACTTACTTGCAATGCTTTTGTGATACAAAAATGAGCGGTTAATCCACACAATCCAATCACAGTAACCCAAAACATTTCATTTTGATTCGGGATTGCTATGTTTCCATCGATACCTGCACACAATGCACCAAAGACTGATTGCATAACCACAAGCCAGAATAGAATACAAGTTATGGACTGATTTTTTGTGAGTGCTTTTGTACATATGGCTGCCCCGGCAAAACCAAAAGCGCAAAAAATGGCTGCAAGAACGGCGTAGTTAAAGATTGTTATGTCGGGACGAGCAATAATAATTATGCCTATAAAACCTAAAACGGTGTTAAAAAATTTTTTAGGGGTTAATTTTTCTTGCAAAAAAAAAGGAGCAAAAAGAACAACCCACAGGGGAGTAGAGAACTCGAATGCGAATAGCTGTGATAATGGGATTAATGTTACTGCATAGAACCACAGATTTTGACCAACAAAATGGGAAATATTGCGAATACAGTGGAGGCTTAATCTATCCAAAGCTATTTCATTAAGAGTCTGATAAAAGTTTCCAACTAATATAACTATTATAATTCCAATAAAGGACCGATACATCATAATTTCGAATGTATCTAATCTTGCAGACAATTCTCTTCCAGCTATGGCCATTAAAGTAAAAGCTGTCATAGCCCCTACCATAAAAAGTGACGCTTTTATGTTATTTGGCATATTTTGAGGGTTCCATTAGTATAAGAATAACTATTATTTCTGTTTTTAGCTTTCACTTTTAAATGTTAATTCTTTTGAATAAATTATAATAAAGGCACTGATAATTGCAATACAACCCAAAAGTAATTCAAGTCTGAAATTATTTCCTATAATTAGAATATCCCAAATTAGTACCCACATTGGTACAAGGTAATAGTAAGCCATCACTTGTGTTCCAGAGATAAGTTTGACGGAGAATTGAATTATAAGAAATGCTCCTGCTGTGGCAAAAAATGATAGGTATAGAATAATCGCCCACATCTTTAAGCTTAATGTTAACCATTGAACCTCCAATATAGCTTTATGTTCAAAGAGCATCAATAATGTGGCACTAAAAATCATCGTAATGGTAGACTGTTCTAGATTAGACTCTGTAAGTGTTAACTTTGAGCAAAGAATTGTATACAATGCAAAAGATATGCAACCTATTAGAAATAGTGACTCACCGTATCCAATTTTGAAAGAAAGTAAATTTTTTAAATCTGCATCAAAGATTATCCAAATTGCACCGATAGCACCAATAACTAGTGAACAAAAGATTGTCATTGTTACCAATTTCTTATTTAAGAAAAAGTCTAAAAAGACAACTATAAAAGGTGTTAAGGTCATTACAGCAGTCATGTTTACAGCTGAAGCAGTTTTTAAACCTTCCAACATCAAGACAAAGTATAGTGAAATTAAGCTACCAAGAATCAAATATCTCCAAGGACGAACTCTTAAACCTTGTAAATTTTGCTTTCGAAAAAGTAAAACAAGCAGCAAAAACCAGAATGCTATAAAAAATCTCATAGTTGATAGTGCTACAGGATCAACCTCATTAGCAATTATCGCACCTGAGATAAAGCTACCCGCAACTATAAAAGAAAAGGCAAACATTAGCAGATGAGCGATTTTTATTTGATCTTGAATCATTTTCTTACTTTTTTGGCTAATCTTATAAGCAAAGATAACTTTATAAAATCAAATAATAACATTAGCTTATTTTTTACATTTTTGAGATTAAGTTCTTTATTGTTTTTAGTGCTAAATTTTTTTTACTTAAAAAGTGTTATTGACATCTAAATTTTCTTTAACTCCTGTACTATCTGATCTGGCACTGTTTGATTTGGCACGAAGATTGAGATACCTTTTGAAATTAATTATAGGCTCTTTCAAGCCAGATACCATGGGATATAACACACTTCTATTAGCCAACCAACAAATCCCACTCTAGAATATTTTTACATTTAAATGTTTTATCCAGTATAGTATGATATCCTTGTTGAATTCTTGATATTTAATAGTTAGTGCTTAATCTGGAGTGTTAAATATCTCTTTAATAGCAGTAAAAACTATATAAAGCTCTTATAAAGTTAGTCTTGGATAGTGAGGTAAAGGATGACACCAAAAAGAATAGAGAATTTTTTCAATATAAATGAAAAAAATCAAGGAGTTCAGCGAGAATTGGCAAACGGCATAAACGCTACAATTTTTACTGGCGAAAAGGCAATGTTGTCAGTTGTACGTGTAGAAGCTAACGCTAGTGGGAAAATTCATTCTCATCCTCAGGAACAATGGGGTTTTTTGCTTGAAGGAAGTATTAAGAGGATTCAAGGAAATAATACATTTGATGCAAAAAAGGGGGATTTTTGGGTAACTCCCGGTGGAGTTGAGCATGGTGTTTTAGGTGGTCCAGAAGGAGCTATAATTTTAGATTTTTTTGCACCCTTGAGGCCAGAATATCTTAAAGCTGGTCTGGGTTTTGGTGAAGGTATTTAATATGGCAATTCAAAGGAGAATATTTGAATTCCAAAGCTTGTCCAGCAAAGAACTTGGGAAATGGTCGGGATTATCTACATCAATAATTGGCGATTGTATGAATCGTCAGAACATTTTAGCTAGTAAAATTAAGCCTATTTCAAAAACTACTGAATTGTTTGGACAAGCGAGAACCGTTAGTGTAATTGCGGGTGACAACGCTGCTATTCATAGTGCTATGAGATTTATTAAACCTGGGGAAATTCTTGTAATTGATGGAGCCTCTCATTCGGAGAGGGCACTCTGGGGTGAAATTCTAAATACTATAGCAATTAAAAAGTCTATTTCAGGAATTGTAATAGATGGAGCTGTACGTGACAGCAAAGAACTTAAGAAAATGAGTTTGCCAATTTTTTGTAGTGCTATTTCGCCTGCCGGTCCCCACAAAGGCTGGGGTGGTGTCATTGATGGGAGAATAAGTTGCGGTGGTGTCTCTGTAAGCCCAGGCGACATTATAGTTGGAGATGATGACGGTATTGTAGTAATCCCATTAAGTCGTAAAGACGAGGTTTTGGCAAAAGTTATGGACAAAATGAAATTTGAGGCGGAATTAATCAAGAAGATTGACTTGGGAGAAAGTGTCGAGTCAATTTTTAATACAGCAGAAGTTGAGCACATATAATTTTATGAAAAGAATTTTACTAACATATTTTGATATTTGATGGATTGAGAAAAACCTTCAAAACCATAGAAACAAGCCTCCTTTGTTAGTATTTTAGTCAGTAAATTTATTTCTTAATCGTCATTTTGTAGATGTCTTTAGTTACAGTTATTCGCATAGTAATATAGATATCTATCAGACTCAGTTTGACTAAATTAGAATTTAGACTTGAAGGTTGTAGGATAGTTCTAATGTTGAAACATTTAAATTGGAACAAAATAAAGGCAAATTTGATTTGCACTATTGCAGTTATTTTTTTTGCATTTGGCTTTCCTGCAGCAGAGGCTTTGCTACTTGACTGGGGAATTCTGAGTATATTGGCTATTCGAAACATACTTGCATTTTTAATTATTTTTCTTATCTGGTTTTTCTGGGAGGGAAAAGTAGTAATTAAGATCACACAGGTATGGCGGGGAATATATATAGGAGCTCTCGGTTTTGGGATTGGTTCATCTCTATTAGTTGTGGCTCAATATTTTACAAACTCTGTTACTGCAGCTTTAGCGGCTGCCATGATGCCATTGGCAGGAGTTGTGTTAGAGGTGTTGCTTGATAATCGTCGATTAACAAAATGGTTTTTTTTTGGTGCCTTGTCTGTAATTTTAGGTGGTGTTGTTTCTTTAGGACTAGAGATTTTAAATAGCCAATTAGGTATTGGTGCGATTGTAGGTTTTTTTTCAGCTACTATTTTTGCTTGGGGTTCAAGACAGACTACAAAAGGGCTGCCTGACGTTTCTTATCTTTCTCAAACTTTAATAACAACTTTTGGGATGCTTCTTTTCTCTGTGGTAGTTTTGAGCATATCTAGTTTATTCGAAAGCACCACTTCAAAAATTCCAAATTTTAAGTTTGAGTATATTTATTTGATAATAGTTTACTCCTGTTTTGGCTTGGCACTTTCTCAAACATTGTGGATAAAAGCGGTGGGAGAATTAGGAATAGGAGTCGCATCATTTCATATGAATGCCACCCCATTTTTTGTGATGATAATAGTTTACTTAATGGGAGCGAACTGGAGCTGGTCTCAATTAGGCGGAGTTACACTGGTAGTTTTTGGAATAATTATAGCACAATACAGAGTAAAAAACCGTAAGAATTTTTAATTTAATACTGTTATAAAATATGCTACCCTCATTTGATTGAAAACAAAATGTTGGCTGATCGTCCTGAAAATGAATGAGGTATATAAGAATTCTGGCTTCGTGGTATTGGCAACTATTTTTTTTGTCGTTAACGATGCAGTAATTAACCATTTGACCCTACAAGAAGTTAAATTTTATCATTTTATGTTTTATGGGACTTTACCATTTCTTGGGGTACCTGCATTGTTAATCATTAGGGGCAACCTTAAAGCTAAATTGAGTTCAACAAACTATATGGTTCCAATATTGAGGGGATTAATTTTTATTCCAATGCCATATATTGCCTTCATATCATTAAAAAATATTTCTTTGCCTGAATTCACTACTCTGAATATGGCATCACCCATTTTTGCCACCATCTTGTCATTGATATTTTTGAGAGAGAAAATCAATTTTCCACTTGTGATATCTCTTATTTTTGGTGTTTTGGGGGTGTTATTTGTTGTTCAACCTGGGTTCGAAAAGTTTAATATATATTTTCTTTTAGTATTATTAGGTTCTTTTTTTTTGGCGTTGACGACGCTTATAGTGAATAAATTTAATAATACAATTAGTACGGAAGGATATTTTATATTTGGTGGTCTTCCAATACATTTGTTATCATTTTGTCTTTTTTTACTAGACCCATTATTTTTGGATGGCTTTACTTTAGTGCTAGTGTTGTTATCGTCAGTTTTAGTCAATAGTGCGATTTTTCTCATTGCATACTCTTTTCAGAGAGCTCAGAAATTTTATGGTTCAATTTCTTGTTTAATTTACCTGCAGATCCTATGGTCAGTATTAATAGGCTTTATAGCTTTTGACGAATATTTGAATCATTTTGCTTTAATTGGATCTTTTTTTATATTTATAAGTGGATTTTTATCTATGATTGCCCAAAGAATGCAATTGAAAAATTCTAATTAAATTTTCTTTTGAAAAAAATTAGCTTTTTTTGCCTGATCTAAATTTTTAACAATTTAGGGGTAATGAAATATATTTTTTTAATCACATTAGTTTTCTAATTTATCTTTAGGTCTATTAAAGCTATTTCCTTTAAGTGGTTATTGGATCAACAAATTTCTCTTTAATTGGCAAGTGAATTAGAGCGGCAAAGATAGCTAGACATATATCTAAGATCCAAACAGTTGTATAATCACCTGATACGGTAAAGAAATATCCTCCTAAATAAGCTCCCAAAAATCCTCCAATTTGATGAGAAAAAAGAGCTAAACCAAAAAGAGTTGCCATATAATTTGGACCGAACATTTTACTTACTAATGCAGCGGTTGGTGGGACTGTTGAAAGATAGGTGAAACCCAATGCTGCTGAGAAAAGTAAAATTGTATTGCTATCTTTTGAACTGAGTAAAAAAAGAATAACTATTAACGCTCGTGAAGCATACACAAGGGATAAGAAAATTTTCATACTTTTTTTTGAAATATACCAGCCAGCAAATAAACTTCCCAAAATGTTAAAAAAACCAATTATTGCTAAAGAATATCCGGAAACAGTAGGTGATAGACCGCAAAGAGCAATAACTCCAGGCATATGTGTTATGATAAAAGAAACATGGAAACCGCAAACAAAAAATCCCAGTACCAAATAAATATAACTTGGGGTTTGCAAAGCCACTGTTAATGTAAAAGATAGAGAATTATATTGAGAGTCTATTTGTTCTTTCTGCGAACTACCAGTTGTTTTTAATAAAAGGCAAAATGGAAGAGTTATTAGTAAAAACAGTGTACTAATATATAGACTATATTCCCACCCATAATTAACGATAATCAAGCCAGCCAAAGGAGCAAAAAGAAATTGACCGATTGAACCACCTGCATTAATGAAGCCAAATGCGATACCTGATTTTTCTTCAGGTAGTAATCTATTTACTGACGCCATTACAACTGGTATCCCAGCTATTCCAGATCCCCCAGCTGATAAGATTCCTACCGAAAGAGCTAGGCTTAACCCATCGTTTGAGAACGGTATTAAGAATGTACCTAGGGCTGATAAAATTATGCCCAAAAAGAGTGTTTTCCCTGATCCATACTTGTCAGCGAATGCACCAGCAAAAGGCGTGACAGCACCGTTAACTAATTGTCCCAAAGCAAATGCAAAACTTATAGTGAGATAATTTAAATTTTCTGCAACATTTATGCCCTCTATTGTTAATGGAATAGTTTGCCTTCCCCCAAACACGACAGCAATTACGACTCCAGCTGCAAAAATAATAAAGAAATAATTTTTCATTTTTGAATTTTACTAATATCAAACATGTTAATTTGTACTCACTCTATTGATTACCATTGATATTGCAATGTTAAGATCTATTACTAAAATCTTTTAGACTATTTTATTTGATGAGTCAGAAATATTTTGTCTTTTGGTAAAATTTTTAGGACTACCTATGTCAGTCTTGTTTAATTGGTATCTAGTAAAAAAACTGGAGTGTTAGGTATACGTAGATCCTACTGAACTGAGGTAGCTTTGAATGACCTATTACAAATTTTTCGATTATTATTACAGTGCCTTGATAAAATATATTTTCTAATTATAAAACATTTTTTGTTATCGTTTTTAGAATTTGATGGTTCTGAGAATGATAAATTCTATTTTATTGTAAATTTTTAATTTTGATTAGTTAATCTGATAAACTAGCGTCAAAAAAGCGAGTCTATGACTTGAAAGACTTTAAATTTGGTTTTTCCAATCAAATTTCGGCTTGAAACCTAACATTGATTTTATTTTTCTGTTTGAAAATAAACATTCAAAGTCATCCAATTCTCTTTTTAAGTGGACGCCAGGATAAAAAGTTTCAATTATCTGCTTATTTGTTAAGTTCACTGAATTAGTATCATTTGACACATTAAAGATCTCAAAACCAAGGTTGTCTTTTTTTATGCAGAGTTCTACTGCCTGGCCGAGATCTCTTGCGTCAATGTAATTAAAAACATTGGGAAGTCGTAATTGAGGAAATTCACAAAAATTTTTAAATTTTTCATATTCAGTTGGTTCAATTACATTACCAATCCTTAAGCCGTAAATATCTATCCCCGTTTTTCTCTGAAACACTTCTGCCGTTTGCTCATTAACTATTTTTGAAAGAGCATAGCTATCCATTGGTTTGAGTGGTGAATCTTCTTCAATTGGCAAAATTTCTGGCATCGGGGTACCATGGGAAAAGCAAAATCCATACGTTGTCTCAGAGGATGCAAAGATTATTTTCTTGATACCGAGTTTGATAGCAGCTTCGATCACGTTGTACGTTCCTAAAGTATTAATTTTAAAAGTTTCATTATCACTTTTCATCAAAATTCTTGGTACCGCCGCAAAGTGGATTACAGCATCAAATTTTTTAGGGGCAGCATTTTCTCTTAATTCACTGATACTGGAATAACCTGACATTGCACTGTAGACTTGACCAGCGTTCATAATATCCAAGTCTAAATAATCTAAACCAACTTGTTCAAAATTTGATTTGTCAACATTTAGAACTTTATAACCCTTATCTACTAGGTATTTGGCGACGTGTTTGCCGGCTTTTCCACTTGCACCTGTAAAAAAAATTTTTTTCATTAAAATTTTAACTCCTTATAGTTGACAGGATTAACATTTAGTTAATATGTAAAACTTTCTCATTTGCGAATGTATTATCCATGAGCCTTTCCAACCAATTGGTAGAATTAATACATCTCCCTTTTTTATAAAACGCTGATTGCTGCCATCAGTGTCCTGAACGGTGGCTGTTCCTGAGAAAATTTTACAGTACTCTGACATTTCGCTTCTATCAGCTGTGAAGCTACCAGGGGAGCATTCCCATACTCCAACTTGACTAGTCTCGTCTTTTGACTCCCACAAAACTTTTATTGCCTCAAGTTGTTTCTCCGTCTTTGATGTGGGTTTTTTCTTGAAGTTATCAAGTTTTAAATTCTCAATATCTTCGAATACCTCAAGGTTCATAATTTCATTTCCTCTATGTTTGCTTGTTCCCTATCTCGGCTGCATATTTTCCCAAGTTCTACTTACTCGAATTAGTCTATGAATATTATATTACTTCAACAAGTTTAAACAAAACAAAATTTGTAGTTTTAATTTTAGTAGCCCGAGTTTTTAATTAATATCGACCTCATTAGTTGTCTGTTCAGTTAATAGTTTCTGAAAACCTACTTAATAACAAGCTAACAAATTATTTTTTTTAGCTAATTATTATTATTGGGATCTTAGGAGTTTATTAATGATCGTTAGGTAAGCAACTACAGTGGCTTTGGAGTTTAAGACCAAAAACTAGGTTAAAGCTTATAATATACTTGTTAAGAACTTCTTTGTTTATAGAATTAGCTTTTATTATCTTGCCTTAAAATTATGGCTCTAATTTTTGGTTACGAATAATATTCGCACTATATCTTCTTACTGGAAGAGTGTTGAATTATATCTTCTACACCTTCAATTATTGTCTGAACGTTTTTAAATTCAAACTCGGATTTTGAGGCGTCATTTGAGTTAAATGGGATTGAAATATCAAACTTTTCTTCCAGAGCAAAAATAATTTCTACAAAATTTAAAGAATCCAAGCCCAATTCTTTAGGTGTAGAGTCAAGTTTTATTTTACTGATATCAACCATGGCGTGTTCAGACAAAATCAGTAATATTTCTTTTTTTGTGTTTTGGTTCATTTAGAGTTTTCTATTTCGTTTAGGGACAATTTGTGAATTCAAAGCCACTATTTTTATTACTATCAATTTATATTTCCATATTTATGAAAGGGTTTTGTATACTAAAATTTTTATGTCTACGTTAAACATGTTTTCCGCAAACAGGTGCATATATTATGAATCCTTTATCAGCAACAATTTCTTTTTATATTGGCAAAGTCAATATTGCTTTGCAACGTAAGCATGGTATCTAATTTAGATTTTTGACATACTCGGGTGATTTTTTTAAACTGGCACAGAAGAAGGTTCCATCAGATTCGTATAATACGGTTTAAAATTGGCTAACATAGGTTTTAATATGTACGATAAAGAAACAATTGCAGTCTACAATAATAAAGTAGCAGATTATGTGCGATTAGTAGATAGACCACCAAGTATTTTTTTAATTGATTTTATAAAAAGAGTAAAACTAAATGGTAATGTTTTAGATTTGGGTTGTGGACCAGGAAATTCAACGGCTGAAATGAAACGTTGTGGTTTGAAACCATATGCTATCGATGCTTCAAATGAGATGATCAAGAAAGTCAAAAAGCTATATAATATTGAAGCTAAGGTTATGACTTTTAATGAACTGAATGATATTAATTGTTACGACGGAGTTTTTGCGAGTTTTAGTTTGCTGCATTTAAAAAAAAACATTTTAAAATCTGTCTAAAGGCTATTCACAAAAGTATGAAAGACGGGGCAATTTTTTCCCTTGGTATGAAATTGGGTGAGGGGCAAGAAAGAGATAGCTTGGGAAGATTTTATGCCTATTATTCTTCTTTTGAACTTCTGAGTATAACAAAAAAACTAGGATTCTCTGAAATAAAGAGATTTCAAGGAGAGGAGAAAGGCTTGGCAGGAAGTTTTGAACCCTGGATAGTTTTGCAATTGGAAAAATCTAAAATGACTTAAATACCTTGGTATATTTAAATGATTAATCGTAAAATATTTTGTTTTGTAATTTGTATTGAATATTTAAATTATTGATGTAATTTATTGTGAGTAAGACTATAATAATGTTAGAGATCGGAAAGTGACTGCATGGTTGATAATGAGAATATTTGTGAAGCGTGCTCACCAGATGCGAAAAGTGCATCTAAAGAAAGTATCTTGAAGTTTGTTGATGAGTTCAAAGCTTGGGAGTTGTCTGAGGATGTTGAATTTCCTCAATTAAAGCGAGTATTTAAATTCCAGAATTTTTCGGATGCACAGATTTTCGCTAATAAAGTAGCCGAACTTGCTGATAAGCAAGGGCATCATCCGAGCATACTCCTAGAATATGGTAAAGTTACTGTTCGCTGGTGGAGCCAAAAAATCATGGGGTTACATCAAACAGATATTGATATGTCTGTTCAAACTGAATTATCTTATAATGAGAACACGTAATTTTAAGTAGGCTAATTGGTGAAGACATAGAGGAAAATTTCTACTGCAATTGTTCAAAGAATTTAAGTAAAAATGAGAATAGATTAAATTTAATTGTCTCAAAAATAATTTAATTTTGGCGGCGTGGGCGAAAGCACCATTAAAGATCACCTTGTACAAAAAAGTCTGTCAGTGATATATGTTTAGAGAACCAATAATGATTAAATATTTAGTATAATCTATTCACTTTTAATTCTAATTCCATTTATTAGAATTTTGATTTTATAAGTAAAAATAATGTTGGCAAAAATTTTAGAAAGGTTAGCTTTATATTTTTGCATTTCTCTTGCGGTTAAACCCATTATTTTTATAATATCAGGAGTTGATAGCGTATTGTATTTTTAAATCTTTATCAAAGTGAGACATTTTGGTAATTTATAATCATATTATTTTTTTAAAAGAACAAATAAAATTTCGTAAAGGTAGTTTAAAACATGAAAGAGTATGTACGAACAATAGTAGATTACCCTATTCCTGGTGTTAAATTTAGAGATATTACTCCTTTGCTGCAAGATGCTAAACTTTTTTCTCGAATTGTTGATGGAATGACAAAACCATGGATGGAGTCCAAAATAGACGCTGTTTTGAGTATAGAAGCTCGGGGTTTTATTATGGCTGGTGCAATTGCTTACAAATTGGATGCCGCATTTGTACCCTTGAGAAAACCCGACAAATTACCAGGTGACACTT
>MDTB01081679.1_pt1 | contig 12405 bp, 13 predicted proteins | sample 811161 | NCBI WGS metagenome assembly MDTB01 (sample SAMN05326650, study PRJNA326480) | marine metagenome | isolation source: seawater | place: Mediterranean Sea | collected 2009 | reverse complement strand
CTCCTGCTGAAGAAGCTCCTGCAAATGAGGCTCCTGCTGAAGAAGCTCCTGCAAATGAGGCTCCTGCTGAAGAAGCTCCTGCTGAAGAGGCTCCTGCTGAAGAGGCTTCCCCTGAAGAAGCTCCTACTGAAGAGGCTCCTGCTAAAGAGGCTTCCCCTGAAGAAGCTCCTGCTGAAGAAGCTCCTACTGAAGAGGCTCCTGCTGAAGAAAAGGAAATTGACACAGACGATAATAAAAAAGACTAATTTTAAAATTGAGTTTAACTCAAATTTTAAAATATGAACAAAGAATCTTTTTTTTGTGTTGGTTATATATCTAAAAAAATTGGCTTTAGAGGCAAAATTTCAATTAAAATAAATATTGGTAACCCTAAAGATTATTTGGATATTGATTTTATCTACATAGATATTGAAAATCAACTAATCCCCTTTAAAGTCACTTCTTGTCTTCATAAAAAAAATATATTTTTAGAACTAAAAATAGAAGATATTAATGATGAAAAGTCAATCGCAAAACTTTTAAATAAAAATATTTTTTTAAACAAAAAATACTTAAAAAAAGAAAATGTAGAACATTTGACGATTGATAAATTCATTGATTACTCAGTTTTTAATCAAAATGAAAAGATTGGATTCGTTGTAAAAATAATTAAACAAAAATCACAAAATTTAATAATAGTTGAGAGTAATCAAAAAAAAGAAATATTAATACCTCTTGTAGCTGATTTTATAAAAGAAATAGATGAAAAAAATAAAACATTATCTTTAGATCTCCCAAAAGGATTAATAGATTTAAATTTTTAAATCTAATTCTTTTAAGGTGAATATATTATGCTAAAAAAAGATGTTCTCCCCCAAGAAATTAATAATTCACTTCCATCATGAACACCATCTTGAATGCCAGAATTAACTCTATTTACATCTAAAATATTTTTGAAACCAAATTTTATAGTAGTATTTATTTTATTGAAATTTTTTGAAAAATTCGCGTTCAACAATTGATATGAACCCTGAGTAAAAGTCTCTAATTCTCCCAAATCATTAAATCTTTCATATTCACTTTTTGACTTTAACTTCCAATTTAAATTTAAACCAAATCCATGTTCTTGAATGAAATAAGAGTATGATGCACTTAAATTCTGTTTTGGCTTTTTATATTCTATAAGATTATTTTCAACTATGTATCTATTCCACATAAATTCAAAGCTGTTATTCTCTACTAATTCACCTTTTAATTTAAAGTTAAAACCATAATATTTTGATTTATCAATATTATAATATGTGTAACCAGTAGTATTTTGAATTTGCGCTAAACCAATTTTATTTTCTAAATCATTTAAATAAAACTCAGCATTTAAAGAAAAGTGTTTTTTAGCTTCTTTGAAAGGGATAAAAGAAAAAGAGGCTTGAAGAGCATGTGACTTTTCAGATTCTAAATCAGAATTGCCAATTATATTATGATTGAAGTCAATAAACTCAAGAAATAATTCTTTTATAGTAGGAGCTCTAAAACCTCTAGCGTAAGATGATCTAATAGAAATTTTTGGACTAAAATCATACTTTAAATAAAAAGAAGGAATAATAGGGGCAGGGTATATAGAGTGGTATGGAAATCTAATTCCTAACTGAGTGTTTAAATTATTGGTTATTTTCATATTACTTTGAAAAAATAAAGATTGCTCATGAATATCAGCTTTATTACCTTGTATTTTAGGGCCTTTAACCTCTTCATAATTAAAATCTAATCCGATTTGAACTTTATAAATATCAGACGAAAATCTATTATACTCTATTCGACTGTAAGCCGATCTAAAAAAATCTTCAGAGTTATAATCAGGGTCTGATGTCTGGTCTGAAGAATTAGAAATCAAGTCAACATTATACTGTTTTTTATTAAACTTTGTGACTGAGTAAGAAAACGAGCTATTTATATTGTAGAAATCTGAAAATTTATTGAATTTTAAATAATTAGAATTTCTATGAGTAGAATAATAATTATCTAAAGCTGTACCATTTAAAGGGGGGAAATTCTCATTACCAAGATCAACAATTTCTTCTTTGAAAATTGAACTTTTTAGTTGCAATTTATTTTTACCTATTTTTTTTGACCAATAAAAATCACCGAATTTTTGTTTTTTAGGATTCCATTCTTTATTCCTCACACTATCAGTGCCATAACCAGAAAAATCATAACTACCAATATTAAATTGAAGATTTTGATTTTTTACGTTTTTTTTAGCATTTATATTATATTGAGAAACACCAATACTTTCAAAATAACTATTCACAGTAACTAAATCACTAATAATTGTATTAGTGATTAAATTAATAACACCACCTGTTGAGTTAGTTCCATAGGAAACCGCCGCTGGTCCTTTTAAAATTTCAACTCTATCAACATTTGATAAATTTATTTGAGATAAGTCAATTTGACCTCCTTTCCTTCCTATTAAAGGAATTCCATCTACTAAAATATTAACATTATTTCCATTCATACCTTGAATCGATAAACCTGAACCTAAAGTAGGGTCTATTTGAATATCAAAGAGAGCTTGAGTATTTAATAAATCGACTAAATTGTTTGAAGCGTATTCTTGAATCTTTTTTTTTGAAAGTATTATAAAGCTATTTACAGATTTGTAAACTGACTCTTCTCCAATCTGAGCAGTAACTACTACTTCATCTAGGGGGGTTTTAGATTTTTTAATTGATAATAAAATTGTGTCAGTATATAAATTAACAATAGTATCTAATGACTCATAACTTATGTGCGAAATATTTAATCTAAATGGACTGATTTGATCAAAATTAACTATGCCATTTTTATTAGAATATTGTCTTTTTTTAAATTTATTATCTTTTTTAGTAATTAAATCACTATCTAATTGATATAATTTGACTAAAGCACCTGAAACAAAATGTTTTGTTTTATTATCAATTAACTTAATGGTCTGAGAATATATATTTGAATGGGAAAAACCAGAAAAAATTAAAAAAAGAAAAAACTTATAAATTATTTTTTTATTTGTCAATGATAACTTTTTTAATAAAATTAACCTTATCATTATTTAATTTTAATAAATAAATTCCTTTTGGAATATTATTCAAACTAAAATTACATAAATCACTACATTCTTTTGATATAATTTCCTTTCCATTTAAATCAAAAATGCGAGCTGTAAGAAAATCAGATTTCTTAAACTCTACATTGAAATTTCCATTATTAGGATTAGGAAAAACACTCAACTTAAACTCATCTTCTATATTAGAATATACTGAATTGTACTCTATCTCTTCTAGAACAAAAGATAAATTCCCTGAAGATTGACCTGAAAAACTCTCAAAAATAATCTTATAAGGAATTGTTTCATCCTGATTAAAAATAAAGTAAGACCTATTTGGAACCATTATAAAAGAACCACTATACTCTTTCCAGTCATAACCTATAATATTAATATTATAATTAAAATTTAATGTACTTATTTCTGGAACTTGGTTTGTTGGGCCTTCAAATTGAAATGCTAAATTTTGATTACTTAGAACTCCAGTAACAATATATGGCATTGTATCTAAGTTTAATGTTACATATTCTTCTTCGTATCTACTAAAGAGCAAATCCCAATTTTCTTTTTCTGGCTCACGATCTATAATTTGATTATCATCTAGGGAAAAATAGATAAACTTTTTATTTAAATATGAAGAAGCATCAACAATTATTGTTTCTTCATTAGATCCATCAAGATTAGCAATTGTAAAATTATAAGCACCTAAATCAAAATTGTTTATTCGTATTTTTTTTTGACCTTCAGGGTAATCTATTATATATATTTTATCACTTTCTATTGATCCATTTGGAGAATTACTTAGAAAAGCACCAATAGTCCAATCTTCATTACTATTTCTTAATTGTTGAGCATCTGAGGGCAAACTTGTTATTTGTGACCAATATTTTACGCTCTGAGTAATTTCATATAGATAAACTGGAGAGCCACTATTAATTCGAATATTCCCCTCATATAAATCAGTTGAAAAAGCTAATTCCCAATTAGTTCTCTCTGGATAAGCAGTAATTCCATTATCAAATGAATAATAAATATCATATTGATATGATGGCCCCATACCAATCTGAACTAATTCTTGTGAAAAAAGAGGGTAAATAGAACAAAAAAATAAAATTAATAACCTCATGTTGAAACTTTGTTTCAAAAATATACATTTAATTTAATACTATTAATGAATACTTTTATTATTTAGAATAATTCTAAATAATTTTTAATTCAAATAGTTCTATGTAATTGTAAATCAATTTATTATATTAAAAAAAAAATACATCATGTCTTTAAAAGAATTAACTATTAAACAACATCAAAATGCAGAAAGACAACATTTTGCATCAACTTTAATGAGCGGAAATATTTCTAAAGAATTATATCTGAAATATATAGTAAACCAACTACAATGTTACTCAGCTTTAGAGAATCATACTCTTTTTAAACTACCTGATGAAAGATTAAAAAGAGTAGAAAATATTCAAGAAGACATAGCAGAGTTACAAAATAAATTACAAAAAAATAATAAGCAGTTATTAGATATGATTACTCAAAGTACAAAAAATTATAAAGAACACGTGAAAAGAATAACTAATGAAGCTGACTTCTTAGCACATATATATGTAAGATACTTAGGTGATTTACGAGGAGGGCAAATGATTGCAAAAAAAATACCTGGAAGCGGTAAATATTATCAATTTAAAAATAGCTTAGAGCTAGCAAATTCTATATATAAAGTTATCAATGATGAAATGGCTGATGAAGCAAAAATAGTATTTAATTTTGCAACTAAACTTTTTATAGAAATGCACGAATCTGAATAACAAACAAGTTAAATTCATTTTAAAAAATAATTATATTTTAAATAGTTTTTTTATTATTCTGTTTTATATATTAGTATTTCAAAATATATAATTATGAAAAGTACTATAACTTGTGATATGGAAGGCGTAATTGAAACAATGAATGAAGGCGCTGAAAAAATATTTGGTTACAAAAAAGAAGAATTAATAGGAATTAAACGTGTTTCATTATTTTCTCCTGGAGAAATAGTTTTACAAAATGTTGCAGGCTGGCTAGATACAGCTGTTAAAAAAGGTGAATATATTGGAGAAACCTATTTTATAAAAAAAAATGGTGAAAAATTTAATGCAAAAATAAGAATCACTCCTACATTTTCAAATGGAAAAGATCAACCACAAACAGGTTATTGTGGTGTTACTGAAGTTATAGACAAAGAGGTTCACGTTCCCATTAAATTTTCAACAAAGATTATAAAAGGTTTGGCAATAACAAGAATGCCATTTACATCAGCATCTTTACTTCCATTATTTGTGGTTGGAGCATACTTTTTTGGAGAAGGCATAGAAGATGTTTCATGGTCTATATTTGGCTTAACAGTACTAGGGATATTACTAGCGCATTTAGGTATAAATGTGTTTAATGACTACTTTGATGTAAAAGACGGAACAGATGAGGCAAATGCAAAATACTTTCAACAAGTATCTGGGGGGAGTCGAGCGATAGAATTAGGCCTTATAACTTTAACTGGGACTAGAAACTTAGCAATAATTTTAACTCTAATTGCTTTATCAATAGGAGGTTTTATTTTATCACAAGTAGATTCAGCAAACACTTCTAGTGTCATTCAAATTGCACTAGCTGGTTTATTTTTAGGTTATTTTTATACAGCAAGGCCATTAAGACTAGTTGCAAGAAGAGGGCTTGGTGAAATTGCTATTTTCCTTGCCTTTGGCCCACTTTTGACTCTTGGGTTGGGGTTTGCTATGTTTGAAGGTGTATTTACAGAAAGTGATCATTTTTTAAATTGTTTATTATTAGGGATTCCTTTAGGAATACTAACCACTAACATATTACTAATTAATGAGTTCCCTGATATGAAAAGCGATGCTAAAACTGGAAAAAACCACCTAGTAGTTACTTTTGGAAAAAAAGCAAGTAGATGGATATATCTTGTATTTTTATTATTAGCAGTTGGTTCATCTTTTTATTTGTATGATAAATTAGAAAATCTATCTATTTTAATTCCAACTATATTTTGCTTATTATTTGGTTTGAGTATATTTAAACATATACTAAACCATTATGATAAAAGAAGTCTAGTTGACTCAAATTGGAAAACTATATTCCTACAAGCTTTATATTCAATTATTCTATGTGCTTGTCTTATATGGGGAGATAGTATTTCTAATCTGTTAGGATTTTAATTTAAATCCAACAAACATAGAAATAAAAGAAAAAGCTAAAAATAAGCCACCAATTGGAGTTATTGCACCGAGTATTTTAATATTTGTTATACTAAGTAAATACAGAGATCCTGAAAAAATAATTACTCCAAAAAAACAAAGTAAAAAAGATATTTTTAAATATTTATAATCTAAATAATTATCTAGGAGTGCCATAAAAAACATTAGAAAAACTGATATAAAATGATAAAAAGAAGCTGTTTTATAAATATGATTTGTGTTAATTAAAATTTCTTTTAAAACATGTGTGCCAAATGCACCCAACAATACAGCTAATAATCCCAAAAAAGATGCTATTCTTAATATTTTTATTCTAAAATTACTGTTAAAATAGTGTATTAAAAAAGAAATTAAAAGAACAACAAAAAATAAAATTATACTATAACTAGAAATTTTTGACAACCCTAAGCTTGAAAAGAAATCAAATAAAAATAAAGGAGCAAAAACATATAATATTAAATCTCTTATTAAATAATACAGAAATATAATAATAAAAACTTTCCAACCTAGCTTTTTAAAAAGTGCCTTAAAACCCTCTTCTCTATATATTTTTTTGTATTCTTTTATAGATTTTTTGGAAAATAAATTTTTCATAAAATAAAATTATAAAATATCATTTCATTTATATTATTATAATAATAAAAAAGCCCCCAAACGGAGGCTTTTTTCTTTTTATTAGCGGTCTGGACGGGACTCGAACCCGCGACCCCCTGCGTGACAGGCAGGTATTCTAAACCAACTGAACTACCAGACCGTTTTCAAAAGCAATACAAATATATATGAAAAAATATTTATATGAAGATAATAACAAAAAAAATTAACACCTCAGGCTCTCTAAGGCTAAATAATAAGACTTTAACCCAAAACCACAAATAACTGATTTACAAGCAGAAGATAAAAGTGATTTAGTTCTAAAATCTTCTCTTGAATATATATTAGAAATATGAATCTCTATTACTTGACAAGAAATAGCTTTAATAGCATCAAATATTGCTACTGATGTATGAGAATAACCTCCTGCATTAATTAATATTGCATTATAATTTTCATCAGAGTAATGAATTTTATCAATAATTTCACCTTCATGGTTTGATTGAAAATAATCAATTTGAAAGTTGGGGAATTTTTCTTTTAAAACATCTAAATAATCCTCAAAACTTTCATTACCATAAATATTAGTCTCTCTTTTACCTAGTAAATTAAGGTTTGGTCCATTTATAATAATGATTTTCATAATATGTTTACTATCTTATGATAAAGATAAAAAATGGATTGGAACAAAGCTATAAAGGACTTTAATATCTATTTATCTATAGAAAGAGGTCTTTCAAAAAATACTGTTGACGCGTATATAAGAGACATTAAAAGTTTTTCATTTTTTTTTAGGAAAAAACCCTTAGTGGTTAAAAGAAAAGATTTAATCAAATATATTAACTTTTTAAATGATGAGAAGAAATCTTCAAGAACTCAAGCTAGAATCCTATCAAGTATAAAAAGCTTTTATAATTATTTAATTTTTGATGACAAAATAAAAGATAATCCTAGTTTAGAAATATACTCTCCAAAATTAGAAAAAAAACTACCTGTAGTTTTAAGTATAAAAGAAGTTGACACAATAATCCAATCAATAGATTTGAGTCTAGATAATGGAGAAAGAAACAGAACAATAATTGAGTGTTTATACTCATGTGGACTACGGGTTTCTGAATTAATTAATCTAAAAATTTCGGAAATAAATTTTAGTGACGAATATATTAAAGTAATAGGAAAAGGAAATAAACAAAGAATTACTCCTGTAAATAATCGTCTAATTACTTATTTTAAAAATTATATTAATGAAATTAGATCAAAAATAAAAATTGATAAAAAAAATACTGATTATTTATTTTTAAACAGAAGAGGGAAAAAAATTAGTAGAGTTTTGGTTTTCAATATTGTGAAAGAAAATTGTGAAAAAGCAGGAATAAAAAAAAATATTAGCCCTCATACCTTCAGACATTCATTTGCAACTCATTTAGTTGAAGGGGGGGCTGACTTAAGAGCGGTTCAAGAAATGCTTGGTCATTCTAATATAACTACTACAGAAATATATACACACTTAGATACAAAATATTTAAAAGAAGAAATAAATAACTTTCACCCTAGGTCATAGAAAAACCATCAGTAAGGTCTGAAACAACTTGAGAAACAGATCGGATGGATTTAACACCTTCAATAGAGGGACCTGCACACCATACTGTTTTATACGTGGCAGCAAAAGCGGAATTTTTAAACATTTGTGTTCCTTTAGCCCATCTAAACATTTTAAAATACTTTTTTAACCATTTATTTTTAAATAAGAATCTCTCAAAGCTATTTGCTTTTAAGGGAAGGGTTTGAACATAAGGAGTATTAATAATTGTACATTTTGAACCACTTATTCTATCTGTCACTACAATATCATCAGCACCATAATCAACAATAGCTTGTTTATATTCTTGAGACACTTCAGCTTCATTAGTAGCTATAAATGGTGAACCTATTGAAGCTCCAGATGCTCCAAGTTCTAAAACTGACTTTAATTCAGAACTAGTAGAAACTCCCCCAGCTGAGATTATTGGTATATTACAATTTTTAACTAAAAGAGGTATCAGTTCCTCAGGGGGCATTGGACCAAGATGACCACCAGCTCTATTATTAACAGCAATTATTGCATCAGCACCTAAAGTCTCCACTTTTTTTGCATATTTTAAATCAACAACATCACAAAAAACTTTAATACCCTTAGGCTTACAAGCTTTAATAACAGAACTTGGATTACCTAAAGAGGTTATAATGTAATCGACTTTCAAATCTATACAAAGCTTTAATTGTTTAATCATTTTAGGATTAAACTTATTTACTATCAAATTAACACCCATGGGACCTTTTGAATGATTTTTTACATCCTTAATAGCTAATTCAAATTCATTAATAGTTCTATAATTCATTGCTGGCACACAACCTGTAACTCCTGAATTACCTGCCTCAATTAACATTTTAGAATTTGAAACTAAAAACATAGGAGCGACAATAATAGGAAAATCAATACCTAACATTTTAGTTAATGCATTTTTAAATATATTTTTTCTCATTTTTTATATTTTAAATAATTTTTTGTTACCCAATATTTAAAACCTAATAATATAAATTGATATTTACTAAAGTCTTTCATCTTATATTTATATAATCTTGGAAGAAAAATCTTATTAAAGATTGATAATATTAAAAAAATGTAATACATGAAAATTTATATTTCTATATTTACAAATCTAAAAAAAAAGAAAAAATTATGGAATTTCTTGTTGATAATTATTTAATAAAATTTTTTCTTTCTATTAAAGAATATGGAGGGCCAAAATATGGAGTTATACTTATGGCGCTTGTTGGTGGCTTATTTACATGGATATTAACTGCAATTGGAGCATCACTAGTATTCTTTTTTAAAGCTGCTGATAGAAAAGTTCTAGATATGTGCCTTGGTTTTACTGGTGGAGTTATGATAGCAGCAAGCTTTTGGTCATTATTATCACCTGCTATTGATATTGCTGAAGTCCAAAAAATTGAAGGGATATCATCATTACCAAAGTGGTTTGCTCCAGCAGTAGGCTTTTTCCTTGGCGCATTATTCATATACTTTTTAGATAAGAAAATACCTCATTTACATTTATTTGATGATATTAAAAAAGCAGAAGGACCAAAAACTGATTTAAAAAAAACAGAGCTTCTTATTTTAGCAATTGCATTACATAATATTCCTGAAGGATTAGCTGTAGGTGTAGCTTTTGGGGCATTCGCTCATCCAGAATTAATGAAATTAACCGAGCCTGGAACTACGGAAGCCTTATTTACATTAGGACCTGCTATTGCTCTAGCTATTGGGATGGGAATTCAAAACGCTCCTGAGGGATTTGCTGTATCCATGCCCTTAAGAAGACACGGGATGAGTAGATTAAAATCTTGGCAATGGGGTCAAATGTCTGCAATTGTAGAACCTATTTTTGCTGTAATTGGAGCAGCATTAGTAATAAATATGTTTTTTATACTGCCTTATGCACTTGCATTTGCTGCAGGAGCTATGATATTTATTGTAGTAGAGGAAGTTGTGCCAGAAAGTCAAAGTGGAGGTAATACTGATATTGCAACAATGGGGTTAATTTTAGGTTTTATTATTATGATGATTTTAGATGTTTCATTAGGTTAAAATGAAAAATCCTATAGAAATAAAAAATAAAAAAGCGTCTTTTTCTTACAATTTAACAGATTTCTTTATAGCAGGGATTCAACTAAAAGGAAGTGAAATAAAATCAATTAGAAATAAGGATGTAATTATTACTGACTCTTATTGTACACTAACTAAAGGAGAGATCTGGGCAAGAAACATCAATATAAAAAAATATAAACAAGATTCTATAAATGAACACAATCCTAAAAGAGAAAAAAAATTATTACTAAATAAATCTGAATTAAAAAAGATAACTAAATCAATTGATGAAAAAGGCATGTCACTTATTCCAACTAGAATATTCATTAATAAAAAAGGATTAGCTAAAATAGAAATAGCAATAGGAAAAGGTAAAAAACAATATGATAAAAGAGAGGATATTAAAAAACGTGATATAGAAAAGCAAATTCAAATAGAAAAAAAAAGGGGAAACTAGTTCCCCTATTTTAGTGAGTAGCGATTATAAATTAAAAATAAAAATTCATTCTTACCAAACCAGTCCCCCCCTGTAAAAGAAAATTTATTTGATTTGATATTGATAATGTTGGTCCATAAGAATATTCTGCTCCAATAGCTACTTTAGAAGCTATAAAATACTCACAACCAATAAAAATATTAGCAGATAATGACGTGACAAAATCTTTTTCATCATTTAGATCAATATAGTTCATGCCTACAAACCCCTCATAACCATAAAAACCCTGCAATCTAGTTTTACCTTTTCTTTTTTCAGAACCATAACCAATTCCAAATTCTAATTCTTCAGAAACAGAATTAAAAAAAGCTCCCATTTTATATCTATTTGCTACATCATTTTCAATCATTTTCTTAGCATAGATGAATGTACCTTCATGAAAAGCAATATTTACTTGATTATAATCTCCGGAAAAAATATTACCAATAAAACTAATCATAGAACCAGCATCTGTTCCTATTGACCAATCTCCAGATTGTGGAAGTATTTGAAATCCATTTTTGTTTTTTATATCTTGAGAATAAGATAATAAAGTGAATAAAAACAAAAATGTAAATAAACTTTTCTTCATAGTTATATTAAACAAATATGGTTAAATAAAGATGTGAGTACTTAAAAAAAAAAAATAAATACGAACAAAAGGGTGTTAATATGAAAAAAGGGGAGTAAATACCCCCCTCTTTTAAAAAAATTAAGATTCTACTTAAAACGTATATCTAAACGCCCAAGCTAAACCAAATGTATTAGGAACTCCATACTCTTCTCCTGGTAAAGTAAGCCTAACCATAGGTTCAAACCATAATCTACCATCAAATGCTAATTCTAATGAAACACCTGCTTCTAAAGACATGTCTGGATCTTCACCTGTTCCGGTACTAAGATTACCACCCAAGAATAAATTATCCATAGCGTAATATCTCAAACCAATACCCCAATCAAATTCTCCTTCTTCTTCATGAATTTCCATTTCACCATCGAGCATGTGCTCTTCTTCATAATCCATAGTCATATTAAATGCAGCATTAATCATAAGGCCATCCATAATAAAATAACCAATATTAGCATCTGCTGTAGGCGATGTAAAATCAGTTCCTGCCCCAAAAGACCATTGACCTGAATTTTGAGCAAAAGTAAATGTTGCCATCATTAAAGTAGCAACTAATAATGTTAACTTTTTCATAATTATAATTTTTTGTTAAACAGGGCGAATGTAATTTATTTTATCCTCCCTATAAAACTAATCAATTCGTTTTTTTAAACAAATTATTGTTTAAAAGAGGTGTTTAAAAATAAAAAAGGGGCCAAAAGGCCCCTTTATTTATTATTGATGTTAGATTATTATAGAGTAAATCTCAGCCCCCAAGCTAATCTT
>MDTB01235202.1_pt1 | contig 12407 bp, 16 predicted proteins | sample 811161 | NCBI WGS metagenome assembly MDTB01 (sample SAMN05326650, study PRJNA326480) | marine metagenome | isolation source: seawater | place: Mediterranean Sea | collected 2009 | reverse complement strand
TTTGCTACTAGTTGTTTTTTGTTCATTTATGCCCCTTTTTATTATGTTTTTAATCTCAACAAATAATGAGGAAAATCAACAATTTTATCGATGTTTAAAATATATATTAACACAACATATAGTATGTAAAAAAGTTATTGATTTTATTGATTTTTTTAGCGATTCAAAAATGCTTAAAATACGCCAATATCTTTCAAGTCATTAAAAGTGGTGAAGAACATTAAAGAAAATAGCAAAAAAAGACCGATTCGGAAGAATCCTTCTTGAGTTTTCTGTTTTAATGGCCGACCTAATATTTTCTCAAAAGCATAAAACATGAGATGCCCCCCGTCTAAAAGAGGAATAGGAAAGAGATTTATTAGACCTAAACTTATAGAAATGTAAGCTGTTATACTTAAAAAAGCTATAAAACCAAATTGAGCAACTTGACCAGTAATCTTGGCTATTCTTATTGGTCCTCCTAATTGAGAAGAATCTCCCTTACCTTTAAACATTGAAAAAATAAAATCTAAAGAAGTTTTTGATACAAACCAAGTTTCTTTAACTGCATAATATATGGCTTTTGAGGGTCCTAATTTTTCCTTGTTAAACTCATTATTAGCAGGTGCAATCTGAATTCCTATAACTTTTTTTTTTACTTTATTTCCCAAAGAATCATTTGCATCTACTATAGAGGGATTAATAATAAAACTTATTTCTTTATCCTTTCTAAGAATTTTTATTTTAATTGTGTCAGATGTTGAAGCATTAATATAGGTGGGCACATCAGTTATACTTGTCACTTTATTGTTGTTTATAGATAATATTACATCATCTTTTTTTAGTCCTGCTGTGAGAGCTGGACTGTTTTCTTGTATCTCCTGAATCTTTGCAGGAGTAAAATCTTTTCCTACGAACATGTAAATTGTGCAAAAAATAAGAATTGCTAATAAAAAATTAGCCAAAGGACCAGCAGCTACAATTAGAGATCTTTGGTATAGGGGTTTTAAAATAAAAAGTTTTTTTCTATCACTTTCATTATATTTTTTTATTATTTTTAATTGTTCTGTCTCGCTAAAAACATTTCTATCACCAAAAAATTTAACATATCCACCCAAAGGAATTAGACAAAATTTCCAGCGTGTTCCATTTTTATCATTAAATCCAAAAATTTCTTTTCCAAAACCAATCGAAAAGTCTGTTACTCCAACTCCATATTTTCTTGCAAAGTAATAATGTCCATATTCATGAACAAACACAACTATAGTTATTAATACAATAAAAGGAAGTATAGAATTTAAAATTTCCATTCCCCAACTTTTGTAAAAATAAAATTTCTAAATGCAGTAACCCGAGCTACTTTTTTTAAAGATTCGGGATATACAAAGTGAGTTTCGGTTTTGGGACCTTCCTCGTTTGGTAACACCCTTGTCAAGTTAGGTATATTATAAGTAATATAATCTGGCAAAGCTGCTAAACCTACGCCACTTTGTACTGCTAAAAGTAAACCATAAACGCTATTAACTCTCATAACAGAGTCCCTTTTTTTTTTGTCTTTTTTTCCAAGTTTTAACGCCCAATCTGGGTTAAAAACAGGTGAAGGTGCGCCCCTTCCGTAAGTAATAAATTTGTGATTATTTAAATCACTGGTTTTTTTAGGGTAGCCATTTTTTTCCAAATAATCATTAGAACCGTATATATGATAATGAAAATCAACAAATTTTTTTTGAATATAATTAAGCTGCTTAGGCCTCCTCATCCAAATTCCTATATCAGCTTGTCTAGTACTTAAATCTAATTCTTCATCATCAAAAATTAATTCAACTTCAATATTTGGGTGCAATGTCATAAACTCTTGAATTCTAGGGGTCAACCAAGTTGTGCCGAAGCTTACTACTGTTGTTACTGCAATTTTGCCTTTTAATTTATCTTTTTCTTCACCTAAATTTGACTCAACATCTTTTAATTTAGAAATAACTTCATGGGCTGTTTTAAATAAATATTTTCCATTATCTGTTAATACTAATCCTCTTGCGTGTCTCTCAAAAAGTTTGATCTTCAAATCATTTTCTAATGACTGTATCTGCCTACTAATAGCAGATTGGCTTAAATTTAAGATAGTTGAAGCTTTAGTAAAACTACTTGCTTCTGCTACAGTGTGAAAAATTTTTAATTTGTCCCAGTCCATATGAGATGTATTATAGATTATTTGTTTGGATTTACTATAGCTCTACCAAAATACTCACCTTTAAGAAGCTTAGGGTAAGTTTCTATAAGTTCATTAAATGATAATTCTTTAGTAAATGATTGAATCTTATTAAAGTCTATTAGTTTTGAGGCCTCATTCCATAAGAATTCTCTTCTTTTAATTGAAGCACCTGAAGAATCTATTCCCCAAAGTTTAACGCCTCTTATTATAAATGGCATAACCGTTGTGTTAATTTTTATTCCTCCTGCATTGCCACAAGCTGCTACTATTCCATTTGGCTTAACTTGGGAAAAAATTTTAGTTAAAGCTTGTCCTCCGACCGTATCAACTACTCCATCCCAAATTCCTTTTTCTAATAATTTACTTTCCCCCTCAAATTCTTTTCGATCAATTATATTTTTTGCACCTAAATTTTTGAGATAATCATTTTTATCTTTTTTTCCAGTTACAGCATGTACGTCATAACCCATTTTTGATAAGATCATTACGGCTATACTGCCAACGCCGCCTGTGGAACCGGTTACAAGAACATCTTTAACTTTTTCTCCTAAGAGCAATTCTTCTCTTGCTTTTATAGCAAATGCGCATTGCAAAGCTGTAAAACCTGCTGTACCTAACATCATCGCTTTTTTATTGTCTAAAGTATTAGGGGTCTTTATTAAAAAATTTGAATCAACTTTTGCAAATTGTGAAAAACCTCCAAAGTAAGCTTCACCTACTCTAAATCCTGTTAATATAACGTTTTCATCTTTATTAAATTTACTGTCCTCGCTTTCCACTATCTTTCCAGAAAAATCTATACCTGGTACAAAAGGAAATTTTCTTACAATTTTTCCACCGTTGTTTAAAATTAAAGCGTCTTTATAATTTAGACTTGAATAATCAATTTTGATTAAAACATTGCCATCTTTTAAATGGTCAGTATCAATTTCTTTAATTTCTCTTGAAAATTTTTCATTTTGATTGTCAATAACTATAGCTTTAAATTTGTCAGGCATTTATTTGGCTATGTATCTTAAATATCTATTCTGAAAACTAAGATCTTCTTTAAAAGAACCTAGATAGTAGTTAGTTATAGTTGTGGCTTTTTCTTTTTTAATTCCTCTCATTGTCATACATTGGTGAGCAGCATCAATGGTTACGGCAACTCCTTTGGGATTAAGAGCAGTCATTAACGTTTTAGCTATTTGCATGGTTAGTCTCTCTTGAGTTTGTAATCTCTTTGAAAAAATTTCTACAGTTCTTGCAAGCTTGCTTAATCCAACAACTTTTTTATTTGGTATGTATGCTATATGTGCAACACCTATAATAGGAGCCATATGATGTTCGCAGTGACTTTCAAAAGTAATATTTTTCTCTACTACCATATCATCATAGCCTTCCACATCTCCAAAGGTTTTTAATAAATCAGCAGTTGCATCTTGGTTATAACCTTTAAAATATTCTTTGAAAGCTTTTACAACTCTTTTTGGAGTTTCTAACAATCCTTCTCTACTAGGATTTTCACCAATCCAGGCCAGTATTGTTTTAAAAGCTTCTTCAGCCTGTTTGTCTGTAACTTCAGCTTTTTTTGATGTTGTTTTATCAATGTCTTTTACTAATTTCATATCGCGCTCATTTTTATAGTACATATTTAACTAATGCAAATTGCTATTTTGTCTTTTTTTCACTATTTTAAGCATATGTTTAAAAAAAGAGAAAGTATATTAGAGGTAGAAGAAGGTAAATTTCTATCGCCAAAATTTGATAAAGATGGTCTGATTCCAGTAACAACTACAGACCATAATACTGGAGATGTTTTAATGCACGGTTACATGACTGAAGAAGCGTTAAAAAAAACAATTGAAAAAAAAGAAGCTTTTTACTGGAGTAGATCAAGAAATGCTTTATGGCACAAAGGTAAGACAAGTGGTTTTGTTCAAAAAGTAATAGATATAAGAATAGATGACGATCAAGATTCTTTGTGGATGTCAGTTGATATTGGTGAAGGCTCAAGTTGCCATGTAGGTTATAAGTCATGTTTTTATAGATCAATAAGTTTGGGTAAAATAGTAAATGATGAAGAAATTAAATTGGAGTTTAAAGAAAAAGAAAAAAAATTTGATCCAAAAAAAGTTTATAAAAACCAACCAAACCCTACTAAATTATGAAAGAAGATTTTATCAAAGAAAGTAAAGATAAAGTTTGCGAAGAATGTAAGGTTATGAATGATGAAGTTTTATCAAATTTAATTATGCATGGCTTTAAAATTTGTGACAGTTGTAAAATATCGAAAACAATTTTTCCTATCTAGAAACGACAACTATTGAAAATAATACTAAACCAATTATAAATCCACTTAGAAAAACTACTGCAAAAGCTTTCAATAAACTTTTGTAATCAAGAGCCTGTCTTACTGCAACAACCATACAAGCAAGAATCCAAAATTGAGCACCAATAAAAGTTACGGTCATTAATTCTGGGGTCAAACCAAATACTCTGATCATCCCGGGTGCGCTAGCAAAACCAATTGTCCTTAATAACTCACCAACATTACTTTTTGTTTGTTTGTCAGGAAGTATTTTTGTTCCAACAATAAAAATAAAAGAGGCCCAAATGAACCAATTTACTAAAGACATAGCTGGTCCCCATAGGAAGTTAGATGCGCCTATATGCATTGCTCCTACCCCCGCGGCTAAACTTGATAAAATTACAACTGCTGCTGCCTGTAAAGTAGCAGATTTATCATGTTCGACTTCTTCGTATAGTTCAGGATCGATTTTTATTGCTCGGTATATTCTATTAATGAATAAAGAAATCATATTTTTTTTAAAGCCTTAACCGTATATAACTTAATTATAGAAAAAATATATATGAAAATATCAAAAAATTTAGAGCTTGTTTTATCAGGATTATCTGCATCAATTGTTATAAGTGTTCTTGCATTTTTGACTTTAAGCACTTCTTCAGGGATATGGTTAATGTTTTCATTTGGAGCAACGGTTTGTATAGTTTTTATGCTTCATGATTTAGAAACAGCACAACCTAAAAATATATTTTTTGGACATTTAATATCTATTTTAGTAGGTGTTTTTTTTAATGAAACCATGGGAATCTCGTTTTATTCTTTAGGTTTATCTGTCGGAGTTGCAGTTGCCTTAATGGGATTTTTTAAAATTATGCACCCACCTGCAGCATCAAATCCTTTAGTAGCATTATTTATGGATTTGTCTTATGATTACATTCTTTTTCCAGTCATAACTGGGTCAATCGTAATAATTTTAATGTCTTTTTTTATCAATAAAATAATTTTGAAAAGGAATTATCCTAAAAGATGGTTTTAGTTATTATAAAACATAGGGCTCTGGTCTTTTTTTATTTTCTAATACTCTCTCAATTGAAAATGCTTTAAGATCTATAGACTGATAAGATCCTGTTGTAATTAATTCAGTTAGTGCTCTTCCTATTCCTGGCGCTTGCATTAAGCCTCTACCAGTAAAACCAGATGCCATATACAAATTTTCGTATTTTGGGTGTTTTCCAACTACAGCATTATTATCTAGCTTATTACAATCATAATAACCTGCCCAACCTCCTGTAAGTTTAAGCTCCTCAAAAATAGGAACTCTTTTTGCTAAAGCAGGCCAGACAAGCTCTTCAAAATGATTCCAGTCTGGTTCTAAATCACTAGCGTCAAAAGAAGATATTGGTGAGCCGGCTAAATACTCTTTACCTTCTGGTCTCCAATAAACACCTGTAGTAAAATCTGATGTCAATGGCATATCAGCTATATGCTTTGGACATTTAACTCTAAAAACAGTGTGCTTTTGAGGTACCACAGGAATATCTTTTAGCAATTTGTTTGTTAGATATCCTACTGCAGAAATTATAATTTTTGCTTTTATTTCTGAAATATTTTTTACTTCACCTTTGATGAATTCTGCTCCTAGTTCAACTGCTTTATTTTTTAATGCTCCGTGAAATAAATAAGGATCTATCCATCCCTCCATTTTATTGTCTGTGTAAGTTACTGTTTCTAAACCATTATCATTTAAATAAGGAAATATTTTTTTTAATTCTGAGCTTTTAATATTTTTTGTTCCAGCTTCACATTCTTGATGATTTTTTAAAGCCTCATATTGTTCTTTGGCATGTTCCGGTCCAAATAAAAATAAATATCCATTTGGAACAACGCTAGCTGTTGGTTTGGGATTTTTTTTTGTCTTCAATAGGTCTGGGATTTGAAAGATAAACTCTCTTGCAAATTTACCTAAAAGTATATTTTCTTTTTGAAAAAACTGTCTTCTAAATCCTCCTAAGGACAATGGGAAAGATGCAGTTTTATAACTTGGGTCTTTTTCTACAACTTTAACTTTTCTACCCTCTTTAGACAAAAAATAAGCTGTAGCTGCACCTATAATACCTCCACCTATAACAACAACATCGTCCATAAATATATTTAATATTTAATTAAGATTATAGATAGAAAAGTTCAGAATAAAAGCAAAACATAACCAACCTAAATAAGGAATCATTAATAAAGCACTGATTTTGTTCACTGGATAGTAAAGTTTTATTAACCATAAAACGAAAAATATAATTAAAGCAATTATTAGCAGTGATGCAAGTATTTGGTGCATTGCAAAAAATGCAATACTCCAACTAGCATTTATTAAAAGGTGTATATAAAAAATATTTAAAATTTTTTCTGTTTTTTTTGGACTTGACCAAATCAACCATGCAGCCACAGCTATCATTAAGTACAAAGTAATCCAAACAGGAGCGAAAATCCAATCAGGTGGATTAAATGTAGGTTTAATAATGCTAGAATACCAAGGTTCTTTGAAGTAATTTGTTATATATCCTCCCCACCATGCCATAAAAAATCCTAACAAAAGAAAAGGAACCAGATAAATTAGTTTTTTTTCATTAGTTTTAGACATTAAGCTATCTTAGACCTCCCGCCGTCTACTCCAATTATTTGCCCAGTAATCCATGAACTATCTTGGGTAAGAAGAAATCTTGCCATAGACGCAGCATCTTTTCCCTCTCCTATTCTTTTCAAAGGATGTGATTTAGCAATTCCTTCTGCAATTATTTTATTTTTTAACAACGGTTTTGCAATTTTTGAATTGGTTAAACTTGGTGCAATACAATTTACTTTTATTTTAGGGGCAAATTCTGCAGCTAAAGAAACTGTCAAACCTTCTACTGCGGCTTTTGCAGATGAAATTATACTATGGTTAGTAAAACCCTTTTGAGCTGCAACTGTAGAAAATAGAACTATAGATCCATTATTTTTTTTTAAATTTTCCTCAAAAATTTTAATTATTTCAGTTGCTGCAACTAAATTTAAAGTAAAACATGAAATAAAGTCTTGAGTTTTAGTGAGCCTAAATGGCTTAAGATCTATGGAACCGATACAATAAGCTATCCCTCCAATATCAGTACTTGAAAGCTCATCTTTTAAATTTTTTGTAAAATTAGAATTTAAGACATCGCATATTGAATATTTATAATTTAGTTTAGAAGAAAGCTCTTTGAGTTCAGTCTCGTTTCTACCAATTAGATGGCACTCTTCTCCTGTATCGTGTAACTGATGGGCTAAACTTGAACCTATCGCTCCCGTCGCTCCAAAAATTAGGTGCTTTGTAGACATTAGACATTTATAATGTCTAATCTTCAAAAGTCTTACAGCTATCTTGACGCAGTTTTTTAATAGTTTTTTTTTGTTTTTTAGCTAAATTGTTAGAATGATAAAGAAATTATGGATTACAGGAGCAAGCAGTGGTATTGGAAAAGCAGTGGCAGAAAAGTTTGCCAGAGAACAGTGGAAAGTAGCAATATCAGCAAGAAGAGAAAATTTACTGAAGGAAATAGCCCAACAAAAAAATATATACTCCTATCCGTTAGATGTAACTGAATTGCAAAAAACCAAAGAAGTTTTTTCAAACATATTGAACGATTTTGATGGTCTAGATTTATGTATTTTTTGTAGTGGTACATATAATCCAAAATTAGAAAGTCAAATAAATATTGATCAAATAAAAAACGTTATGAACGTAAATTTTTTTGGAGTTCTTAATTGTATTAACGCAGCTGAAAATTATTTTAAAGAAAAAAAATCTGGACATATTTCTATAGTTTCCTCAATAGCAGGATATAGAGGTTTACCGAATTCTAGTGGTTATGGGCCTTCAAAAGCTGCTTTAACAAATTTAACAGAGAGTTTGTATTTTGATTTTAAAAAGCACAATGTAAAAATTTCACTCATCTCTCCAGGATTTATTAAAACTCCTTTAACTGATAAGAATGAATTTAAAATGCCATTTATAAAATCGCCAGAATTTGCAGCTGAAAAAATTTTTGATGGCTTGGTAAGAAGTAACTCATTTGAGATAACTTTTCCTAAACAATTAACAATAATTTTTAAAATTTTTAGAATTTTACCAAATAAAATTTATTTGTATCTTGTTAAAAAACTTGTAAGACGCTAGTCTTTCACAAACATAACAGTTAGTTCAGCAACTTTAAAACCAAATTTAGTCATAGTCGCTCTATTTATTGCAACCCTATCATCTTGTTTGAAAATCCAATCGTCAAAAGTAATTTTAATATTTTTTCCTTTTACCGGAACAAGCAAAACATATTCAAATTTAAAAATTGGTCCGTATGAAAAACCTTTGGCTTTTCCTGCTACATCTCCAGCAGTGCCCTCATAATTATGTTCATCTATTTTAATAATTTTCCATTGTCTTTCTTGTATTTCTCCATCCGACCAATCAAATTTTTCGTCTAAAATTAATTGTTTACCATCCCATTTTCCATCTAATGTTGCAGAAAATTGTCTGGTAACTTTACCAGATCTATTTTGTAAAATACCCCAAGCTTTTACTTTTCCTGAAAGGTATTCTTCTATAATTAATCTTGGTTTCTGATCTTTAAAATCTGTCGGTTTCATGTTGTTTGTACAATTTGTTAAAAAAATAATTAAAATTAAACCAAGAATTTTTTTCATGGCAACTATCTATTAGACATGGAAAATTGAATCAAGTCTATATTTTTTGCTTTAAATCCTGCTTCGCAATAAGACAAGTAAAATTCCCACATTCTTTTAAAATATTCATCAAATCCAAGAGGTGAAATATTGTCCCAGGCTCTAAAGAAATTGGTTCTCCATGCTGAAAGTGTTTTTGCATAATCATCTGAATAAGAATTAATTTTTTCTAAATATAATTCATTATCTTTAGAAATTTGCTTAATTTGATTAAGTGAAGGTAGAAACCCACCAGGAAAAATATATTTTTGAATAAAATCCTCACTGTTTCTATAACGATCAAATAGATCATCTCTTATTGTAATTCCTTGGATCGCAGCAAGACCATTGGGTTTAAGTGAATTTTTTATTTTTCTAAAATATTGATTTAAATATTTTTCTCCTACCGCTTCTATCATCTCGATAGAAACCACTTTATCATACTTATCCTTTAAATCTCTGTAATCTAAGAACATAACATTTACTTTATTATTCAACCCGTTTTTAAAAATCCTTTTTTTTGAGTATTCAAATTGTTTTTTAGAAATTGTAATACAATCTATAATAACATCATGTTTCTTCGCCAAATATTCTGAAAATCCTCCCCAACCACATCCAATTTCTAAAATTTTATTTCCATTTTTTAAATGAAGTAAATCAATTAATTTTTGATACTTATTCTTTTGAGCTACTTCTAAATCATTGTTATTATTTTCATATATAGCACTTGAATAAGTTAAAGATTTGTCTAACCAAGTTGAAAAAAAATCATTTCCAAGATCATAGTGTTTTGAAATATTTTCTAAGCTATTTGATTTTGTGTTAGATGCAAAAATTCTTTTTAAAATATTTTTTACTGTTTGTAATTTAACACTTCCAGAGAATGAATAAATAGTTCTTATGTTTCTTGCGGTAAGCTCAATTAAATTAGTTAAATTTGTAGTATAAAAATCTTTATTTACATGGGCTTCTCCTAAAGCTGAACTACCTCCTAAAATAATATTTAGATAAAACTTGGGATTAATTATTTTTATCTCTGCTGTGAATAGATTTTCTAAATCTCCAAAATGGTAAACTTTGCCGTCATAATTCACCAATTTCAGGTTTCCGTTTTGAATTAATTTCAATTTACTTAAAACAAATTTTTCTGGAATTTTAAATATACTCATAAATTTTCCTCGTAACTTAGGTTATTCTTAATCTTTTTATCTCTTTTTCTAAATATCGCTCCTTTTTTCCATAAAAGTAATGCTTCAAAATGTATCGCACTAATTATTTTGATTGTCATTAATGGGTATTTAAAAAAATTTACAATTAATTGTTTTAGATTAAATTCTTTTCTTTCCCCTGTTTGAACTGCAGTTAAAATAGTATCCTCATTATCAGTTTGTTTAATTGATACTGATAATTTTTCATTGGGGTTTAACAATCTAAAATTATAAAATGTATCCATATTCATAAATGGAGATACATAAAACTTCTTTTTACATTTTTGGTCTAAGGCATTGCTGTCTTTAACTTTGAAAATATAAGTGTGTTGTTCATTAAAAGTATTTTTTACTTCATAAAAAATTACTTTTAATTTTTCATCTTGATAACAATAAAAAATACTTAAAGGGTTAAATACATAACCAAATATTCTTGGGTAACATAGTAGTTTAATTTTATTAATATTTTCTTCTATATTAAATTTTCTTAAATTTTCTATTACCCAAACTTTTAAAGATTTTCCGTCCCTATCACCATGATCTTTATTGTAAAAACTAAAAATATTAAATCTATTGAATGAAAAAATAATATTATCCTTATCTAATTTTTCAATTTCATCTAAATCGATAAAAAAAGAAAAAGTTTTATATTTTAAAAAATGTTTAACTGGCTTAAACCTTTTATGGGTTACTACTCCGTTATAAATACATGAATTCATCAAATTTTAAAGTTTTCTATTAAATCGATAGTTGATTTTAGTCCATCTTCATGAAAACCGTAACCAAAATAACTTCCACAATACCAACTTCTTTTTTTTCCTTGTATAGACTGTAAGGATTTTTGTAATTTTAAAGTTTCCTTATTAAAATATGGATGGGTAAAATTAACGTTTTTTATAATTTTCTGTTTTTCTATTTCATAAATCGGATTTAAGGTTAAAAAAAAATTATCATCACACTCTAAATTTTGTAAATTATTCAGCCAATAAGTCACACAAGTCTTGCTTCCTTTAGATATAGAATTCCAACTAGACCAAGCTAGTTTCTTTCTGGGCATTAATTTTTTATCCGTATGTAGGACTGCACTATTAGATACATATTTAAATTTACTTAAAATTCTTGTTTCATCATCCGTTGGATTTTCTAACATTTGTAAACTTTGATCTGCGTGAGAAGCCAAAATTACATGATCATAATCTAAATATTCGTCTCCGATTGTTACTCTGACATTGTCTTCGCTTCTACTAATTCTATTTACTTTATAGTTCTTAAATATTTCTCCACTTATTTTTTTTAACACTTTTTCTACATAAGTTCTGCTTCTAGATGTAACCGTATACCATTGAGGTCTATTCTTTAATTTAAACAAACCATGATTTGTAAAAAACTTCAAAAAAAGTTCTAAGGGCATATCTTTAGCTTTATTTAAAGGCATTGACCATATAGCCGCAACCATAGGGATAATATGATATTCAATTAAATATTTAGAATAATTAGACTTGTCTAAAAAACTACCAAGCGTTTCTCCATCCAAATTTTTATGAAGTAAAGAAGGTGCGTTTTTATAAAACGTAATAATTTCTTTTATCATTTTTAAAAAATTTAAATTAAAAATATTTAATTTATTGGCAAAAATACCTTTCATTCCTCGACCACTATATTCAATACTAGTATCCTTTATAGAAACTGAAAATGACATATCACTCTTTTCAAAAGGGACTTCTAATTCTTTAAAAAAATTAATTAAGTTAGGATATGTAAGTTCATTAAAAACTATAAAACCTAAATCTACTGGAATAGTTTTTATTTTATTTTTAATATCGTAAGTATAAGAGTGACCTCCAAAATAATCTTCTTGCTCGAAAAGATCTACTTTAAATTTTTTTGATAGATAATAAGCGGCAGATAAACCTGAAATTCCCGAACCAATAACTGCTATTTTCATTATTTAAGCAGCTGCATCTTTATATTCATCCATAGATGGACAAGAACATAC
>MDTB01132293.1_pt1 | contig 12407 bp, 4 predicted proteins | sample 811161 | NCBI WGS metagenome assembly MDTB01 (sample SAMN05326650, study PRJNA326480) | marine metagenome | isolation source: seawater | place: Mediterranean Sea | collected 2009 | reverse complement strand
TGTGTGAGCACTCTCCTTGCCTCCTTCGCAAGAGCGGCCTGCGCCTCGTCCTGGTGCGCCGAGTGAATTAAAGCCCTCTTTGCGCTTGCCAGCAGGCCCTCACTCGCCCGGATATGTTTGTTACGGGTTTCATACAGAATTTCATATCCTCTCTGTACGGGCTTCTCGCCCAGCACGTCTTCGATCTTGATTTCCTTGCCCTTTGAAGCGGCGACCTGCTCCATGAGCTTGACTTTATCCGCAAGAACAGAGAGAAATTGGTACGCGTCACTCTTCCTGTTTCTCAACATGCGCGCCTTAAAGCAGCGCAACATGATAGATTTTTTAGCATCGTGGCGCTTAGCAAGAGCGTTAGCAGCCTTATGTCCACACAGAAGGAGGAAAGAGACAGCCTTGGCCTGATGCGCCTGGTGCAAGAGGAATTTCTTCGCCTTTTGAAGGACAGTTTCCTGCACTTGTGCTCGTACAGCACGACGCATAAGCCAAATAATCGCACCTTTTTTTCTCTCATTGTACCACTTGAGGTGATTCTTCCAGGTCCACGTGGAGGCATCCCCAGAATACAGCTTTTGTCTCTCAAGCCATCCATTGATAGGGAGAATGCTGCGCCCATTCTGTTTCTGAATGATAGTCACTTTGCCACTTATAACGAACTCACGATAATTGATCTGATCTTCGTCGCTATCGACTTGTGCATCCAAGAATTCTTCCACGTCTGCTCGCAAGGCGTGGGGCGGGGCCAAGTTGACGAGGACCCTTCCGAAAACCCCCCAAGTCACGTAGCCCGTCTTCTCCGAGTCGATCAGCTCCAGCATGTCTTGCAATTTGCTGAGAAACGTCTGTGTTTTCTTCATGCCCATCTTCTTACTGAAGAGATTTTGAATAAAGCGGTGATCCAGCAGCTTCTCAGCGCGTATCCTGAGCTTTCTCGATGGCTTCTTCGGGCTCTTCTCCTCCTCTGCGGCTTCCTCCTCCTCTTCCTCCTCGTCCTCCTCCTCGTCCATTTCTGACACAGAAACTGACAACAAGGATTCCTCGTCGTCATTTACTTCGCTAACCAGCTTGGGAGCCGGGAGCTTGGAGAAGCTCTCGTCGTTGGCCAGCGGATCTAGCTCAAAGAGGAAATCTGTGGCGGTTGCGGCGGGCAGAACCTGGGACATGGGCGACCCTCGATTTACGTTCCCTATACCGGGACTCGAGTAGCTGGGACCTGTCGTCTTGCCCCTTACTTGAGGCATTAGCAAGCCATCTTGCTTCTCAATCTGATTGCTTTTGCCACCGCTGGACAGTGTGTTCAGCCCGTATACGTCATCCACGGTGTGGCGATGCACCGCACTGACCTTTACAGCATCGTCTGCCCAGGATGAGCCGCTGGCAGCCATCAGATCATCATTATCAGCGACAATAGAACCACCTTCTTGCGGAGGGGGGGGCTGGTACTTCATCACTCTATGGAGCTCCTTGGCCGACTCCCTATTCGGGTTCTCACGGAGGGATTGATTCCGTAGCTTGAACATAGTAGAAGCTTTCATCTGGCGTATACCTGCAGGGCGAGCCACGTCATCAAGCTTAGGTCGGCTGCTAAACATGGAATTATTGCCAAAGGCACTCGCGAAGCTGCTGCTGGCGCTATCCATGCTATCATCCACGCTCATCTCATCAAACTCGTTGATGCCCCCGCGGGAAGCCCGGCCAGGTGAGCGGAGGCGCACTCGCTCCGATGTATCAAGAGTCGGCCCAGGTAAATTCTGTGCCACCGTCTCAAGGAACACCTGTTCTTTGCTCACATTCACGGCACCCCCATCATCAAATATCCTGCTCAGCGCCTTGGCGTTGTCTTCGCTCACCACGTATGGCACGAAGGGGGCGGAGTTTCGCGTAACGTTGCTATGGCTGCTCAGGATACTTTCCATAAACGACACACTACCTTCCTTGTTCCCTACAAAGCCAGGCATTCCAATAAACTCGTTCTGCTTGCTGTCCACGGACGGATGGTCCACAGATGACTCAGCCAAAGTCAAGGAGTCGCCCATTCCGACACCCAGTTGACTCAGACTCATGGTCATGCTGATGTCCTTCAGCTTCTCGTGAGACTCCTCCTCCGCGCACAAGTAAGTACAAAGTTGACTTGCATATTCTCTCGTAGCGCCAGCCAGTGTGTGCGAGTTGAGGATCCCATACAGAACACCCGGCACGCCCGCATGTAGCATAACTTTCCTCGAGAACTCTGCATTTTCCTCGATCAGGTTTATCAAGACCCATATACTCGTAGTCTCGATCAGATGGTCTGCAGTGAGCCTCCTTAGAGTCTGCACAATGAAGAAGACGAGCTTCTCAATCTTCTGGTTCTTCTTGGTGTTCAATTTCTTGATTTTCTTTACATCAGTCAGATCCTTTAGGATGGTTTTTGCCGTCAAATTACTTTTTGATATGGATGCTTGATCCGTGGATAGCATTGCCTTGCTGTAGATGGCCTCATACGAGCTTGACCCCCGATTCATGTCAATCAGCTGTTTCGCCCCAAATCACCAATTTATAGGTACTCTCATGGAATTTTCACGAGGTGAGTACATAGAATAATTTGATAACCTTAAAATAAGACAATCTATAGCACCATATCCCTCATATGACGGCTCTGATAGCCCAACAAATCAGATGACCAGCTGCGATGCGACATTTTATAATTATCGGCCAAGGATATCATCAAGTGACTATAATGATCCATATAAATTAAGAGTGTAAATATATAAGACTCTCAAGTGTAAGAATCTGGAACAAGTTTCTTGGTGGAGATATGAGTACGAGGGACCAAGAAAAAGCCATTTTGAGAGCCAAGAAGGCAGCCTTGCGCAAGGTAGAGGAGAAGCGCCAAAAAGATATACTAGAGTCTGAGAAAGCTCAGGCGTGGATTGAGCTTCTAGGACAATGTGAGGACTCTGCTGAGTATGCTCGTAGTGAGAAGGCGGCGCAAAAGGCAAGGAAATTGTGCAGAGGAGGCATCCCGCCGCATATGCGAGGGAAGGTGTGGCCTATATTGATCGGCAAGGACGAAGTAATTGATCAGACACAATTTAGTGTCTTGAGGGAAAAGGCAGACAAGCTAAGAAAGAGCTCTGGCCTTGGTGTCCCTAGAGATAGTGTAGGCTACGTAAGGCAACCTGAACCACAGGTCGAGTCCGTTCCCCCGTCCTCTTCCTCTTTACTCGGGGAGGAGCAGGAGAAGATTGAGGAGAAAAAAATTGGACTAGGCCTCAAAAGGGATAGTCTAGACATCGGCATGGAGCGATTAGTACTTGATGTCGACGAGGTTGTACAGGTAGAGGGAGCTCGTGGAAATATAGATCCAATGGTGGATACACTGGTAAACTTGCATACTAAGGACAGTGGTGCACAATTAAGTGAGATGAAGGGAAGCTTGGTCCAAAGCACAGCCTCTTCTATCGACGAAGTAATGCGAAGTGGAAGCATCGACTTGCGGGCGAGCTTCGACCTGGCGAAGAACGCGTTTTCCTTGGACCAACCCACGCCTCCACGCAAAGGGAAGCCGTCCAATGGCGACTCTGACTTCGTCATATCTTCTGAGAAGGCAGTGCCGCCAGCACTGCCTTCTTTAAGTCATGAGGATGACGCCAGCGAAGGCGAGTGTGGCAGGGGGTCTGGGTCTTCCTCAGGGAGGTCCTTGCACTCTAGCGCCCAGGGGGGCGGTGGTGAAGTTCATGAGGAGGAGAAGTTGTACAGTGCCGAGCTCATCAAGTATGACCTGCCACGTACACTGCCTACACTAAAATTCTTCCATGATGGTGGTTCTTTGAACTCCGACTTGGAGAGGGTCCTTTGCGCATACATTGTCCACTCACCTCAGGTGGGCTACGTACAGGGCATGTCTTTCGTGGTGGCCATGCTACTGCTCTATCTTGATGATAGCGAGGCCTTGTCATGCTTTGTGAACCTCCTGAAAAGACGTGGAATCGGCGAATTTTACCACTTGCAGAAAGAGGCTCTTGATGCTTACGTGAATTGCTTCGATTATTTCTTCGAGCAATCCTTACCTTTGTTGTATCACCACTTGAAGCGAGAGGGATTGTCTAGCGATATGTTCCTCCTGGACTGGCATCTCACTCTGTTTGTGAAGCCACTGCCTTTGGATTGCGCTGCGCGCGTGTGGGACATCTTTTTGGGTGCTGACGAGACATACGGACTCCGCATTGCACTCGGCATCTTGCGCTTATTCGCCCCCGAGCTCAGCACCATGGATTTAGAGAGCCTTATGTCCTTTCTCACGCGTCTCCCAGAAAACCTACGAGCAGATGCTCTGCTGCAGAGTGTCGAAGAAATTAAAATTCCGTACAAAAAGTTCGAGAAAGTTCGCGAAAGGGAGCTTGCGAAGGTCTCCGGGCAAGGTGTGGGTGACAAGAGGGAGAAGGACGGCTGCGTATTAGTCTAAATCCTTTCTTTCGTTGCACGCTACTATTTTACTATGTGCATTGCATCACGTATTGATTCAAATCAAGTACACTTGAAATAATAATTCCTATAACGGCTTCCTTACTCCTTTTCCTCGGCTGAGGCGGCCCCAATGACTTCCTCGGAGGCCTCCGCGTTCGGAAGCTCTCCACCTTCTGCAACTAAAAGGAGTTGATCGAACTTCTTCCTGGCCTTTTCTTCAGCCACCCTCTCTCTCTCTGCTCCAATGGCCTCGAGCCGGTCGGCCAAATATAAGATGGGATCCTCAGGTCGCGTGCGGATGATCTCCACCATGCATGCCGACAGCTCAGTCATGACGTTCGCAAGTAAGTAGTTCTGCAGCTCTGTGGCCTTCTCCACCAAACCTTCACGGACGTGCTCTTTTGCCCCCCCTACGATCTTCGTCATCTCCTCACGTAGTGCCACCTGCTCAGCCTGATCCTCGTTAGACGACACATTCGATGCCATGTTAGCAGCAGCAGTAGCTAAAGGAGCACCATCGTTGAGGGCCTGTGCCGCTACCTCTCCTGCATTGGCCTCGCTTGACTCCTTATCTTGTGGTTTTGAGAGTGCAGCCTGCTGCTCAGGAGTGAGCCACCCCACCGTTCCGTGCACCGCAGCAAGCTCTTGGCCCGCTTTAAGTGCAGCTTCTTCGACTGAGATGGCATCAGTCTTGATGCGGAAGACGAAACTTGTACACTCTTCGCTCGCTACCATCTCCAAAATGGCCTTGTGACTCATGGTGAACTCGGGCTCCACAGGTCCCGCCTCCTCTTCTCCATCTCCCTGCTTGCCTTCCGCGCTGGCTTCCCCCTCTGGACCCGGGGCTGCAAGATCAACCTCATGGGAAGGCTCCGGCTCTGGGATCGGTATAGACTCCAGTTGTGCAGTATATCCAGCCAATACGGGTTCAAAGGCTTTGATGGCAGCCTGCGCTTCCTTGCTCGCCTTCTTCATGTCGCCATCCACAATGCCCTCCTTCTCATGCAGCCGCGACATCAGGACCTGGTCCGAGCACTGCAACTCAAGGATCATCTCCGGAAACACAGGCAAGGGCGCAGAAACCGGCTGAGTGCTAGCAGTAGGGACAGGAATTTCAGCATTCGCGGTTTCTTCCGTGGTGACGGGGGCCTCATCAGGAGCTCCTCCTTCTCCCTCTCCCTCAACGTTGGGCAAGGAAGTGGTACTGAGGGCCGTCATGACCTCCTTTAGCTGTTCATAGCTCGACACTAGCTCCGTCTGCCATATATCCATCACAAAGCCCCTTCGTAAAGCCTTCTTGTCCGTCTTGATCACGTACGCCAAGCACTTGCGTTTGGTCTCAGCTGACAAGGCTTGCAGCAGAGTGTCGTCCACTACCACAGTTGCTGGGTCAATGGCAACCTCCTCAGGTTCCTCACCTTTTTTGGGAGGTTTCTTGCCCTCTGCGGCCTTGGCCTCCACAATGGCCATAATCTCGCCCTTCAACGCGCTCCCTGCCGAGTCCTGCCCCGAAGACACGGTGGGATTCCGCAGTGCGAATGCCACCGCGGCGGGGATGTCTACGTACAAGCATTGGAATGTCTCCTCGATGCTCTTCGCTACGGTAGTCTTACCAGACTGAGGATTGCCAGTCACAAAGATACTTACAGGCACAAGCTGGTGGCCTGAAACGAACTCGTCCCATACACTCCCTATCGAGTTGAGGAGGCCTCCACCGCCCACTCCGGGGATGCCACTGCCAACCCTCGAGAGCACGACAGACGACGAAAAGGAAAGATCAGTGCTCCAAATCAATGATTTGGGCAAAGAGGATGCCTCGTCCACTACACTCAGTAAAACTTCCTCTTGAGAAGAGTATTCAATGCCGTCCGCGGCCGTGACGGGGCTCCCGTCAACGTGGCTCAATACTGCTTCGATGGTGGAGTTCAAGGTGAGATTGGAGCAGTCAGAAGCAGGCAGAAATTTCTGTCCGTTCAAGTCACTTCCGATTCCTTTCATAATGAGCTTTGCCAGGTCCTTATAGTGCATCATGGGCACTTTGTTGTCCCCCCCCAACATCGACTGGAGCTTGACCTTGGCCGACTCGCTGCCTATTCCATAATTCCAAATTTGTTTGAACACACCCTCCATATCATGGCCTTCTCCACCATAAATCAATCCTAAGCCTATCACGGTCACGTCTGCAGTAGCCGCTGCTGCCACTGTCATAAGCTTGTTCTCGAAGGAGTACAAGTCGTGACTTCCCGGAAGAGGTTCGCGCTTCCGGAATAACTTCTCCAGAGAATCCCCAATTTCTCCTTGCTGCTGTGTCTCGCCATCAGTCACCTCATCAAATTGATGAAAGCTCTTGCCAGCCCAGGTCAACACTGAAGAGAGGAACACGATCCGAGGAGCCATAACTGCTTGACTGCTGCTCATATAGCCCATGATGGCCTCGCAAGCATCCACATCTCCGCTTCCGAGTACTATCACTACATGAGCAGTGCTATTTGCCCCATGTAGAGGGTACTGGCCGCTGTAGCAGTAGCTCTTTACAGAGTAAAGCAGTTCCTCCACCGGCAGTTTGTACAGCGATAGATCCTCGCTAGAGCCGATGAGCTCGCCCAGTTCGGAGATAAACGTCTCCTGGCTAGTGGGCCCAGCAGGTATGAACACGTTCATGGTCCACCTAGCGTGCACACTAAACTGAAGAAACTTTCCCGGTGAAATAAAGGGCCCGTCTTTGACGATGTTGCGGACCGGGCAAAGTCAGCTTATCGACGTTCTGATATACATCTTATTTACAGTGTGGGGCATCGAGTCAGGGACTTACGTGCAAAAATTTTGTGAATATCTAATTTAGACGCGCGAGAATATGAATACGGTGATCAGAATGCTTGCGATCGCTGCACTCGCACTGGGTCTTGCAGTAGAGGCCTTCAGGGCGTCACCATCATCAATTAAGAGTGTGATTCGCTCGCGGACACATATCAATACAGATACAAGGCGAGGAATGCCACCACTGAATACCAATCCAAGGAAGATAGACGTAGGAGAGGAGTCCATCGCTCGGTTCGGCAAGGTAAGTACGACTTCGTTCTGAAAAGAGAGATTCGGTGTAAACTGCCGTCTAAATGGGAAGAGATAACACTTCAATACATTTATGATTCGACCAATTTCATTTAGCATACATTGCTAACGTATGTGTCTATTTTCGCAACTCCTAACCTATTTCTTGCTGATGTCACTTATCATGACCCTTCAGTCTCTTGTTAAGCATGAGCTTTTGACAGCCGCTGATGAGATACAATTGGCTCGTCAGTATCGCTTGGGACAGCATGTGGATACACATGCGAAGAAGATGTCGGAGAAGCTCGGTAGGGAGGCGAGCAACGCCGAAGTGGCGAAGGCCCTGGAGATCGAGGAATACAAGGTTCCTTTCTTGAGTGAACGCGGCAATGCGGCGAAGAGTACCTTGGTGAGAGCGAACATGCGGCTTGTATTCCACATGGCCAAGTACTATAGATTCAGGGGGTTAAGTTACCCTGACCTGGTGCAAGAAGGCACATTCGGGCTCATGAAGGCTGTGGACCGATACGACCCGAATAGAGGGTTCCGCTTCTCTACATACGCCTCGTGGTGGATCAAGCAGTCTGTAAGCAGGGCGATTGCTGAGAAATCGCGTATTGTGAGACTCCCAGTGCACATTCACGACCTTATGGTGAGCATGAGCAGGGCGGAGAGGCAGTTCGCTATCGCGAACAACCGCAAGCCCACGCCCGACGAGTTGGCCGAGAGATTGGCATTACCTGTTCAGAAGGTGGAACTACTGAAGAAGTGCGGTCGTGATGTGAATTCCATGGATGAGAACATTTACAACAACAACGCTAAGGCCGCCACCAACAATGAGGTACAGGTCAAGGACCGCTTGCAGTCGAGTGGGTCTGAGCCGTTACAACTGAACGAGCGCAACAGCCAGAGGCAAGAGCTGCGTCGAGCTATGCGCAGCTTGACCGAGCGCGAGGCCCAAATCGTTGAGATGCGATTCGGTCTTGCTGACGGTAACCCCATGACCTTGGAAGACATCGGTAAGCAGTTTAACGTGACGCGAGAGAGAATCCGTCAGATTGAGGCGCGCGCTTTGTCTAAGATGAGGCATCCGATGAAAGCAGGGGAGCTGCGAGAGATCTTTCAGGATGACAACCTGGCCCAGCAGGTGGCGCTCGCCCAGCAGATATTCGACAACCAGGACAAAAGCGATGGCGGGGCCGGCAAGAACAAAGTGCTCATCTCTGCCGATTAAATTTTGACCCGATTCTCAGGAGATTCGCTAAAATTACATACTGATGTAGTTTGTAAAATTGCACAAAAGTATTCGACGATATGGATTGCCACTGACTTCGAGGCTCCTAACGCGGCTTTGACGGCAGATAGACGACAACTATTGCATTCAGTGACATCATAAAATATCATTCTATAGCTTTTTTTAATCAAAATAATGCTTCTTTGTGAGCACATAGAGCAACTCAGCCCTCCCTTTCTTCCCTTCTGGAAACAGTTTTTACAAGGGGTGATAGTGTCCCCCATAGACGTCGGCAATGTCTATTGCGCAGTGTAGTATCTGCAGTCACTATGACAAGAATATTGCGGTGATCTGCGAGATGCGGTGTCTTATCTGCGCGCGCTGCCAAGGCAATCAGGTCATCCAGCAACTCTTGGTGGACAAAGTGAAGCCCACGGAGGCCATCTGCCCTTTGTGCGAAAAGACTATGTCCAGGACGATGGCTAAATGGTGTCGCAAGCTCGAGGACAACTTACAGGCACATGCTGGAGTGGATATTACCGATGGAGCGCGCGTGGTAGGCAACCTCGATTGCGTGCCGAGCACTTACTCGACGTTCCTGCGGAAGTTTACCCTGTTGTATGGAGACTTGGGCGGCGTAAAGGACATTCGTTCGGGAGAGGAGGAGCTTGTAGATACAAAGGAACAGAAATTGTATGTCTCTGACATTGTGTACAAACCTCCAATTGTGAGTCGGGATGTGGCACAAGAGTTTGCTTGTGACTGCTTCTGTGCGCAATGGCAAATAGTCTTAAAAGCAGGAGATGAGAGTATGGCTTCTATTTTAAAGAAATTGTGCAGTAAGAAGAAGATGACACACCGCGCGAACGACTTCCGAGCCAAGGGCATCATGGACTATTTTGGGACTCCGCACGAGACTTTGGGGAAAGCGCCAATCCTGGTTTTATTGGGAAGGATTACGGGATTGCTACCACGCAACAAGACAATAGGGTATACATCCAAAGTAATTCGCAAGGCCTGGGGTCCTGTGGCCACGTGTGTGATGGTGATAGCGTACTGCGAGACGGTTTGGAAGAACAATGTGTTGAAGAGCGAAGATGGCGAGCCTGATGTTGAAGAGGTGCGACATAAGCTCAATAAGTGCTCGAATAATAAGCAATTCAGCATAAGAAGGAGCTTGCGCCTCCTGCAAATTCTTTTCCAAAGCGATCAACCTCACTGGATTATGGCACCGTACTTATCTGCATGCAAGGAGTACAGCTCCCAGTGCCCATGGAGCTCTGAGTCTAAGGCTCGCTTGTATCATCTAATCTTCTGGACAAGCCAGCAAGTTATGAAGAAAGACGGGTTCCTGAGTGCTGATCTGTCCTCTCTCATCGAGGAGAAGGCCAAGGAGCTATGGAAGGCTCAAGTCAAGCACAGGGGAGAAGGGGAGCACCTGACCTTCGGGGAGACGGCTCCCATGGAAGGCGCGGAGGACATTCGCACATTTGATATGGTGACTGAGGAACAATTCCTCTTCTCTGCAGGTCACTATTACCTCACTGCCGGTCACCTGGGGATCGTGTGTGTTGAGGGGTGGGAGCAGGAGTGCTTGTTGATGAATGAGTACCTGACCAGAGCTGTCATATCAAATGGCAGGAGAATGGCTATTCGGGGAGTATACGAAGCAAAGACATCCACACTAAGCATTGGGGAGAAGAATGCCTTGCTACGTATCTTGAAGTGGTATGCTAATGCGGCCAAGCGGGAGGTTGACTGGGAGGAGGTGAGAGAAATTAACCTACAGCGCGACTTCCCGTTTCACATACCGGAATCCTTAATGGAAAAGACCACAGCGGAGTTGAACCATCACGCGGAAAATGTGGCCATTGAGTATGACATGAAGCACGCAGAGGAGTTCGCTCACGACGTCGAGCTATTCGCTACAAGGAAGTTAGGGCCTGCATACACCAACGAGCCCTTGATGCGAATGACTCGCGATGAGATGAATTGGGAAGACGATAGAGATGATCTCAGCGCGAATAAACGGAGAATAAGCGCGGGTGGTAGAGCGGTCGAAGAGCAGAAAGGCGGGCACCGGCACCACAAGCTCCATGCGGGTCAAAGGGAGTTGCATGAGTTGGTGGAAGATCTGCCTGCTCTGTCAACGATCGCCTATAAGTCACCACATCCTATGAGGAACACAGTCAGCATGACTGACTTAATCGACAATGACCCGCAGGTCCTGCAGAAATTGCGTTTGTTGAACAAAGTACCCATAGGACCTCATAGTGACGATAAGCATCTGAAACTGTTACGAGATGATGTGTCTGGTATCTTCAGCGTCACTTCGCTGATTGACGCAGGCATAGAGGACTCCGTCTCGGTTGACGACTCGGCGACTATTTCCTCGAGCATATTTGGTGATGAAAATAGTGTCGGGGCTGGTGACGAGCAGCTAAATCTGTCTGGCATCGAAGAAGAGGAAATAAGCGTAGGTAGTGTTGAGTCTCTGACTCCATCACAAACTCCACATCTTCAGACGCAGACTTCCACGCAAAGCATTCCCAGCTTTTCTACTAGGGGCCAGGACTCTAAGGCGAAGGATGGGCCAAAAGAAGTGCAGAGCCGTAGCATCACGCCTGACCAGAAGTATGCTGTAAAAAGAGAGGACCAAAATTACCGGCGAACCAACAACGCGGCGCGTTCTTACTCCCGACAGACTAGTAATGGCAACACAGCGAGAAAGCGCGCGATGAAGAAGATCGAAGATGAGAAAAATAGAAGAGCCGAGGAGACCAACGAGAAGAACCTGGCCAAAAGCCTGGCAAGAATTGCCGAATATGAATTGGGCGAGAGACAGGAAGCCCGAAGGAGGGATAAAGAGGAGAAGAGCAGCTTTGATCTGCACTCAGTAATGCCAGGCCCTGACGAGCCCACTACCCCTGCCATGTCTGCACAGAGTGCGTTGGCTGCCGAACAGGCCCATAGGCGACTGAATATGACTGATGGGGCCGTCACTTTGCCGGTTTTTAGGATGGTTGCCAATAATCACTTCAAGCCATGGCAGTTAAAAGTCCTCGAGGATCTTGACATCAGCGACTCCCGCTTAGGGGTCGAGGCCACGAGGCTTCTAGCACAGAAATTAGAGGTGGAGTGCCGTTTGGTGACTCTCAAGGCAGCAGGCAACCAGATGGGAGAAAGTGGGTGTAGCGCGTTGCTGCAGAGTATGCGTGAAGGTGGTGCTACTGAGACCCTAACACACCTTGACTTAAGCAATAATTGGCTCACCATAGTGGCTGATGGCCTCGTCAATGTCGGCTCCTTCAGCACTTTAACTCAGCTGGACTTGCGCAACAATCACATCGCTATTGACACAACCCGGCATGTCTCCTTGTTTTTGGAAGCGCTCTCCCCTCTAGTGAAATTGAAGTACCTCAACTTGGGACAGAATCGCATCCAGGACCTGGGCTTTTCGGCCCTGTGCATCAGTGTGCTTCCGGACATGCAAGAACTGGAGGTATTAGACGCCAGCGAGAGCTTTCTGACGCCAGCCTCCTTCGAACACATGTTCCATTTGGTCAAAACTAGAAATCCATCCATCAAGACCATGTACTTTCAAGGAAACATCGTCAAGGTCGAGCATATGCCTGAGCTTAAGCACTTCGCTGCGCTGAGGAACCTATCTTTGATCCTG
>MDTB01121849.1_pt1 | contig 12407 bp, 9 predicted proteins | sample 811161 | NCBI WGS metagenome assembly MDTB01 (sample SAMN05326650, study PRJNA326480) | marine metagenome | isolation source: seawater | place: Mediterranean Sea | collected 2009 | reverse complement strand
CAATTAGATCCAGAAGTCGGCGACTTGATTATTGCAGCATCTCAAGAAGTAATCCGAGGAGACTTAGATGAACATTTTCCACTTAGAATATGGCAGACTGGTAGCGGCACTCAATCTAATATGAACACCAATGAAGTAATTGCCAATCGTGGAATTGAGATTGCTGGTGGAGTACTTGGTTCAAAGTCTCCAGTACATCCTAATGACCATGTCAATAGAGCACAGTCGTCTAACGACACATTTCCTACCGCCATGCATATCGCCGGTGCTGAAGCGTTAACTCATGAACTGCTGCCAAGTCTACGTGAGTTACGTAATGCACTATCTGCTAAGTCCAATGAATGGTCTGATATTGTTAAAATTGGTAGAACACATCTTATGGATGCAGTACCACTCACTCTTGGGCAAGAAGCATCAGGTTGGGTTGCTCAATTAGACGCCGACCTAAGAAGAATTGATTTTTCTCTTGATGATTTATTCGAACTCGCATTGGGCGGCACAGCAGTAGGAACCGGACTTAACACACACCCGTTGTTTGCTCAAATGGTTGCAGATGAAATAGCAAACATCACTGGATTGACATTTATCAGTGCAGAGAATAAATTCGCCCAATTAGCTGCTCATGATGCAGTAGTAGCTGTAAGTGGCGCTCTAAACACACTAGCAGTAAGCCTAATGAAAATCGCCAATGATATACGTTGGTTAGGCTCAGGCCCCCGCTGTGGATTAGGAGAATTAGCGCTACCGGCAAATGAACCAGGCTCCTCAATAATGCCAGGAAAAGTCAACCCAACACAAGCAGAAGCGATGACAATGGTTTGTTGTCAAGTAATGGGCAATCATACTGCTATTACGGTAGGAGGTTCACAAGGAAACTTCGAATTGAATGTCTACAAACCAATGATGATTCATAATCTTCTTCACTCAATCAAATTGCTTACCGATGCATGCCGTTCAATGCGAGAGAATTGCGTTGAAGGCCTTGAACCGGTGAAGGAAAACATCGCTTCTCATCTAGAGAATTCACTGATGCTAGTTACTGCATTGAACAACCAAATCGGGTATGATAAAGCAGCCAAAATCGCAAAGAATGCCCATGAAAAAGGATTGACTCTAAGAGAATCAGCCCTTGAATTGAAGTATTTGACCAATGAAGAATTTGACGAGTGGGTTAGACCAGAACAAATGATTGGCCCTTCAAAATAATCAGAGGAAGTCTGAGAGCGACATCTGCTTAGCCCGGTCATTCATGAATAGAGAATCGGTACTATTGGACAACCATTCGACATTCTGCCTTGTGTATACATCCACTCCGTATTTTTCCATTACGTGTTGAGTCACCTTGATGTATTTTCTAACCGCACCTTCTGAAACAGTCAATGCTAGATTACCCGAGCATAAATCACCTTCAGACTTTGATACGCCAACCGAACTGAGTCCTTTGCCAGAAGCTTTCTTTGGTTGAATACATTTACCAGATAGCGGCATTCTTCGATATGAATGGCCACATTTTAGACATCTGACCTTTTGCCTTGCAAAAGCATTCAGATTCCCTCTTAAATCAGGCAAGAAGTGAGACCTAATTACACTTGAAGCGACTCTTCTAACATCAACGCCTCTCAGTCGCAAGCCCAATTCTAACTGCCCCTCCATCTTATCGACCATAGTGTCTAATGTTTTGTAAGCAGATAGTGCAGGGCCGGTTGAAATTGAATGACAATCATGAGTATATCCATAACCTCTCACCGCTGCGACACTCCCCAATCTTCTTTCGACAAAGTCCATTCTATCTGAACAGGTTTTAGGATGAGGTTGATTCAATGTCATTTCATAGAAGTCTCTTTCATAGAACCATCCAGAGTCAACATTCAGCGCCTCTTTATCGACTTCTGTTGGATTTAATCTGGTCGTTAAAACAAGAGGAGCATCCATCTGGCCACCACGATTAGCAGGCAAAATATTTCTGCTAAAGTTCAACAAACCATCCATCAACATCATGATGGCATCTTCATCACCATCACAATTTCTTCTTTTTGAGGCATGGAATAGTGGGTGGGCATATCCACCAGAGCAATCGGTCCAGCCGATGATTCTCGACAAAACTCCACCTGACGTGTGAGGTGCTAATGCGCATATTAGGTGCCCGATGAGGTCATTTGGAGATGCCACATTATAGTAAGGTTCCATACCATAAAACCTGACCAGTAATTCATCTATGAACTGGGCGGTTCTAACAAAATAATCAGCAGCATTTTTGGCGACAATAAAATCTTGAGGAAACAATTCAAGCATTTGCTCATCACTTGTCAACTCATTTCCTTCAAAGTCATGAGTATATCCAAGATTGACCAATGTTTTCCAAGACACTTCTACTTCTTTTGGTGTAAAATGAGTCACAGGTACGTCACTCATATCAAATCTAATAGTTCCATCTCTAAACACAGGTAAATCGTACTTAGCACGTAAAATTCCCTTTTCCAGTGGCTCAGGAGTTTGGTCTTTACTGGCGATTTTCTTCATGCACTTTATGGTCTTTGGAAGACGATCAATTCCTAGTCTAATTCTAGCATCTTCAAGAGCAGACTCGATTGGAACAGTCATTAATTCGCCCCTTCTCCTTCGATTTTGAGCTAGTTCGGTGTTAAACTCAGTTCTACCCCCACAAACTTCTCCAGGAAGACCTTCTCCATACCTGTCTTTTTTACGGTGATGGCAGGTGATAAATGGAGACTTTTTCTGACACTTTGTACAAGTTCTAGAGCCTAGTTGAGTACGAATATCTTTCTTTTGAGATGCTACACTCATCAATCTCTGATTTCCTCCATTCAATTCGATTGGGAAAAGAATGTGGGCCATAGGATTCATAATTCTTGGAGCGGACTTTTCAGGTCGCCCCATTCTACTACCGACTCTTATCGGCGCAGAATGCTCCCATCTTAATGATGAAATTTTTCGTATCTGGGCAATAATACCATCAACTGAATAATCATCTTCATGAATTTGTGCTGCAAGATACTTTTCCTTATCTTTAGGGCCTTGGTCAGGGATACTCTCAGCAGCCTCTTTACCGATTTTATCGGTTTCAGCGATATTCAATCCCTTTTGCCTAGCATCGGTCTCGGCAGCGATTCTATTGGTAGCCCGAACTTTTTCTAACTCGCTTTTACGGTGATTTTCTTCATCAAGAACTAACTTTGCCTCGCGAAGTTGTTCTATTTTGAGATTGAACATTTCGTCAGAATTGGCTATTTTTATTATTTTATTACCATCTAATGAGAACCCAAAGGCTTCCAATACAGCGGGCCAGCCAGAGGTGATGACAAGGTCATCGCCATCATGATGATGAGCCAGACCTAGAATTAATGCTGAGCCCTTAGCAAGTCCATGCTGTAGTAAAGTCCATGCTTCATCAATAACGTCAGAAAAGATTGGCGCTACTAATTCATTGCCAATTCCGGGACAATTTTCTAACATTTCTTTGGTAATATTTTCCGATGGAATTTCATCCATCACTTTACTTGACCAATTTTTGGCACCATCGACAATCCGCAATTGTTTTGCTTCAGGAAGCGGTAATGCTTGTAACGTACCATCGTATTTTTTAATGGACTGATTGCTAGTTCCAAACTCTTCAATTTTTGAATTCTCGATAATTTTCAACAGCGAAGGAACCCATTCTATTGGCAGGTCTAAAAACCAAGGATTATGCGGCGGCGGAAGAGAGGTGTTGAACCGTTGAGATACCTGCTTTGCTTGAGACCAATTTGGAGTCAACTTAGTCAAGAATCTATGCCATTTACGCCTACTTTGAAATTGAATCTCATTATTTTCGATATTTGTTTTATCGGCACCCGGTATTCCAGCGGGACAATCTGTTTTTTCAATATTCATAATATCGCAGAACTCTGTAACTGCCTCCTTCGAGTTTATTTCTTCAATCAAGTCACTAGCCCACCAATCAAAACCATAACCAGCAGGGACCAATGTTTTGTTATTTTCCATGAACTCTCCATAACCAATAACCAATTCTCCATTATCCCATACACACCTAACATCTGAAGCGATAGTAGAGAAACTTTTGATGTCATCAAGCCTTAGAAAACGCCCATCTTCTAGAATTACCCACGGTCCTTCAGAATCATCGCATGGAGTGATAGCACAAGCTTTTCCTGGGCGTTCGATTTTCATTTGAGTGCCAATTGTAATGAAATCGTCCATCGCCGACATACAGGCTGGATTTACAGAAGCAGCGGCAAGTCCTGAAGGGCGGCTTCGTCCATATCTTAGTCGAAAACCTCCTGCTGCTTGTGGGCTTCCAAATACTGGTCTTCCTGCGATAATATCGTTCATAAATTTTGTAATGGGCTTAACCTTTCTAGATTTGAAAGGATTCTTTTCCGACTCGGTTTCCTTTTCCTTACCTTTATTGGCGAACTTTGAGATAAAATCCCATCCTGCAACCTCTAGTCGCTCAGTATGTTTCTGAATTTTTGGTGCTTTCAGGCATAAACCTTCACCGATGACAAGTAATACTCCTCCTCTAATTCGTGCTTCGTCAATGTTTCTGACGCGGCCATATCCTGCACATTCGATTCTTTCAGTCGACTCACCATTAACCATGACTGGGCAAGCGCGAACAATTTCTTCGATTTCTGTTGGTGATGGCCTATATTGCAGGTTTCCCCGATAAAGCCCAAACTCTTCTTTCACACGTTCAACTTCAGGGTCTGTAGGTTGATACCTTCCAACATTTAACTCGCGTCTTATCATATCAGCGATTAGTACTGCTAATGCTTGAGCAGTACCGCCAGCAGCACGAATGGGTCCAGCGAAATGCACGGATACGAATTGTGAGCCGTCAATATTATTCAACAGCCTTACTTCACTTATTCCTTCCAAAGGTGCGACTAGTACAGCTTCGGTAAGTATCGCCAACCCTACACGAAGGCCAGCATCAATCGCTGTAACCAAATCAAAGCCTTGTTCTCTAAATCCCTTTGCTACCGATTGCCCCATCATGATCGATGTGGTTTCTCTATCATGGATTTCCAACATATCTCGAATATCATCTGCTACTTTGTAGTCTCCAAGATACTCGACAAGTAATTTTTCAGTCCTACTTGCTAAATCAGAGGCCCTAGGAATTTCAACAAATGGTTGGTGGTCGAGGTTTAATGAACGAGCCTTTTCTGCAACTCTATATGCGTCATCAGCCCTCTCATCCATCCAATTTTGGTAATTTTCCATTTCACGCTCTAACCGAGGGATATCCAGCCCAATGAGCGGATTATGAGCGCTCAAACCAGGTGAACCATTATCAGATGACATACCAATAAAACCCCTGCTTAACACTCGTTTATCAAGAGCGCCCTATCTTATCGCTCGGTTTACACAACAAAGAGTTATTGTTCAAAAAATTTACAATAATTAAGGAAAGTTCATTTCATTAGAGCCCAACCATCAGCCAATGAGCGTACATTCTTCTATGCGTGAGCATCCTAATTGGCCACGTCTTGTATCCTTGGTAAAGGATTTGGCATTTATTGATGGAGGTAGTGACGACGCTTTCACACTAGCCAGCGGGCGCAATTCACGTTGGTTCTTTGATACCAAGCCAGTAATGATGCATCCCGAAGCCAGCCATCTTTTGGGAGAATTATTCAATCTACGTATGGATGATATGGGGGCGGATTATGTAGGCGGTTTAGAGTTAGGAGCAGTTCCTCTTACAGCCATTGCAATAGCGACTTCAGACAAGGACTCACCCCGTCGCGGATTCATGGTGCGCAAAGAACCGAAAGGACGAGGCGGAAGAAAGACAAATAATCCTCCGGGGATAGAAGGAACTGCTCTTGGCAGCGGTGGTTCAATAGTAATCGTAGAGGATGTTACCACTACTGGAGGCTCAGCGATTAAGGCTGTAGAAAGAATCCATAATGATACATCTTGTAAAGTGATAGCGGTAATAAGTATAGTTGACAGAGAAGAGGGTGCGGCCGAAGCATTTGAAAATGCTGGGATTCACTTTGAAAGCATCATGACACGCAGCGACGTTGCTAATTGATGAGGACTAAAAATGGAAGATATAATGCGCCCATTGGATGCAAAATCCGATGGTCTAGTTGAATCGATGAAAGACCCAACCTCTGCTGAAGGAATGATATTTTTCCATGCAGATGAAGGCAAGCCGCTTGCAACACCTTGGCAAGTAGCGATTTCTAGGGCGATTCTACTTAATCAAAAATCACTTCCAGAAGGCCACATTTTGGATTGTGCATGTGGAAGCGGGATACAAATCGCCGCATATTCTGCAATTTTCAAAAGACCAGCCTTAGGAATCGAACTCAATCCACACCGAGCAAGAGCCAGCGCCGTTAATTTTAGGAATATTTTCAAATTAAGGGGCGGAGATACAGCAAATATTCTCCAAAAGAGTCTATTTTTGGCAGCTGATGGTAGAGACGGCTCAGGCGCTATTGAGAAACTGGCAAATGCAAATAATGAACAAGCAAAGATCGCTCTTCTTCATCTCGACCCCGCAAGGCCCCGAAATAGCCGTTCGCATTCTCTCGATGAAATGAAACCGCGATTAGATGAGATATTTGATGGCTGGAAAGACCACCTTGTACAGACAAAAGAGGGCCCATGCATACTGCTTGACCTTTCACCAAGACTTTCACATAACCAGCGACTAGAAGTTGAGAACATAGTAGAGACTTATTGGCCAGAAATCACCAAAACTTGGACTTGGACATCGCGTGGAAAAGGCCGCGTCGATAGGCTTGCGTTATGGATCGGAGGCATAGCCAATAAACACATATCGAGGCGCTTTGTTCGTATTTCTCCTGACTTGAAACAGGAACCTTTCATTATCGAAGGAGGACTAACTCTAGATTTAGGCGAAGATATTCCAGAATCTAGTCACAGAATGCCTAAGAGAGGAGAATATGTTACGATTTTAGATTCCGCCTTAGTCGAATGCGGTTTAGCAAAATATTGGCTTGCAGAGCAAATTGATGGTGAAAAAACCTACTGGGTAGAGTCCACTGGCAGAAGGCCACAAATACACCACGAACAGAAATTAAACTTGGAGGATAATTCAGAAAAAACATTGGTACAAGCATCAGGACGAATTGTGGAAATTTTCCATCAACAATTGACTCCGGAAACGGTTGATGGCTTTGTAGAACAAGCCATCGCCAACGATATTAAGAAAATCACAATTAGAACTCCACTTGAACCATCCTTACACCCTAAAATCCAAGGCTCTTTTGACCGCCAATTGGCTCGCCGTAGCGGTAAAAGGGACGGATTTATTATTCAACACCCCAATTCAGAAATGAGCATGCTTTGTGTTATTGAATGAGTAAAAAACAAGCCAATTTAACCTATTTTTATCATTATTTGCTTCATTCATTATTGTTTGCAGCATCGCGGTATTGATATATGGGAGGTTGGTCGGAAACCTGCTCCACACTCTGTGTAAGCAAGATGGTGAAACAATATGGCACAACCTAAAGACCAAGAACTTGGCGAAGATTTCTCATATATTCTGCGTATGGCAGATACCGATATGGACGGGCTAAAAACGCTAGCTACCGCCCTTACAGCAGTAAAAGGAATCGGCGCTAGAACCGCAGTTCAAATTTGTAAGAACACAGGATTCGATGCCTTTTCCCTCGCCGGACACTTGTCTGTTGAAGACCAAGAAACACTCCGCCTAGCCATCGAAGGCTACAATGAGACGGTCCCTCTGTGGATGTTGAACCGTCAAAGAGACCTGGAGACCGGTGAAGAGATTCATTTGACAGGCCAACAAGTCACTCTAACTCTCAAAGACGACATCGATCGTCTTCGTACAATGAAATGTTACCGTGGTGTTAGACACGCAACTGGTAACAAAGTCCGTGGACAGCGTGGGCGTTCAAATGGCCGTGGTGGCCTAACACTAGGTGTTAACCGAAAGAACTGAGGGATTTAGATGGGCGAGCCAAAGTTTTCAAGACCAAAATTCGATACACCTTCCCACCCGTGGAAGGCATCTAGAATAGAAGAAGAGCATGGAATACAAGCTCAGCATGGACTAAAGAACATGCGTGAGATTTGGAAGGCTAAGTCACAACTTCGTAGATACCGTCGTCAAGCAATGCGTTTGATCGGTGCTGCTGACACAGGCCAAGGTCACGGTAAGAGAGAGATGGAAGGACTACTTGCATCTCTTAACAACAAAGGACTAATCGCATCCGATGCTATTCTTGACGATATTCTTTCTCTTGGAACAGAAGACATTCTAAACAGAAGACTTCAAGCCCAAGTTTACTACAAAGGACTCGCTACAACAATGAAGCAAGCAAGACAACTTGTAAATCATGGATTAATTTGCGTCGGTGAACAAAAAGTCACTATCCCTTCTTACCCGGTATCTCGTGATGAAGAAGAATTGATCAAGTATCACCCAAGTAGTGATTTAAATAATCCAGAACACCCAATTCGTAAAGCGATCGAAGGCCGAAGAGAAATGGCTGAATATGCTTCTGAAGAAGTAGACCCTGAGGCAACTCCTGAGTTCGCTGAAGAAGTCAAGAACGCTGCCGAAGAAGCACCATCGGTCGAAACAGACGGAGGTGACCAATGATGTCACGACGTGCAATTGTAAACATCTTTAGTTCATACAATAATATCTTGATGACAGCAACTGATTTGACAGGAGCTGAAACAATTACTACCTGCTCAGGAGGGCAAGTAGTCAAGTCTTCAAAAGATAGTGGAGGCCAATTCGCAGCTACTAGAGCAGCAGAAAAGATGGCTGACTCACTCAAAGATAAAGAATTCACACAACTAATTGTCAAGTACCGTGCCCCTGGTGGCAATCTATCCAACAATACTGGACCAGGTGCCCAAGCAGCAATACGTGCACTAACACGTGCTGGTATGACAATTACTAGAATTGAAGATGTAACCCCTATAGCACACGACGGAACCAAGAAGAAAGGCGGACGTCGTGGACGTAGAGTTTGATTAGGAGGAGATATAATGAAAGCACAAGTAGTAGATGGCTGGCCTCGTGGAAATGCAATAAGAATATTATTGACAGATACCGATGCTTCACAAGTAAATGCAATTAGAAGAGCTTTAATTTCAGATGTCCCTAAGTTGGCAATTTCAAGAGTAAATTTCACTCAAGGAATTGTAGAGCAAGACGATCAAATTATCGAATCGGTCAACGTTCTACCCGATGAAGTACTTGCCCACAGATTGGCTATGATCCCTATTCCTACATTTACAGATGACAACATTTCCTTTGTTGAAGATTGTGAAGAATGTATGTACAAACCTGAATCAGAAAAGGGTTGCCAGCAATGTCAAATTATTTACAGTTTGAATGTACAAGGCCCTGCTAAGGATTCCGAAGAAGAATTCGTAACAGTTTATGCAAGTGACCTAACAACAGTTTCTGACCAAAAGTACGATATTCTGGAAGAGCATAAGAGAATACCATTGACTATACTTTCAAAGGGCCAGTACTTGGAACTATATGCGCTTGCTCGCTTAGGAAGAGGGACTTCACACCAAAAGTGGTCACCAGTATCAGGTGTAGGATTTAGACCTCTTCAAAAAGCGATTCTTAACAAGCCAAAGAAAGCCGACGTTTTCTTTAAACTTGGGTTAAAGACAACAGGTGGTAAAGATATGAATGCAAAACTATTCGGCTCCAACAAGACAGTTGATGATATCAACGATGCTATCGACCTTGAGAAGGCATTACATCAAGTTGGCCCCGGCACAGGTAGAGATGTAGATTTTGATGATGCAATTACCATGGAATCTGTAGAAGGCTCCTATGTATTCTCTTTCGAAATCTATGGAAGTTATGACCCTAAAACCGCTTTCAACTTAGCAATGAAGGAATTATCAGCTCGTTTCGATAATATTACTGCAGATATTGAAAAAGCATTTGCTTGATTCAATAACTACTAACGCAACCTTTTGGTTGATTTCAATAGTATTAGTTGCTAATTTTATTTTAGTATATATACTAAAAGTTACTTTATTTAGAAAACAGGCGTTGGATTTAAATGTCATTACTTTTGGAATCAAAACATGAATTTAGCCCCTAATGATTATGACTTCGGTGACGCATCGAATTATTTCTTTGCAACAACCATCACTTGTGACAATGAAGAAGCACGAAAAATGTATGCACTTGCCTTTGGGCACATGTTGAATTATAACCATGAAGAAGCGATTGCATGTTTTAGTAAATGTGCTGAATTGGACCCAACCTGTGCTATGGCATATTGGGGAATTGCTTATTGTGTATCATCCAATTATAATTGGAGTCCAGGACTAGGTTCAGGACACGATTACATTCAAACAGCAATAACTCTGAAAGACGGTTGTTCTGAATTGGAAAAAGATCTAATCGATGCATTGGCACAACGACACTCTGCAGAAGCACGTGACGCAGCAGACCCAACAGTCCTCAACATGGGTAATAGCCCAGAACTAAATGTCGCATTTGCAGAAGCCATGGCGCCTCTTTACGAAAAATATCGAGGAAATCTTGATGTCACCGCAGTATATGTTGAAGCTCTTATGAATTTGAAGGCTTGGCAACTATGGGATAAGAATACAGCCACAGGAGAAATAACTCCTGCAGATGATAATACATTGCTACTAGTCAAGGTTATGGAAGAGGCATTTGAGTCAGTTGAAGGTGCAAAAGAGCACATTGCACTATGTCACTTATACTGTCACGCTTTAGAATTATCACCATTCCCAGAACGCGCATTACCAGCAGCAGATATTCTAAGAACCGCAATGCCAGGATTAGGGCACTTGGTCCACATGCCATCTCACATCGATGCTTGGGTAGGACAATGGAAAGAAGCAGTAGATTGTAACATTGCAGCTGTAAAGGCAGATGACCGTTATGTTGAATTAACCGGAAATGAATCCCAGTTTTACAAATTCTACCGTATGCACAATCATCACTTCGTAGTTTGGTGTGCTATGTTTGAAGGGCAATATGAAATCGCTTTGAAATATGCTAGAAAGGCCGTAGCAACATTGCCAGCAGGTGATGAGAACCATGGAGTAAACTTCATGCTAGCCGGTATAATCCCAATGGGGGCAATTTTCCTAGAATCATATGTCACTATGCCTTGGCACGTTATGATTAGATTTGGTAAGTGGGACGAGATAATTGCTGAACCAATGTACACCGACAAGGATGTATTCCCAGCTACTATCGCTACACAACACTATGCCAGAGGAGTCGCATATGCTTCCAAGGGAATGGTCCCTGAAGCAGAAGCAGAACAGGCTTTATTCAATCAAGCACTAGAAAATCCAGCCCTTGCAGGTCGCGTATTACATAATAATTTGATGTATCAAGACCCAAGTGAAGGCCCATGTATCCTTCTTGTTAACGCTGCTGTATTAGACGGTGAAATTGAATATAGAAAGCAATTTTTAGCCAAAGCCAGAGGAGAAGCCTCAGATTTCTCCGCTGCCTTTGACCACCTACGCCGTGGTGTAGATCTTTCACTAAATCTAGCATATAACGAACCCTGGGGTCAAATGCAACCAGTACGACACATCCTTGGAGCATTGCTTCACGAACAAGGCGAAATCGAAGAAGCCGAAGCAGTCTACCGTGCAGATATCAAACTGTGGAAAGATAACATGTGGGGCCTACTTGGTCTGAAACTTTGTCTTGAAGCTCGCGGAGATGCACCTGAAGAACTTGCTGAAGTTACAGCATTATTCAATGAGAGAAGTTCTCGTGCAGATATTGTTCCAGCAAAGACTTGTTTCTGTGCACAAGACAGCGTCGAAAAGAGCTGCTGTGACTGATTAACAAGTCAATAACAGCAATATATTGCTTTAGGCGAGCATATGGGCGTCGAATTATAACGACTTGAAAGTAAATTAAACCGCCTACTTCATGGTCATAACATGAAAGCGCCATCAGTTATTCGGATGTGGATTACCAACAAAAATAACAGGGAAATTACGGCCGCTATGAGTGAATCCATGGTGACCTTTCTTTCAATTGCAATTGAAAACGGTTGCATTGGTTCAACATTTGCTGAAGATGACGAACGCATCATTGTTTACACTAAATGGTCAGACGAGGTTACATTGGAGCAGTTTCGTTCGTCGAAAGAATATCACACTCAAGAAGGAAACATCATTCAATCATTTATTGCCGCAGGTTTCGAAATCCCTGGCGATATATTGTTTAATTCAACTGCAAAAATTTTGTTCAGTAACAGATCGGAATCAGCCCAATAAATGGGTAGCGAGTGTACTGAGGGACTGAACACCCTTTGTACTCCTCCATAATGTCTTGAGGGATATGGAAGAACCCTCGCGATTTCATGGAAATGATATGTCGATTG
>MDTB01056733.1_pt1 | contig 12408 bp, 10 predicted proteins | sample 811161 | NCBI WGS metagenome assembly MDTB01 (sample SAMN05326650, study PRJNA326480) | marine metagenome | isolation source: seawater | place: Mediterranean Sea | collected 2009 | reverse complement strand
GATGCCGCAGAAAACCTGATACTTGGGCTCCTGCTGCAGGCGCTTCCGAATAATTACTCCCATTTACTTGCCAACCCCTCAACCACCGTCCGGCCCCGCCACGTCCGTCATGCCGCCGAGTATATCCACGCGCACTCACCCGATCAAATGACCTTGGACGAATTGGTTGCCGTGGCCGGTGTGAGCAAAAGGTCCCTGCATTCGGGCTTCAGGAAATATTACGGCGTTTCGCCAATGTCGTATTTGCGTAATGTCCGATTAGACAGGGCAAGGTTTTCTCTCAAAGAAACAGCCAGCGAGGCCACCGTCACCAAAGTTGCCCTGGAGTGCGGCTTTAACCATCTTGGTAAATTTGCTGGAGCCTACCGGGACCGGTTTGGCGAATTGCCCTCTGAAACACTCCAAGGCTCGTAGTTTATTACCATTTAGGGATGTTATAATCTATTTGGGGATAGCATTACCGGATTGAACCTGGAATGATAAGAGAAATAATAAGCCCTGCACGGGCGCAATTAAAAACAGTTCATAGTAGCAGGGGAAGCAAAATGCCTTTAGACGAATACGGTAATCTGGGATCTTTGGTTGAACCAGACAGGGTCCACAAAGCGTGTTACGCGGATGACGAGGTTTTCGAAAAAGAACTCGAGAACATTTTCTACAAATCCTGGATTTACATCGGTCATGAGAGCCAAGTCCCCAATGCAGGGGACTATTGGACCACTTGGGTCGGCAAGGAGCGGATGATTCTGTGCCGAGGAGAAGACGGCGATGTCAACGTACTCTATAACCGTTGCCCGCACCGAGGCGCCCTAATTTGTAACAACTTGCATGGGAATGCCCCCAAAGCCTTTCGCTGTCCCTATCATGCATGGCAGTTCAACATGGACGGCAGCCTGCGCAATGTCCCTATGAAGCAGGGTTATGAAGGCGTTATAGATCTGACCGATCCACAACTCCAAATGAAGCGCGCCGAGCGCCAGGGTACTTACCGGGGTTTTGTCTTCGCCAGTTTGTCTGACGAGGGCCCCAGCTTAGAGGAATGGCTTGGTCAAGGGGCAAAGGCCGCGTTCGATGACATCTGCAACCGCTCCCCCGAGGGCGAATGCGAAATTGTTGTAAACTGCTTCCGCATTATCCAGCATTCCAATTGGAAAATTTTCCTGGAGAACCAGCTCGACGCGGTCCACCCCTCGATCACGCACCATTCGACGGGAGACGCTGCAGCAGACATGCAGAGGGTTTACACAGAGAAAACCGGTGATGAGCCGCCCATGGGTTATCAGTTCCTCGCTGATTTCACACTGCCCTATGAGAAATGGGACAGCCTGGACACTATTGGTCACCCATATGGTCATACAGTGCTAGCGGGCTACATGGGTCTGCGGCCACGCGACCCCGTAACGGTTGCCCATGAAGAATCATTGACGGCCGTTCATGGTGAAAAACGAATGGATGAAATTCTTTCGACCAACGTACACCATGTCCTGGTTTACCCCTGCTTGTCGGTCCAGCCGCCGCTTCAGCAGCTCCGCGCTGTTAGGCCTTTAGCCGCCAACAAGACGCTTACTGAGATCTGGCATTTTAGATTGAAAGGAGCGCCCGAGGGCATATACGACAGGTCTCTGGCCTACTATTATCACGTCAATTCACCGTCCACGATGGTGAACGCCGATGACCTAAACAACTTCCGCGCTTGTCAGGAAGGCCTGACACTAGAGGGTGGCGGAGATTGGGTGAGTTTTCACCGAAACTTCGGTCAGGATCCCGTGGAAAACGGCATAACGACGTCGGTCACAGGAATGAGCGAACAACCGATGCGGAACATGTTTGCCGCCTGGAAACAATACATGTCGGTTTGAGGGGGATATGACCATGCCAAACGATACGACTACACGCGCGTCCACAAGCTCGCTGCAGGACGTGGAACAATTTCTCTACCGTCAGGCCGATATTCTGGATGAACGCCGCTGGGAGGAATGGCTAGGGCTGTTTACCGACGACGGCATCTACTGGATGCCCGCAGCTGCCGAACAAGCGGCAGGCGAAGGCCAGCCCAATATTTTTTGGGAAGACCACTACCTTATGGATATGCGTATCCGCCGTGTGGAGCATCCGTATGCGCACTCGCAAAAGGCTGGTCATCGGACCAGCCACGTGGTTTCCAACGTGATGATCCAAAGCGAGAGCGATGATGATATCATCGCTACATCGCGCTTTCATATGGTCGAATACCGCCTGGATGAGCAGCGCTATTTTGGCGGTAAATACACACATCGCTTTTCCAAAACGGACGCGGGCCTCAAGATTAAGCTCCAGCGCGTTGATCTCGCCAACGTCGAAGGCCCCTTCGAGTATGTCATGCAGGTCTGGCTGTAAATTTTAGATTAGGCACGATATAACGGGGGCAGTATAATACCTACTGCCCCCATATTTTTTGCATGACCCCCGCCCCCAATTCCATCCGGCTGGCCCTCTATTATGCGGCCTATTTTGCCGTCATCGGTATTTTGCTGCCATTTTGGCCGGTTTGGCTAAGCGCCAAGGGCCTGACAGCGGCCCAGATCGGGCTGGTGTTGGCCTCGGCGCCCTTTGTGCGCGCTTTTGCCAGCCCGTTAATCGCCCAATACGCGGATCAAAGGGGCCTGCGCCAACCGATCATATTGGGGCTGACTGCCGTTTCCGCTGCCGCCTTCGCCGCCTTCTATTTCATCAGTGGTTTCTGGGCCATAATTTTGGTCACGGTTTTATTCTTTATGTTCTTCTCAGCGAGTCAGCCGTTGGTGGAAAGCCTGACCATGCATGTCGTGCGCTCGGAAAGCGCAAACTATGGCCGCATACGGCTTTGGGGATCGATCACATTTATTATTGCCGCGGTGGGTGGCGGCGCAATCCTTGAGGGGCGCGACGCGGATGTCATTTTTTATCTATCTTTGGCGGGTTTGGGCTTCCTGTTTTTCGTGTGCGTGATGCTACCCCGGGCGCGCTTTGAAGCGTCACCCAGCGACAGGCCTCCTCTTCTCGAACTCTTCAAAATTAAAACATTCCTCCTCATGCTCGCCGCCGCCGCGCTCATCCAGTCGAGCCACGCCGTGGTCTATAGTTTCAGCACCATTCACTGGAAGAGCATCGGCTATTCCGAAACCCTGATCGGCCTGTTATGGGCGGAGGGTGTGGTGGCCGAAATTATCCTCTTCCACTACAGTGTAACGGTCCTGCGATATATTAGTCCGGTGATGCTGATCATCATGGGCGCAGCCGCTGGCGTTCTTCGCTGGACCATCATGGGAACAACAGACGCTCTCCCCGCCCTGTTTATTGCGCAGGTTCTCCATGGTCTGACGTTCGGCGCGGCCCATTTGGGCGCAATTCACTATATCTCTGATACAATCCCCCCGCATCTGTCCGCCACCGCACAGAGCCTACTGTCGGCCGTCGTCATGGGCATCGCAATCGGCATCACCACCATCGCCGCAGGTGCGATGTATGGAGTTATCGGCGCTCAGTCCTATTACCCCATGGCCGGTATGGCCGTGGCGAGCACGATATTAGGTGTGCTTCTGTACATTCGCGTCAACCGAGACGCCTAAGAAATAATCCTCATGATCGTAATAATATGACCACAACAATAACCGTCATCCTCACCAGCGTTTTCGCCACCGCTTTTATCAGCGGTGTGTTGAGCCTTGGCGGCGGCAGCATTCTGATGGGAATATTTGGATGGGTCCTCCCCATTTCCACGGCAATGATCCTCCATGGCGTCACCCAGGCGGCGGCCAATGCCTCTCGCTCCTGGATCTACCGCGACCATATTCAGTGGCATATCCTTGGCTACTATTTTATCGGCGCAGCCGTCTGCACGAGTATTTTCAGCTGGCTGGCTTTTATTCCAAACAAGGCGATGCTTTTTTTATGCCTGGGTTTGCTCCCATTCGTGCATCTTTTGCTGCCAAAAGGACATGCTTTGGATATCACTCGGCCCGGGAACGCAATCAGTTGCGGATTTGTGGTCTCCGCCAGCCTCTTGGTCGCCGGTGTATCAGGCCCGATCCTTGACATCTATTATGTCAAAACATCTCTCACGCGGTTTCAAATTCATGCTACAAAGGGGGTGACCCAAGCGATTGGCCACGTGGTTAAAATCGCCTATTTCGTGCTCATCCTCGGACTTATGGAGGACGGTTTGGGCCCATTACCGCTCTGGATTTTTATTGCCGTCATCCCCATGGCTTATTTCGGCAGCGTGGCATCACGGCGCGTCCTACAGGCGATGGAAGATCAGCAGTTCAAGAATTACACACAAACGGCAACAATGGTTGTAGGCGCTATCTTTCTTACGAAAGGCATTCAGCTGCTCCTGGCCGGGCCCCTCTGAGATGCCGCTCGGATAACCTGTTGACCTGTCGTCCTAGGGTAGGCTGGATACGCTGGCGGATCATCTGCTAGGACTGAGGATGGTGCCGGGTAAGACTCAGATTTGGGGCAGATAGCCGGCGGTTAACCCGCCATCAATGACAAACTCCGCACCCGTCATCATTTTCGACTCGTCCGACGCCAAATAGATCACGGCAAAGGTGACATCCCGGGGCTCAAGCACGTCCCCCATTGGCACAACATTCCCCAGGCTCTGATGAACGTCTTCCAACTTCCGGCCGGCGGCATCGGCCAAGCGTTCCAGGAGCGGCGTTTTGATGAATGTCGGATGAATGGAGTTACAGCGGATATTGTAGCGTTTCTGGGCGCAATGAAGCGCAATTGATTTCGTCATGTAACTCACCGAGGCCTTTGACACGCCATAGCTGAGTGTCATCGGGTTCGCATACAGAGCGGCGGTGGAAGAGATGTTAATGATCGACCCGCCCCCCGCTTCTTTCATAAAAGGCAAAGCCAATTTACAGCCCCAAAAAACACTGTCCACATTCACTTCCTGGACCTGTTTCCAGGTCTCAAACGCCACATCTTCAATCGGCCCGTGAATTGAAATTCCAGCATTGTTGAGCAAAATATGCAGAGATCCGAAATGGTTATTGGCAGTCTTCAAAACATCGGCCCAATCGTCCTCGGACGTGACATCGTGGCGGGCGGCGACGGCAGCCCCCGGGTGGTCGGCATTGATCGCACCAGCGGTCTCCTGGGCCGAGTCCTCATTCAGGTCAGAAACAATGATGTTTGCCCCCTCCTCGGCGAGGTGCCTTGCGGCCGCACGGCCCAAACCAGATCCGCTGCCGGTGATCAACGCTATTTTTCCCTCAACCCGTCCGCTCATGGTCAAATCCCCAGCTGTTTCATCAAATTCTCCGGATAGCGTGGCCCGGCTGTCGCACCGGCAGCAAAGAGACGGTCCAATCTTTGGAGGTTATTGGACGTGAGATCGATGTCCACGGCCCGCACGTTCTCATTCAAATACTTGATTTGTTTTGTGCCTGGTATGGGAACGATCGCGTCATCCTGATGCAAGACCCAAGCGAGCGCAACCTGCGCCGCCTTGAAGCCTGTGGCAAAAGCGAGCTCTTCCAGGCCCTGCACTTTGGCCAGGTTGATGCCAAAATTATCGTCACCGAACCGCGGCATGATGCGGCGCGTGTCGCCCGCGACCAAATCTGCGGCGGATCGGATGGTGCCACCCAGAAACCCTCGCCCGAGGGGGGCATAGGGCATCAGGCTAATGCCAAGGTCCCGGCAAAGAGGTAAAATATCTTCTTCGACATCCCGTGACCACAGCGAGTATTCGGTCTCAACACAGACAAGAGGGTGGGTTGCGTGCGCTTTGCGAATGGTCTCCGGCCCAGCCTCTGAGAGGCCGATATACCTAACTTTACCGGCCTCCACGAGGCGGGATAGCGCCCCCACCGTCTCCTCGATGGGGGTCTCCGGATCCACCCGTTCCTGCGTGTAAATATCAATCACCTCCACCCCCAGCCGTTTGAGGCTCGCCTCACAGGCCAGTTGGACATGGTCGGGGCGGCTGTTGGTGCCGCGCGTCCCATCGGGGTGGCACACCAGACCAAATTTTGTATTCAGAATAGCTTCCCCTTGCCGCTGATTGAGTGCGCGGCCGATCAGCTCTTCATTAAGGTGCGGTCCGTAATTATCAGACGTGTTGAGAAGCAAGACCCCATGGTCAAGCGCGCGGTGAATGGTGGCGATGGCCTGAGCCTCATCATCCCGGCACCCATAATGATCGGTCATGCCCATACACCCAAGCCCTATGGCGGGAACGACCGGTCCGATTGTGCCAAGTCGCCGAGATTTCATGGCTTTACCTACTGCGGGTTGCGCATTCTTGTTTTTTTTGGGGTCAGGCAATTGTGATGGTGAGATCGCCGACACCATCAATATGACCTTCCATTGTGTCACCGGACGTCACCGCCGCGACACCCTCTGGTGTGCCCATGTAAATCAGGTCACCAGGCTCCAGCGTCACCAGCCCCGATAAATAACTGATGGTTTCCGCCGTGCTCCAAATGTGGAGATCGAGCGTGCTCTCCTGTTTTATTTCGCCATTCACCTTAATCCAGATGCTCCTGGCGTCTTCAGTGTCTGGATGCCCCACCTCGCTAACGGGATGAAGCGCGGTACACGGCGCTGATTGATCAAAGCCTTTCCCCATGTCCCAGGGACGGCCCATTTCCTTCGCCTTGTTCTGGATATCCCGGCGGGTGAGGTCGATGCCAACGCCGTATCCCCAAACATGATCAAGCGCATCAGCGACCGAGATATCCACGCCTCCTGTACCGATGGCTGCCACAAGCTCAATTTCATGGTGCAAATTTTCAGTTTGCGGCGGATAGGGAATGGTCGCTCCATTTTCAACAATGGCATCCGTCGGTTTCATAAAGAAAAATGGCGGATCGCGATCAGGATCGGCCCCCATTTCGATGGCATGAGCGCGGTAGTTTCGCCCGACACAGTAGATCCGACGGACAGGGAACCGGTCGTCACTCCCCTCAATCTCCAGGGATACCTGCTCAGCGGACGGAATGGCATAATTCATGGTTCACTCCCAACATATAATCTCAAATACAGTAGCGGCTTATCGCCTCATTACCGGTATGTCAAAACAGGTTCGGCTAATCCCCTGTTCCAGTTCTTCAGACAGATCAGCCGCCCGCCGTCATGGTGATGCGAAGTCAATCCGACCAACCGGTAGCGGCCTTTAAAATCGCGCTCGCCTCGCCCTCCTCGCCGCGCCATGCTACATGCTGATCAGGCCGGATGAGGACCAGCGGAGCTTCGTAGAGATCGCGGATACCCAGTTCCTCGACATGCACAATGCTAAGAGGAATCTCCAAGCCGCCGGCCCCTGCCTCCCAAGCGCCGACCTCAGGCGCATCCGGGCCCAGCCGCAAGAGGGTGAACCACGGCCCCAGCTGGTCATAAAGCGAGATCTTATCACCAATCCAATAATGAGGTGCCCGCCCCCCAGGACAGGCGCTTGGTGTATATTGTGCACGGTGATCCGGGGGCGGTGTCGAGCCGTCAGAAATGATTAGGGACGAGCCATCATAACGTGCCCCCAGGATGACGCCTAAGCTCGCGAATTCTTCTCTAAAAGTTTGCAATTCGGCCTCCAAGTCGCGCCGCGCCACTTCGCCTCGTTCGCTATCCTCGTCCACCCAGTCAGCAAACTTCAAAGAGCCGATTTTGTTGGCATAATCGCCGGACGCCAATGTGTTTCGGAGACCAATGGGACGCCGTTCGTTCTCGTAGGTCTCCAGTAATTCTGGCGGCGCCCACCCGTCGATAACAGCGCCCAGCTTCCAGCCAAGATTGGCCGTATCGTCGATGCCCGTATTGAATCCGAAGCCCCCGGAAGGCGTAAAGAGATGAATCGAATCGCCTGCCAAGATCACCCGGTTCTTTTGATAGTGATCGGTCACGAGGGCGAGTCCGGCAATCCACTCCTGGACCGACACGATGTCGAACGGCGTGTCAGCACCGATGGCATTGCGGACAATGTCAGCCACATCAATATCTTCCAGAGCTAAGCCGGGCGGAGTTTCAGCAAGCAGGACATACTCTCCGGCACCGTCGAGGGTGATGAAATCCACCCGCCCCTTGGGATTAATCGTCCAGTAATGCCAGGCTACCGGCATGTTGATCACGTCAAAAATTTCCGACGCCCGAATGTAGATGGAGAGCATGGTCCCATCATAGAAGCGGTCACCCGTGCTCGACCGGCCACCATAGGTAAAGCCAAGTTGGCGGCGAACCATTCCCTGACCGCCGTCACAGCCGACAAGATAGTCGGCAATGACCGTCTCCGTATGGCCGCTCTCAATATCTTCGATCTCAGCACGCACATGATCTCCCTCATCTTCAAAGGATAAAAGGCGCCAGGCATAGCGCATATCCGTATGCTCGAAATCATCGGCGTGCGACCGCATGATCGCCTCGAAATAAAATTGATTACAGCGGTGGATAGGCTCCGGGGTGAGTTCGGTTGCCCCCCATGGACCGGGGTTTCCGGTTTTTTCCCGAGAACTGGGCATAATAATCCGGCCCAGTTCCCATTCTGCCAGGCGCGTCACATAGCAGCTGTCGGTTGGGTGATCGTCCGGTAGCCCAGCCGCTCTGATCTTCGCCGCACACCCCATACGCCGCATGTGCTCAAGGGAACGGCTATTGATGGTGCTGCCTTTGGGGTGCGTCGAAGTGCTTGGCCGCTCGTTGACCAGTAGAGACGGAATATTACGCCAGCCGAGTTCCATCGCCAAGCTCACGCCAACGGGCCCGCCGCCGACGATCAAGACAGGGAGTTGTGTTTCAGTCATGTCGAGAGTGTATCGGGGCGGTCGAGGTGTTTAAAGCATCCCCACGTCACATACGAGGCTACGTCACCGCACTTCTTGAGGCCGACTGAAAGGCCCGCCAGGCGCCGGTATCCATGATGTCTGCGATAATTTCCACACAATCCCAGACATCCACATACCGCATGTAAAGCGGCGTAATCCCGAATCTCAGAATATGGGGCTCGCGGTAATCGGGAATGACATTGCGCGCGATTAACGCCTGACAGATTGCGTATCCCTCATCATGGTAGAAGGAGATCTGGCTGCCCCGCTTTTGAGCGTCACGCGGACTGGCCAAGTCAAACCCATAATGGGAGAGGCGCTCTTCCGCTAATTCAATAAAGAGATTAGATAATTTTAGGGATTTTTCCCGTACATTCTCCATCGGCACATCTGAGTAACTCATAATCCCGTTATAGGCGCCGCGGAGCGACAGTACCTGAGGGGTGCCAACCTGCATTTTGTTGATGCTGTCCGCCTCCCGATACCCCTCTTCAAAACCGAACTGGTTGGCGTGGCTGAACCAGCCAGTTAGAACCGGTGAAAATCTGTCGAGGGCAGTCCGGGATATGTAAGCGTATGACGTCGATCCAGGTCCGCCATTCAGAAATTTATACGTGCAACCGACAGCGTACTCCACGCCCCAGTCGTTGAGCCGAAGCGGCACCGCGCCGGCGGAATGGCAGAGGTCCCAAACAATGGGGACGCCCGCTAACCGACAAGTACGGGTAAGGTCAGCCATATCGAACATCTCGCCGGTTCGATAATTCACGTGGGTTAATAAGGCTAGGGCAGTATTCTCAGTGAGGGCCGAGACAATCTCGGTTCTCGGCACAATTTGAAGTTCATGGTCACGGCCTAGAAGATCAATAATACCCTCTAGGATGTACCCGTCAGTAGGGAAATTGTCTTTTTCCATCATGACATGCTTACGTTGACCAGACTTCTTCATCAGGGCGGCACAGAGCTTGAAGATGTTGACGGACGTGGAGTCTGTGAGCACCACCTCCCCCTCGGTTGCGCCGATAACCGGTGCCAAGGCATCGCCGGCGCGACGGGCGAGTGTGAACCAATCGGCCTCCAACCAGCCTCTGATAAGGCCCTGGCCCCATTCCTCCGTAACCGTCTGTGCTATATCGGCAGCAGCGCCCGCCGGTAAAACTCCCAGGGAATTCCCATCAAAATACAAAAGGTCATCCGGAAGATCGAACCGCTCCCGCGTCCAAGCCATCGGACAGTTATCATCTAACGCCTTACAATCTAATCTTTTCATAGCAATATTTAGTCCTTCAAAAGCAAGATGCAGGATCAACAAAGGCCAGTCCGAGATCTTCCGAAACTGCTTTGTTGGTCAGCTGGCCATTATAGACGTTAAGACCGTTTCTGAAGTGGGCGTCATGCTGGACCACCGACGCAACGCCGTTGTCACATAACCGAATGATCCACGGCAATGTTACATTGTTCAATGCATAGGTTGATGTCCTAGGCACAGCACCCGGCATATTAGCGACGCAGTAATGTACCACTTCATCCACGACATATGTCGGCTCCGAGTGGGTCGTTGCGACAGAGGTCTCAAAACAACCGCCCTGGTCAATTGCAATGTCAACAAGAACGCTGCCTGCGTGGAACTTCTTGATCATGTCAGCCGAGATCAAACAGGGGGCCCGCGCGCCCGGAATAAGAACCGCGCCGATGATCAAGTCCGCTTCTCGGGCAACGGAGAACACAGTATCGGGGGCCGAATACATCGTTTTCAATTTGGGGCCAAACCGTTCGGATAAGGCTTCCAATGTGGCGACATTAGTATCCAAAACAGTAACTTCGGCCCCCATCCCGAGAGCGATCTGAATGGCATTTTTTCCAGCAACACCGCCCCCCAACACGGTAACCTTTGCCGGTGCCGTTCCAGGCACACCGCCCAGTAAAACGCCTCTACCGCCGCCACTGATTTCAAGTGCCTTGGCACCGGCTTGAACCGACAGGCGTCCGGCGACCTGGGACATGGGTGCCAGCAAGGGCAAGCGACCCGCATCATTGGTCACCGTCTCATAAGCAAGACAAGTGGCGCCACTAGCCAAAAGGTATTGTGCCTGATCCCGGTCCGCCGCTAGATGCAGATAGGTGAACAAGACCTGTCCCTCGCGGAGCATCTTGCACTCGACCGGCTGCGGTTCCTTCACCTTTACAATCATATCAGCCGTGCCGAAAATATCTCCAGCTGATGGCGCAATCTTGGCGCCGGTCGCCCGATAACTGTTATCATCAGCCCCAATACCGAGCCCAGCCCCAGTCTCCACCGTTACCGAATTTCCGCGGGCGATGAGCGCCGACACGCTCTGCGGCGTCAATCCGACGCGATACTCTTCGATTTTAATTTCCTTTGGAACACCAATATGCATCTCTCTACAACCCCCAGCGCCCAGATCAAGGTCAAATGACAACGCGCCTGAATCTAGCGAAAATGTTCAGATCAGCTGTAGGGTGGCACCAGGCAGGCCTCTACAACCAAACAATCACGGTACGACATGATACTGTAAATACAAATAATTTCTCTCATACATTTATTTGTAGGAACAGATTTTCGTGAAAAGGGCCTCTCGTCGCTGGAAAAGCGTTCGGAGGGGGATGAACACACATCTGTTTGTCCCCCTTTTATTTTTTATCAATAAATACAGATGACTAGCCGACTAGCGGGTGGTGCCTTCCGACGCTACTGCACACAACCAATGGCGGTTTATTGTCCAAATTCTTTTGCAACAGATGCTTGACAGTTGTGTTAGTGGCGTTCCTGCAAGGTCATCTTCACCGCCATTTCCCTCAGCCATTGATGTCCAGCATCCCGGTCGTTCCGCTCGTGCCAGAACAGGCTAACTTGGATATCGGGGATGTCAAAAGGCAGCTTCAACATCTGAAGCCCGTATTTTTCTACATAAGGTTCAGCAAGTTCCTGCGTCACCGTAGCAATCAGGTCGGAGTGCGCGATGATCACCGGCACAGCAAGGTGGCCGCTGATGGTCATTCCGATGTCGCGGGTGATGTCCCATTTGGCTAAGCCTTCGTCGAGGGTTTTGTTCATCGGTTGCGACGTAGAATACATCAAATGCCGTGCCTTCTGATAACCGGCGAGATCTATTTTTCCCTTGATGAAAGGGTTTTCATTTGAAGCAATAACCACAATCTGGCTGGTAAACAGAGGCATCGACTTGAACCGTTTGGGTAGGTCTTCAATCACGTTGGCGGCCATATCGATATCTCCTTGCTCTACAAGTCGTATGGCCTCTGGCGTCTGAACATCGTGGAGATGAATGCCCAGCTTGGGTGCCCGATGCGAGAAGGCGGCGTGGATCAGTGGCGCATATTTGGCAACAGCATGGTCGGGCAAGCCGACATGAAATACCCGGTTTGAAGCTGCTGGATCAAACCCCTGCGAGGCAGTGATTGCTGCCATGGCGCTTTCTAGGGATTCCCGGACATAAGCTGCCATTTCGTCGGCTCGCGCCGTGGGCTCCACGCCTTTGCCGGAACGGATAAACAGAGGATCGCCGACGCTGTCTCGCAATCGTTGAATGGCATGACTAACCGCGGGCTGAGAAATACCCAAACTTTTGGCAGCCCT
>MDTB01006245.1_pt1 | contig 12408 bp, 11 predicted proteins | sample 811161 | NCBI WGS metagenome assembly MDTB01 (sample SAMN05326650, study PRJNA326480) | marine metagenome | isolation source: seawater | place: Mediterranean Sea | collected 2009 | reverse complement strand
GCAGAGGACAACTTGGAGCCGGAAGAAGAACTCGTTCAAGAAGCCCCCTTAGAGCTTGAGGACACGGCGGAATCGGATGCAGAAGAAGCTTTCGAAGAGGAATCCCAAACAAGCGGCGAGGATTCTGATGCGGCTCAGCAGATAGAAAAAGCTGAGAGAGCTATGAAAGGTGCACAGGCGAAAATGACGCAAGCAACGCAAGAAGCTGCGGATTTGAGACGGCAAGTAGCCGACCTCACTGAATCTGTTTCTGCGTTGAAAGGTCAGCTCTTAGATGAGCAACGAAATTCAGAAGTGCTTAGTCAAGTTCGGGAAGAATATCCTGACGTGGCGGGACCACTACTGGATGAGATGCAAAATCTAAGGGAAAGGGTTGACCAACAATCGGAATTGAATTCCCAGCAAGAACAACGGTTGATACAAGAGAGACAGGCACAAGCAGCTCAAGAGCACTTTGAACGCATTCGGAAGGTGCATTCTGATCTCGACTCGGTCGTTGAAACGAGCGATTGGGCTCTCTGGCTCGAACAGCAGGATCAGCAGATCCACGGCTGGGTCGATGCAGGTAGCTCTAACGATGTCATCGCGGTGCTGGACAAATTCAAAACTGATATGGGGATCAAACCCGCAACGCCGCAAGAGCAAGCTTTAGCGCGAGCGAAAGAGGTTGCAGAACCTCGATTGCCCAAGGCGCGAAAAGCTAACGTTTCTGGCGAACGCAAAAGCTGGACGGTGGATGACATTGTCAATATGCCACTCGATGAATTCGAGAAGCATAAATCTGAGATTTTAGAAGCTCAGGCAGCTGGAGCTATTCGTCGTTAAATAACTCTTGTGAGGATTTTTTACGATGGCATTTTCATTCTTTTCGACGGGGGCAACCTCTGAAGTAAACTTCATCCCCGAGATTTTTAGTAAGCTGCTCCAAGCAAAATTTTATGCTACATCAGTCTTACCAGAAATTTCTAACACTGACTATGAAGGCAGCATCACTGGTGCTGGCGACAAGGTCGTGGTGCGCACAGTTCCGGCTGTTACCATCAACGACTATGCTGGAAGTATCACAACTCAGGATTTAACGACTGCAAAAGTCGAACTCCTGATCGACAAAGCTAAGTACTACAGCTTCCTAAATGATGATGTGCTTGCAGCGCAAAGCGACATCAACTTGATGGAAGAAGCTGCGAAAGACGCTGCGGAAGGCATGCGTGTTGCAGTTGAAACACAAGTGCTGGCAGACGTTGTAGCAGGAGCTGGTACGACTGGCTCAGATACCACAGTGACTACGTCAAACATCCTGGCAGAAATCTTGGGATTCGCTAAGACGCTCGACGAAAACAACGTCCCTGAAGAGGGTCGATTCATCGTCTTGTCGCCTGAGTTCATTTCTATGCTCAAGCAGACTGAGCTTCGCCAAGCGTACTTGACGGGCGATGACGAATCACCTCTCCGTAATGGAAAGGTCGGAATGGTAGACCGGTTCACGGTTTACACGTCGAATATGCTTTCAGTGGCAAGCGGGTACACCAAAGTACTGGCTGGTCATAAGAAAGGCATCACGTTCGCTTCTCAGTTCACAAACACTGAGGAAGTTCGGATGGAAAGCAAATTCGGCACACAGGTCAGGGGCTTAAAGTGCTTCGGCTCCAAGGTAATCGTTCCTGATTGCCTGATCGCCGGTAGCTGGACTTAAACCGTTTGGAGGGGGGTACGTTTACGTCATTCGTGCCCCCCCTCCATTTTTAAAACAAGAGGATTTTTATGGAAGCTGCTAACAGTAAAGATGAGATCTATGAGACGGCTTTAAATCAATTTGGAAAAAAGCTTGATCGCAGAATGAAACTTAGCGACCTGGAAGAGCAGCTGACTGCGCTAGAAAAAGAAGCAAAGAATCCGACACCGGTTCCGAAAGCCAGAAAACCAAAAGCGGTGCGGAATATCGTGACTGGGAATGTATTTAATTATTACCTTGAGGAGTGGAAAGGAAATCCAAGTCTCGAAGTGATCGAATGGGAGGATGCCTGATGGCAACGACCAAGGTCGTAGACGTAATTGATCGAGCTGCAATCATATTGCAAGACGCTTCGCATGTGCGTTACCCAGAAGCGGAGCTTTTGAAATTTTTCAACGATGCTCAACGCGAGGTGGTACTGCATCGCCCAGACGCAAAGATGGTGACTGCTGATCATGACTGTGTTGCTGGAAGCAAACAGGCTTTACCCGCTACGGGACTGCGGCTAATCGATGTTGTCAGAAATAAAGATGGTCGAGCAATCACACAGGTTGATCGAAAGATTCTTGATGAGACTTTGCCCAATTGGCATGAGACTGCGGCTGGCACGAACAAGATCGAGCATTACGTGTATGACCCTGCAGCTCCGAAGGTGTTCTATCTTTATCCAAAAGCGACTACAGACTTCGACATTGAAATCGTCTACAGCGAAGCGCCTACCGACATAGCGATCAGTAATTTCGCGACAGACACGCAGGTGATCAGCATTGACGATGTGTATTCGGGAGCGCTGTTAGATTTCATGTTGATGAGGGCGTACCAGAAAGACTCCGAATATGCTGGCAATGCTCAGAGAGCCCAGATGCACTACCAGTCTTTCCAGACCAGTTTGGGCATGAAGATTCAGATCGATACTGCGCTGAACCCGATGCCGAGTACGCCTGACATGAATGTCGGGAGAATGTAGTGAAGTACTCTGAGCTTGGCATTTATATCCGCCCAGAGGTCCAGGGGTGTCCTGAGTTCCTGGTCGAGAGGTCCGTTCGAGACTCGGCTATTGATTTTTGCGCTCGTACCGGTGTTTACATACCAGATCCTGAGACGCTGACAATCATCAAAGGGGTCAATGAGTATGCAGTGTCTTTGCCAACCGGCACAGAGCTGAACCGTATCATTGACATTTATAACGACAAAACTGCTTTGCAGCCGCTTGGCTACAGCGAGCTGCTCGGGCGTCTTGGTGACGAAACTGAGCAGGGTTCGCCAAAGTACTACGCACAGAGAGACAATTCAGATTTTTACCTGGCTCCCACACCCGACGAAACCGCAACGCTGCGTGTTGTTTACAGCGTCAAACCTACCGCAACTTCCTCATCTATACCGGACACAGTCGGACGAGAAAACCGAGAGGCTCTGGTTCACGGAGCTTTGTATCGTCTACAAATGATGAGCGGACAACCGTTTTCTAATGGTGGAGCGGCTCAGATGAATAACCAGCTGTTCGAGAAAGCCGTTGGCAGAACGACTCGTCAGGTCAAATATGGATTTTCCGGTGGACGTTTACGAGTAAAACCGAGGGCATTTGTATAATGGCGTATCTGACTACCATTGACCTCGTGCAAAATGACCAGCTGCCAGAGCTGACGGTCACGCTTAAAGATTCAAATTCTGCGGCTGCGGGTCAAACACTTGATGCTGACGACCCGTCTACGTTTGCGCCGATCTCGCTTTCAGGATCGTCTGTACGCATGCGAGTACGCAAGGTTGGCACCACAACGCTACTAGACACCATCGTAGGCACGATCACATCTGCGTCCGAGGGCAAGGTCACATTCGTGTTTGGCTCGACAACTCTTGAAACAACGGGCGTTCTCGAAGGCGAAATCGAAATCACAGATTCTGCGAGCCGCACACAAACAGTTGTTGACCTGATTAAGTTCAAAGTTCGCTCTCAATTCGGCTAAATCATGCCCGTTCATGCTGAGATCGTTTACAGAAAAATTAGTGTCTCAGCGAGCTATCGCCAGATTCACGCGACGGCAAGCATGCCTGTTGCGTCTGTTGTCATTCATCAAACAGAACCAGTCACCGAGATTTCTTTCCAGCGCCCGTTTAGTGAGATTGGGTATCGGTTACTTACGCCACAGTTAACCTGGCGACAGCTGTTTGCAACGAATATAGTTCTTAATCCAGAGCGAACGATCTACACGTTTGCTGATACTTTCTCCCTCTCCGAAACAGTCTCGCTCAACCCAAATCTTGGTCAGTTCGATTCTTTCGGTTTTTCCGATCAGATCGATTCATTTGCATTTATCCTGGGCAAATCTGACCCCGTCTCGTTTTCAGAACATGTCGTTCGAGAATTTGGACGCCCTACCCTCGATACCGTTACGTTCGCAGACAGTTCTGCGTTCAGTATCAATGCAGGACGTTCTGACGAGGTTGCCTTCAGTGATTCAATTGAAACGCTAAAGACGTTCCAACGATCATTTGCAGATTCATTTCCGTTTGCTGACCCACTGTCCTGGTCACTGTCAGATGTCAGCGACGATACCTTTTCGTTTTCAGAGCAAACGTCGAGAGTCACTGCAAGAGTCAATACTGACAGTTTTGCCTTTAGCGATACGGTCGTTAGAGCGTTCGAAAAGATACCGTCTGAGACGATCTCTCTGAGTGAGTCTGCGCTCGTTGTCGATGTCGGAGATATCAATTTTGTGTTGTCAGGGGAGAACTGGGTCATATCTGCACCCTTCTCTGACGCATCATCGCTCACTGAATCGTCAACATTTGCTATCTCTCAAGCATTGTCAGACGCATTTACGCTAGATGACTTCGCACAGGTCGATAAAAATTATTCAGGCGTCAAAACTAATGTTTATGCCCTCAGTGAAGTCCTGAGTTTCGGATTCCAAAAGGGCATTCAAGATTCTATAATTCAAAGTGATTCAGTCGCAAAATCGCTGGCATACGGCGGTTTTACGCACGATTTTTCGTTTGCTGACTCAGCAACGATCTCCACAGGGAAAGTTCCATCTGACACCTTGAGCATGGCTGAGACTTTGTCGATGGCTCAGTTCTCCGGATCCGGAGTTCTGAACCAAGGTATGGTCGGGCTAATGCTCTTAAATGCGGATTAGGAGTATTTCCCTTGATTAGTGACAACTTGCAGATGAGAGGTCGGCTGACGATTGTTGTCACCGCCCCGGATGGTTCGGTCAAAGACGACCAAACAGTTGAGAACCTGGTCGTAACGACTGGTAAAAATTACGTTGCCTCGCGCATGGCTGGCACCTCTGCCAACGTCATGTCCCACATGGCAATAGGCACGGGCTCGACTGCGGCTGCTGCAGCGGATACCACGCTGGGCACCGAGAGCGCTCGTGTCAGCCTGACCAGCACCACGAACAACAATAATGATGTGGTGTACGTGGCGACGTTCCCTGCGAATACGCCAGCTTCGGCTGCTGCGATCACCGAGGCGGGACTGTTTAACGCTTCGAGCGGCGGCACCATGCTGTGTCGTACCGTGTTCGCACAGGTGAATAAGCAAACTGCGGATGCGTTGACGATTACCTGGACTGTCACCGCAAGCTAGGAAGCGAAATGGGCATCAAATTTTCGAACCTAGCTAGCACTACGTTAGCCAGTAGCGTTACGTCTTCTGCGACCTCGATCACTGTCGCAGACGGATCAGTGTTCCCGACGCTAGGCGCGGGAGACTATTTCTATGCCACGATTGATGCCCCGCCGTCTCTTACTGAGATTGTAAAGGTCACAGCGAGAAGCGGTAATACGCTGACAGTTGTTCGAGCTCAGGACAATACGACGGCGACTACCCATGCGTCAGGCGATGAGATTGCACTGCGCGTAGTCTCTGCTGTTCTCGAAGATATCGCGTCTGCTGCCGCGACAGAATCAGTTTCCATTTCCGGCGACACCATGACCGGTGCCCTAACAGTTGGGGGTAACCTCGATGTTAATGGCTCGTCTGGCATTTATCAGCGTCATTCGTCGGGCGGATCTATTGTTCTTGATGATACAGACACTGCTGATGCATCGACGCCAATGGTGTTCATGCGAAACACTGCGGGTGCGCTTTCATTTGGTCGCGCTAATCGCAATTCCTCTACAGGGTTGACGACTGGATCCACTGATTCCATGACGATTGATAGCAGCGGCAATGTCACCCTTACAGGTTCTATTAAGCTTCCCGACAATAAGTATCTTAGGCTCGGAAATAATAATGATCTGATTCTTTATCACAACGGGACTGGCAGCTATATCCAGTCGCAATTACAAGATGCGGATATTCACATCAGAGGCAACGATGGCGGCACTAACTTCAACGCTCTTAGTTTTGATATGTCAGCTGCCGGTGCGGCTACGTTCAATGCAAACGTCAAGGTTAATAAGCAGCTGTTGGGTGGGTTTGGTTCTGTTACGACCAGCGGCACTCTCGATTGGAATCACGTTACGAATGCCCGTTCTGGCATGGGTTACTCGCTGTTGCAAGGTGGTGACACGAACGGTCCTGAACTTGGAGACGGTCTTGCTACTTCCGGTGGTGGTGCTTACTACCACATCACTAACTGGGAGTACTCTTCCACTGATGGCGGCGGTAATCTAACGCAGGTTGCCATTCCTTATCACTTCGATGGAGGATCTGGTAAGTCTGCACTCAGTATGCGTTCCAGATATAGCGGAACTTGGACAGGTTGGTATAGATACCTTCGCCTAGATGTAGATGCCGGAACTGCCACAATCGATGGTGCAGTGACTGCAGACAATTATCTGACAAGCGGATATCTAGCGTTAAGCGCACCTTCTACCGCAAACAATTATGCGCTAGTCGATATCAACGACAGCACATTTGATTTTCAACTTCGCCAGTACAACGGATCGTCCTGGGTAACTTCGCTGACGATTGACCAGGTCGACCAGTTCGCCACATTTAGCGCGGGTGCTTCATTCGCTGGCTCTGTAGACACTGACGGATTAAGTGTCAGTCATCAAACTGACAATGGCATTAACTTCGTCGCCAACGATACAACAGGAAATTCAAACTTTTCTAATGTACGAATCGACTACAACGTGAGCGGTTCTGACACGTTGACTGGTGATAGAGCCCATATCGGATTGGAGTTCGATGTTGACTCGTCAGCCAGTGGCGGTAATACAAGCGAAGAGCATCGACTATACAGCATTTATAGTCATACACGAGCAACTGGTGATAGCGATTTAATTTACGGTGCTTACTTTAATGCTGAAGCACAACACAGCTCAGGACAAGTAAGCGGTCTTTATGGAGTGTATGGGCGAGCCGAGGGCGATTCTAACGGCGGAACGATTAATGGTTCTTATGGAGTGATTGGAGCTTCCATCGTAGGAAATAATTCTGGAACACATAGCAACGCTTACGGCGTATACGGTAAAACTACTGTCACTGCTGCAAATGCTGATACGACTGTAGGAAATCTTCACGGCGGTTATTTCGAAGTAGAGATTGATCCGCCAGGAGCAGCGAACGTCGATGTCGCTGCAATCTATGGCGTTCGGTCAGAGATTGACAATGACGGTGCCACGGATGGATCGAATCCGAGTTATGACCTGTCGAACACGCCGAGTTATCTCTTTTATGGTAACTACGCTGGGACGCTGCCTGGCAACCCGTATGGTCTATACATTCTTGACGATGTGCCGAGTTATATAAGAGGCAAATTGGGGCTGGGTACGACCAATCCAACACGTACCCTAATGATTAGTAGTGACGATGATTTAACGGCTTTTACAGGTACATCATATGGCGCGATGTACATCCGAAATAGTGACTATGTATCTGGAGAATACACTGCAATAGATTTTGGATACAACGGAACCCAGAATCCGGTAGGACGTATAGCATTAAGAGTATTGTCTGGTGGTTCCACTCTATCATTTGGAACATCGAATAATTACAGCGCTGGTGTCACTAACGAAGCACTGACCATCGATGCCCTTGGGAAAATCGGCGTCAATACCTCGACGCCTGACACCATTTTCGAAATCCGAGGCGCTGATCCCATCCTCACCGTCAGGGATTCAAGCACTTCCAGCAACAACGGAAACGCGACGTTGCGACTTGCAGAGTCAGGAGCAAGCGACACGCTCCAAAATTATTGGGATATCAAATCTACCGCTGGACAATTTCAAATCATCGACAACTGGGATGAAGGCGGTGGCACTGGCACTAGGTTGACGATAAGTGACGCTGGGCGCGTAGGAATAGGTACTGCAAGTCCCAGTCAGTTGCTACACGTCAATGGACACGCTGCAATTACAAGTGCATATTCTTTAATGTTTGGAGATGGTGGGGAACGTATATCAGGCAACAACAGTAGTGAAATATTAACTTTTTTCACAGGCGCGACAGAAAGAATGCGTCTGGATCCCTCAGGCAATTTGGGACTCGGCACCGGGGGCGCGATTTCTTTAACTACTCCTGACATTGCTTTCGTAATAGGAAGCTCCTCACACACTAATCCGACTATTCAGATTCGCTCATCAGCTAGTGGAACTGGCAGGTTGTGGTTTGGTGACAATAGTGGCGGTTCTAGTGGTCGGTATGACGGTTACATTCAATACAGTCAAACAGATCAATATATGCAGTTTGGAGCTGCTGCCGGTGAGCGAATGCGCCTTCGGGGAACCGGAAGTCTCCTCTTAGGAACGACTACTCAGTATTACGGCAGCACAGACCTAAATGTCGGCAACACTTCAGATGCAACCAACGGTCTTCAAATTACAACATCAACGTCCGGTAACGGCTACGTTATGTTTGGTGATGGAACGAGCAGTAACGCTTATCGAGGCTATGTTCATTATAACCATCCTGGTGACTATCTACGCCTTAGAGCTGCTGGTAGTGAGAGATTAAGATGCGATAGTGGCGGCGTTAATGTCTACGGCGATCTAGTTGTTGACAGTGAGCTTTACTTTAATACGTCACTTCGTGTTGGTCTTGAGCTGACAGGAACAGCAACTGCGACAGTCGGTCCTGGCTGGATGACTGTAGCAACCAATACGAGCGGTCGTCGGCATGGTGAGATTCTTGTGACCGATGCAGATAGTGGTGACCATGCGCTCATTCGCATCGACTGGATACGATCATATGCAGACTCAAACTTTACAGTTCTAAATTGTGGAGGGCATAGCAACCGCATAACAGGCGCTCGCGTCATTAGTGAGGACAGCAATAACACCTACGGCACCAAGCTTCTACAGGTGTATGTCAGTACTTCTAGTACCTATGACGTGGCGTTATTTCACCATCACGGAGGCGCTGACTATACACAGCACTCTGCTATTACTCCCGTAATCGAAGATACAAAAAGTGGGTATTCTGTACACGGAGCACAGATTGAAGAGCTCGATGATTATAGCCTTGCAAGCGAAGAAGGTATCCAAGCGCCTCAACTGCGAACGGGGGCGATCTACGCGAATACCACTGTAAGTAATGACATTGTCATAGAGCCCGGAGGCTCAAATGGCTCCGTCGACTTGAGGTACGCGGGTAGTAACACAAGACTAAAAACGGAAAGTTCCGGAGTAACAGTCACCGGAGACGTGCTAGGCGTCTCTAACATGTATATTGGCGGCTATTTATTCCACAACGGCGACACCAATACTTATCTTCGATTTATAGCAGCCGACGATATGCAACTTGTCGCTGGCGGCAGACAGATGCTTCGTATGGATGAAGGTGCAAACCCCGACATCCTGGCATTCGTTGTCAGCACCACCTACACCGATAGTAGCGGCAATATAGTTGCCTCTGGAAATATCACCGCTTATGCATCGGATGAGCGTTTAAAGACAAACATTCGACCGATTGAAAATGCCATAGACAAAATTAAGGCTATTCGCGGAGTCCATTATGACTGGATTGATGACGTAGAAGATGTCGGGTTCACTCCAGACCGCAAGCTCGATAATGTCGGTGTGATTGCTCAAGAAATAGAAGAAGTACTGCCTCAAGTTGTAAAGCCAGCACCTTTTGATAGAGAAAGGTCTAAAGAAACGAACTGGGAGTTCGTCAGTAAGTCCGGTGAGGATTATAAAACTGTTGACTACGACAAGATTACAGCTTTGCTGATTCAAGGAATGAAAGAACAGCAAGAACTAATAGAGGCTTTAGAGGCTAAAATTAAAAACCTGGAGGAAGAGTTACTATGAGCTTCCACGCACTGCAATCATCAGGAGCAATTAGCCTTGATGATATTCACGTAGAAGCAGGAGGAACTTCTGGGACTTCGTGCGCCATAAACGACTCAGACATTCGTAATTTGATTGACAAAAATTCGGGCGCAACCATGTCTTTCAGCGATTTCTATGGTGCCACTTCTGATTGGGTGATCAGCATACAAACGGGAAGCATAGTTTATAAAGGCGTGTATCTATCTACAGTACCCCCTTCAGGCTGGACATCACAATCGTATTTACACAGTGGCTCTATCAGCGATGACACTTTTGACCCGTGGGCGACACAAGGAATTGCTTCAAGCTCATCAGTGTCAACGCCAGCAATCATAAGGGGCTTATATACCGCTAACAATAACTACGAAACCTTCCTTCAAATTTGGGCTGTAAGCGCACCCAGCAACTCAGGGTGGAATAACATTCTTGCGGAAGGGGTAGGAAATGACACACATAGCAAGATGTTATCGAGGGTAACCGCCAGTACGACATATAACTCCAGCCAAGATTACTTTCAGTATAGGTGGGGTGATGGAATGGTGCCCCAAGTTTTATTTCCATCGCACTCGACACTTTATGATGTCCACGTCTTCACCTAGAGGACAAAAAAATGGCAAACACTTGGAAAATATTAGATATGGATCGACTTGCTACGTCAGACGGCAACGCTGATGTGGTGACAAATGTATTTTGGTACGTATCGGATTCAGATAGTAGTGGTAATTATGGTTACTGCTGGGGCAACACTCAACTTAGTTCAGATCCTAAGAGTTTCACTAACTATGCAGACTTAACCGAAGCACAGGTAGTTCAGTGGGTAAAAGATAAGTTAGCTGCAAGTGTGCCAGTTATTAATGGTCCTAATGAGTTGACGATAGTAGAAACCTGTGTGAACGACGGTATTAGTGCCGGAAAGTTCACATTAAGACATCAAGGCAAGCCTTGGCAGGAAGCTAGCTGATGAATATTTTAGGTCAGCTCGTCGGTCCTGTAACTGGTCTACTCGACCAGTTTATCGAGGACAAGGATCAGAAAGCCAAGCTCGCGCATGAAATTGCAACGATGTCGTCGAAGCATCTCCAGCAAATTCAACTCGAGCAAATAGAGGTGCTGAAAGCAGACGCGAAAGGCACTTGGTTCCAATCGAGTTGGAGACCCTTGGCTGGTTATGTTTGTGTTCTGGGTTTGGCAATTAATTTTTTGGTCGCTCCAGTTGCTGCCGGATTCGGTGTGACGATCCCTCAAGCTGACGCTGGCGTGATGATGCCCTTGCTGCTGGGAATGTTGGGTTTATCTGGCGGTAGGTCTTTTGAGCGCATCAAAGGGGTAGACAAAAAGTGACCGGTTTTAAGCTAGAAACATTTGGCGGCAAAGCACCCCGAGTCTCTGCACGGCTGCTTCCTAGCGACATGGCACAAGAAGCCATCAATACGCGGCTAGATAGTGGAAGACTAGTGCCCTGGGCAGCTAATGCCAGCGCATCAATCACCCCGGTTGCCAGCTATTCCATTACCGGCAACACCAAAACCCTGTTCAAGTACTCTGATTCTATCTGGATCGGATCAGACGAAGATCTCGATATTGCGCGATCCCCTATCGCTGAAGACCAGCATGAGCGTATCTATGTGACTGGCATGGGTGGTGCGAGCGGTTATCCGCGTATGACGACTGCAGCTGTTGTCGGAAACGGCACCTATTACACACTTGGTCTTCCAGATCCTGCTGCGTTCGATTCGGTGACATTGGTTGGTACAACGACAAAAACGGAAACAGAAACGCCAATTTCGAGAGCGTATATCTTCACCTACGTTTCGGCGTATGGCGAAGAGGGTCCACCTAGCGTCAGCCAGGTCAGCCAGATTGTGGACGTGTATAGCGACCAGTCTGTAACGGTTAACTTCCCCGCAAATCCAAGCGGCAACTACAACCTTACGAAGAAGCGTCTCTACCGTACTGATCCTTCTGGGACGTTCAGGTTTGTTGCAGATGTGCCTCTTGCGACTGACACATATAACGATACAGTCACTGACGGCAACCTGGGGGAACCAGTCCCCTCTTCTGAATGGATTGCACCACCGGACAACGTCAGTGCGTCTCACAAAGATGGACCGCTGCTGGGGTTGGTCAGTATGCCCAACGGGTTCCTAGCGGGTTTCAGTGGACAGACAGTTGCCTTCTCAGAGGCATTCCAGCCCCATGCTTTCCCTGACTCCTACAAGCTAACCATAAAGAGCGACGTGGTAGCGCTTGCCCCTCTCAATACTGGACTGCTGGTTCTTACAAAAGAGAAGCCAGCGCTCATCCAGGGGCTCGACCCCAGCTCGATGAGCATGATCGAAATAGATAGTACGCATAGTTGCGTGAGCAAAAGAAGTGTCGTCGATATGGGCGAGTACGTGTTGTATGCGAGCCCCGATGGGTTGGTCATGGCAGAAGACAACGGT
>MDTB01193303.1_pt1 | contig 12410 bp, 8 predicted proteins | sample 811161 | NCBI WGS metagenome assembly MDTB01 (sample SAMN05326650, study PRJNA326480) | marine metagenome | isolation source: seawater | place: Mediterranean Sea | collected 2009 | reverse complement strand
TTATTATTTGCTTCATTTGTTTCAAATTTCTTTGGGTGAAGTTCAGAAACAAAATCTTCAAAGTCCCCTAATGCTTGAAAATTTTTATAAACACTCGCAAATCTTACGTAAGCAACCGTGTCGATTCTTGCTAATGTTTCCATAACTATTTTCCCAATTTTATCTGATTGAATATCACTTTCGCCTAGACTTTCAAGTCTTCGTACGATGCCTGTTATCATTTGTTCAACTCTTTCAGGTTCAATAGGACGCTTTTGTAAAGCAATTCTTATTGATCTTTCAAGTTTATCTCTATCAAATATTTCTCTTCTATTGTTCTTTTTCAGAACAAACAAATCTCTAAGTTGAACTCTCTCATAAGTGGTAAATCGACCAGCACAACTGGGGCAATGCCGCCGTCTTCTAATAGACATGTGGTCGTCGGACGGCCTACTGTCTTTAACCTGGGTATCGCTGTGAACGCAGAATGGGCATCTCAAAGGATTCTCCTGTAAAAATTCTCATTTTAATAATACGTATAGTATACTCTTGTAGCTTTATTTCCAATAAGTTATATGGTTAAAAATTATTGGTCCAGAAAGGACCTTAGTTTCCTACTACGGCTAGGATGTTTTAATTTTCGTAAAGCCTTAGCTTCAATTTGTCTAATCCTTTCTCTGGTAACACTAAACTGCTGACCAACCTCCTCTAAAGTGTGATCAGTGTTGACGCCGATACCAAATCGCATCCTTAGTACTCTTTCTTCCCTTGGTGTTAAACTGGCTAGAACTCGTGTTGTTGTTTCCTTTAAATTCCCTTGAATGGCGTTATCAAGTGGCAAAAGGGCATTTTTGTCCTCTATAAAATCTCCTAATTGACTGTCTTCTTCGTCTCCTATGGGAGTTTCGAGACTGATCGGTTCTTTAGCAATTTTCATAACTTTTCTGACTTTGTCCAACGGCATTTGTAGCTTTGTCGCTAATTCTTCAGGTGTTGGCTCTCTTCCAATTTCATGAAGCATCTGTCTTCCAGTTCGGACTAATTTATTAATGGTTTCGATCATATGAACGGGAATTCTAATAGTCCTTGCTTGATCAGCAATCGACCTGGTTATAGCCTGCCTTATCCACCATGTTGCATAGGTTGAAAACTTATAGCCTCTCCGATATTCAAATTTATCTACAGCCTTCATAAGCCCAATATTACCTTCTTGTATTAAATCAAGAAATTGCAAGCCTCTGTTTGTATATTTCTTAGCAATAGAGATCACTAATCGAAGATTTGCCTCAACCATCTCTTTTTTTGCAATTCTTGCTTCGTTCTCGCCTTTTTTTACCTTTTGAACAATTCGCCTAAATTCTGCTATGTCAACGTTTATGAGATTTCCAATCTTTGACATTTGACCCCTAAGATCTTCCACCTCGCTTTGATGCTTTGAAACAAAGATATCCCAACCTCTGGATTTAAGCTTGGAAACCTTTTCAAGCCATGATTCTTCAAGCTCGTGATCTTTATATTCTTTAACAAATTCTTTTCTATTTATTCGAGATAAATCCGCGATTTTGACCAGACTACTATCGATATTCATAATTGCCTTATTTATGCCATACAATTGATCAATAAGGGCTTCAATACGATTGTTGTGAAAGTGTAGTGAGTTAAGTTGTTGAACAATTAAAAAACGCGCTTCTTGATATTTCTTTTCATCTTTAGCTGAAAAACTTTTCTCAGTATTTATAGTCGATTTCATCCTCTTTGACTGTAATTGCTTTAAGGCATTATATTTCTTGTCAATATTGTCCAGAATACTCAATACTTGTGGAGTAAGAGCTTGCTCCATGGCGGCCAAAGAGACATTAATTTCATCTTCTTCATCTTCATCTTCTTCCACTTTTATTTCTGTATCTTCCTCGCTCGAAACTAAAGAGCCAGCCTCTTTGTCCTGTTGAGGGGTATCCTGAATATTTTTTTTGTAAGAATCCAAATCATTTGCTACGGACTCACCACCTTCGGTATCAGAAAATGTGGTTTCTAGATCTATCACATCGCGTAACATTATTTCACCGTTAAGTAGTTCATTTCGCCAGATGGTTATTGCTTGAAAAGTTAAAGGGCTTTCACACAATCCCGTAATCATGATATTCCTGCCTGCTTCTATTCTTTTTGCTATCGCTATCTCGCCTTCCCTAGAAAGAAGCTCTACTGACCCCATTTCTCTCAAGTACATTCTTACTGGATCATCTGTTCTATCGAGATTTTCACCCTCCAGATTCGTTGCGACTATTTCTTTCGAAGAAGACGTTTCAGTTTTTTCTTCTGTCTCCTCTGATTCTTCATTATCGGCAACGGTGATTCCCATACCAGAAAGATCTGTCATAAGATCTTCAATTTGTTCAGATGATAGGCGCTCGTTTACTACAAGCTCTTCCAAATCATTTGGGGTTATAAATCCTTTAACTTTAGCTTTGCTAATAACGCTTTTTATTCTATTTTCTGAATTCTCTTGCGCCGTATTTTCTTGATCGGTGTCTCGAGCTTGATTTTCTTGTTTATTCATCAATCATTCTTTCAATACTATTTTTCTGAGGTTTTTCGTCTGACCTTATTGCTTAATTGATCGAGGGTCTCTTTGTATGCTTCTTTTTCTTTAGCTATTGATTCTTTAATATATTTCTCACCACTAATTGCTGAGTGATACTTGATTTGTGCTTCCTCAAGTGATTCGCCTTCATTTTTTGATTCGATTTCATCGCTTTTTAACTTAATTTTTAAATCTTTCAACCTTTCTAGTCGGTTCAGCGCTAAATTATGTACTGAAATAGCATTTAGGAGAAGTTTTTTCGATTTTTCTGTCTCTTTTTCGTTGTTATAGATTAAATGGCTTTTTAACAACGGGTCTTTCTGTAATGCTTTTCTAAGCGCTTTCTCTTTAAGGCCGATAGTAATAGGTTCCTCCAACTTGTCTGTCATTTCCCAAAATAGCTTTTTCAAGATTGGATCTTGAAAATCAAGTTCAATTAATTTTACTCTGTGCTCTGCAAAAAGCGTCGGATTATTTATTAGACAGTAGATAATTCCAGCTTCGATTTTTTCTAGCTCTCTTTCTGATTCTTTAAAAATATTTGATTTTTTCGCTTTAAAGCTGGAGTAAAAATGTTTCTCAGAGTTAGATTTGATATTTCGCCTAAATTTAGGAAAATAATTATACTGGTCTATTTTTTCCCCAATTTTAGAAATAAAAAGTCTACGAACCCCTGCATCCTTAATCGAATGAGCTTTTCTTTTAAGGTTCAATTCCAACTTTCTTATTCTTTCAGGGCTATCTATAGGTTTGGTAGCTTTTTCGCGATCAACAATAAAATCTAGGATAGATATAGAGCTTCTCAACATTTCTAGGACAGAATCTCTCCCCTCTGACCTTAACATATCATCAGGATCAAAATTTTCTAAAGGTCTAGCAATACGTAGCGTTTTATTGTGGGATAAAAAAGGAAGAGCTAACTCTACTACTCTTTCAGTTGCAGCTAATCCAGCTTTATCTCCATCAAAAAAAAGCACCGGTTCTTCGCAAGTTTCCCAGATTAAACTTAATTGTTTTTCTGTTAAAGCGGTTCCTAATGGAGCAACAGAAGTCTTGATTGAAGAATTATAAAGGGATATTACATCCATGTATCCCTCGACAATAATCAAATCGTCTTCTCTTAAATGTTTTTTTACATTGTTAAGATTAAAAACGATAGAGCCTTTCTTGAAGACATCTGTCTCTGGCGAGTTAAGATACTTGGCCCCAGATCCCTCATGAATCGTTCTTCCTCCAAATGCAACTACTTCGCTATACTTATTAAAAATAGGAAACATCACTCTATCTCTAAACCTGTCAAAAAGAACGTTTTTTTCTGATGAGAGACAGAGGCCAGTTTTTTCAATACTATCTCTTGAAAAACCTTTTTCCAATAAGAGTTTTGTCAATGCATTCCCTTCTTTAGGCGCATACCCGATTTTGAATTCCTCAATAGTAGCTTTAGATATACCTCTTTCAATTAAGTAATTAATTGCAATTGCCCCTTTTGTTGTGAATAGGTTTTTATTATAAAATTCACTAGCTATCTGGTGTAACTTTACTAACTCTTTTTGAAGACTAAGTTTTCTTTTTAACATAATGTTTTTGGGGTTTTTACTGCTTTCCAATTGATATTCAAGGCCTGCCTTTTTACTTAAAAAGTTTACTGCTTCTTGAAAAGAAAGACCTTCCTTCTCCTTTAAGAAATTGAATATATTTCCTTTGGTGTGACAACCAAAGCAGTAATAAAACGCTTTATTGTCGTCTACGTGAAATGAGGCTGTTTTTTCACTGTGAAATGGGCATGGTGCCCAAAAGTCACGTTTGGCCTGATTACTCTTTTTATTGTCCCAAACTACATATTTCGACACTATTGATGAAAGTGGCACTCGTTCTTTTATTTGTTCCAGAAATGAATTTGAATATGACATAGAATCACATAATAAACGAAATAAGCCGAGAATTTTGCAAAAAATAAAAAGTTATTTTTTTTTGGTTACATAATAGTCATTCCTGAGATTGCAGATCTATCTCTTTTTCGATAAATCCAGTCTCTAATGATATTTGAAAAACTTTAGAGATGTTTTTCTTTGTCTGGAGAAACACTAATAAATTGTCTCCATTTAAGGAAATTGATTTAATTTCTCCCTCAATTGGTATCGAGATTTGATATTTTGAAAGCCTTTTCGCAGGTTCTTTAAATGTTTTTAAATTTACTGCGGTATATCCGATAAAAATGATAAGAGATAAAAATCCAGTAATCATAACAGCAGTTAATATTATTACTAATCTTTTCAGAAAAGTTTGATAGGGTATTAATTCTGAGTTATTTTGATTATTCGGCATCACAAATGAAAAAAAAATTAACTTTTAAGATAAACAAAAATATCCATTTTAGGATAGACAAGGCTATTTTTGAATCTCTTCCAACAGATTTAAAGTTATCAAGATCCAGATTACAAGTATTAATTCGTCGGGGATTAGTTTTTAATGCTTCCGATATGTCTACAGTGACTCTTCGAACTAAAGTATCTGATGTAAGCAAGGTTACAGTTTCGTACGGCTCTTTTTATAGTGATAAATTAGAATCACAAAACTTGAGCCTTGAAATTGTATATGAGGATGAGTTTTTAGCGGTAATAAATAAGCCGGCAAATATGTCTGTTCATCCTATTAATTTTGAGCAGAGAGATACGCTCGTAAATGGGCTTATCCATTTATATGGATCTCAATTGGCAGACACAGGGTGTAATTTAAGACCAGGAATTGTTCATAGATTAGATAAAGATACCACTGGGCTTATTTTAATTGCAAAAACTGATGAGATTGCAACCAATTTGATGGAACAATTTAAGTCTCGTAAGGTTAAAAAAGTGTATTTGGCTTTTTGCCATGGAAACCCTTTTGAATCTCTAGAAAAGCTTATAGCAAAAGAAGGTGTTAGTGTATCAAAAAAAGGAGGTATAGATATAGTTACAAACTTAGGCAGAGATCGAAAAAATAGAGAACTTATGAGCGTCAAAGCAGATGTGGGGAAAAAAGCGATTTCGCAATTTAAGTTGTTAAAAGTGTTTGATTTAGAAAATAACAGAAAGGTTTCACTAATTCAGTGCAATATAGAAACAGGCAGAACCCATCAAATTAGAGTTCACCTAAGTTATTTAGGACATTCTATTCTTGGTGATAAATTATATGGCAATAGTAATATTTATGTGCCAAATCCATCGCAAGTTTCGAAGTACCCTTTACTTAGTCATGTTAAAAACTTTCCGCGTCAAGCTCTTCATGCGAAAGAGCTATCCTTCTTCCATCCCGTTAGTTTTGAAAAAAAAACTTTTTTTTCTATGCTTTCTGAAGATTTGATTGATCTTCAAGAAAGATTAAGTTCTAAAGAGACAATCAACTGATAGTATCTTTAAATGGTATAAAAAATGCTTAAAAGCCTTGAAAATGAAAGTTTTATTGCTTATATCAGTAAGGCATAACAAAAATGAGTAGATATCCAATGAGTAGAAATTTAGCACTAACCAATATTAATGCGGGATTGTCAAACTATCTTGAAGAGATCAAGAAGTTCCCCATGTTAACTTGGGAAGAAGAATATAATTTAGCAAAAAGATGGGTTGAAAATGGAAGTACTACTTCCGCTCATAAATTAGTGACTTCTCATTTAAGGTTAGCTGCAAAAATAGCCATGGGTTATAAGGGATATGGATTGCCGATTTCAGAGGTCGTCAGTGAAGCTAATGTTGGATTAATGCAAGCTGTTAAAAGATTCGATCCAGAGAAAGGCTTCAGGTTGGCTACTTATGCAATGTGGTGGATAAAAGCAAATATACAGGAATATATTCTGAAAAGCTGGAGCCTAGTAAAGATGGGAACAACCAGTTCACAAAAGAAATTATTCTTTAACTTGAAAAAAGTTAAAAATAAGATTGGAGCATTTGAAGATGGTGATCTTTTGCCTGAAAACGTTGAAAAAATATCCAATCAGCTCAATGTAGACCAAGAAGACGTAATTTCTATGAACAGGCGTATGGTAGGAGGAGACGTTTCGTTAAACGCAACAATTAGTACAGATGGTGGCTCAGATGAGGAGTGGCAGTCATTATTAAGGGACTATAACGAAGACCACGCAGAAGATTTTGCCCGTCAAGATGAAATAAATGATAGAAGAAAAATTTTAATTGATGCTCTTACAGTGCTCAATCAAAGAGAAAAAAGCATTCTTCTTGATAGAAGATTAAGGGAGCAGCCGTTGACCCTTGAGCAATTAAGCGAGAAACATCAAGTTAGTCGAGAAAGAGTGCGCCAGATAGAGAGTAGAGCTATAGAAAAGCTTCAGAACCAAGTGGTAACTACACTCTAGACAGGTAGAGTATTATTACCCAGATTTATGCCTGAATGGGTGCTGTTTATAGACGCCAATAATCTCTAATTTAGTTGTAAAGTATAACAGTTCTTCCATGGCTAGCTTAACTGTATCATCTTCTGGGTGACCTTCTATATCTGCAAAAAACTGAGTTGCTTTAAAGGAACCACCGAGCATATAACTTTCTAACTTTATCATATTCACATTATTTGTAGCGAAACCTCCCATGGCCTTGTAAAGAGCCGCAGGTATATTTCTGACCTGAAAAAGTATCGAGGTAATGATTTTTTTTTCTCTTTTTATGAACTGGTTAGGTCTTTTTTCCATTATGAGAAATCTGGTTGTATTATTTTTATTGTCCTGAATTTTTTCGCCTAAAACTTTGAGATTGTATATTTTGGCAGCAATTTTTGATGCGATTGCTCCAATATCAGGCTTGTTGTATTGAGCAACAATTTTTGCGGAGCCAGCAGTATCATAGCCCACAACAGATTTTATTTTGTTTGTTCGAAGGAATTTTTTACATTGTCCGATTAAAACTGGATGGCTCATCGCACTCTTGATGCTTTGAAGGCTTGATCCCTTTGTTCCTAGCATACATATGTCTACTGGCAGAAAATACTCTGCAGTAATGAAGAGTTTTGAGTCAGGTAGCAATGCATGAATGTCAGCGACTCTTCCATAGGTTGAATTCTCCACTGGAAGTATAGCTTTGTCAGCTTTACCCTTTCTTACAAAATCTATGGCGCTATCAAACGAATCGCATGGTATGACTTTCGCATTTTTGAACAGTTTAGTGCACGCTTGGTGAGAGTATGAGCCAAGAGCTCCTTGCAATGATATTTTTAGGTTTTTATTTCTCATTTTCCTTTTAGGCAGCGCAATTTGTCGCGGGATGTTTTTTTAAATCAATAGTAGAATTAAATATAAAATTTAATATAAGATATAGATAAAAATAAAATTTAGGAATAAAAATTATGGATACCTTTGAATGGACCAAGATAATGGGAGCTTTTTGCGGGGCTCTTCTGTTTTTCTTATTGTTAAATTGGGGAACCGAAATTATATACCATGAAAGTCACGATCACCATGGAGAACAAAAGTTAGCTTATTATTTGGATATTGAGGCTGAAGATATTGAAGAAGTGGAATCAGAGGTGGAAGAAGTTGATTTTCTAGCATTACTGGAAATCGCTGATATAGATAAAGGAAAAAAAGTTTTTGGTAAATGTAAATCTTGTCACAAGCTGAATGAAGGAGAGAATGGAGTTGGTCCTCACTTGTATAGAATCATTGGAAGACAAATAGCTGCAGTGCAAGGATTTAAATACTCTAAAGCATTAGTTGGATTACAAGGGGTTTGGGATGTAGAAGAGTTGAATAAATATTTAACTAAACCAGCTGGTTATGCACCGGGCACAGCGATGAGTTTTGCTGGATTGAAGAAAGACTCAGACAGAGCAAATCTCATTCATTACCTGAGTTCTATAAAATAATATTCTACTACTGATTAAAATAATTTCTTTTTAGAAAAAAATAGCGTATAAGGAAAAATAGAACAAATAGTGAACATAATTTTTTTAGTTTGTAAGTAGAAATGGTACCCCTCAATAGGTCAGAGTACATAGAGTTTTTACCTAACCTTTTTTTGAAAAGAGGTGAAATTCATCAGATTACAGGTTCAGCTAGGTTTACTCTAGCTCTCATAATAGGAAATGTTATCAAAGACCAGATAACATGGATAAGGTTAGAAAGATCAAATGAAATACTCTATCCTGAAGGAGTTTCAGATTGGATAACTCTTGGCAACTTAATAATAGTCAATACCGAAAATGAGGAAGAGTCTCTTTGGGTAATGGAAGAATTTTTGAAATCAGGAGTTAGTTCTCTAGTGCTTTGCCAATTAAATAAATTACCTAAATATATAAATCTAAGAAGACTAACCTTATCTACAAAAAAATCAAAAGAAGACAATACGAGTATATTTCTTCCAACAGGGATAATTTTATCATCATTCGACTATCCAATAAGTGGCGTAGACAGTAGATGGAATATCGATCCATATCCTAACCAAAAAATTTTCAGTGAAGATAATGGATTTTTCTTTGAAGATAAATGGTCTCTAGTCTGCAATAAGTCTCGTATTATTGAGTCATCTTGGATAGTGAAGTCAAAGAAATTTCTTAATGGAAAAAAAATTGTCGAAGTATCTGGGAATTCAAAAAAAATTCTTTGAAGATTAAATCTTCCCTAAACCTCCACCTCCGGGTGTTTTTACCACTAATATATCATTAGGGCTCGCTTTAATCTGGTCAGCATATTTAAGAATACATTCAGTCCCCTCACTCTTAATTAAAGTGGTTGACCCTATTTTACCTGAATTACCACCTAATATTCCAGGCGGTGGAACTGTTCTGTGCCCAGATAGTACAGATATTATCATGTCTTTAAGTATTCTAATTTTGCGTATTACACCGTCTCCACCCGAAAACTTTCCTATACCACCAGAGTTTTTTCGAATAGAAAACTCTTCAAGAATAACAGGAAATCTGAATTCTAAAACTTCAGGATCAGTAAGCCTACTATTAGTCATGTGACTATGAACAGCTGATGTTCCATCATAAAATTCTCCCGAAAAATCTATCCCAGCTCCTGTTCCACCGCAAATGGTTTCATAATATTGAAAATGTTGATTGCCCCAAGTAATATTATTCATAGTTGATTGTGAGGCTGCCTGGATACCAAAACACATAAGAAGAGCTGTAGTTACCGCTTGGCTGGTTTCCACATTTCCAGCGATTACTGCTGCTGGATATCTGGGTGACAGCATAGTTCTGGAAGGGATCTTTATTTTTATTGGCTTCATTATACCTGAGTTCATTGGAATATTTCCGCCAGTCAATATTCTAAAGGAATAAAGAACAGCAGCACTAGTAACAGGTAATGGAGCGTTATAGTTACTCTTCAATTCCTTTGTTGTCCCGGTAAAATCTACCTCAGCACAATTTTTCTTTTTATCTATTTTCAATTTTATTTTAATCTGTCTTTTACTCCCATTTAGATCATCATCCATCTGATAAACAATTTCAGAGTTTTGTATTTTAGAAATAGCTTTTCTAACAGCAATTTCAGCGTTTTTTCGAACGAGCTTCTGGTATTTCATAACGGTTCTCAAGCCATATTTTTCTACCATTTTTGCAATCTCTTGAGATCCCTTTTTACATGCCGCTATTTGCGCCTTAAGATCTGCTATATTGGTATCAGGAGCTCTAGCTGGATAAGAACTTTTTAACAATTTTTTTCTTACCGCGTTATCGTCAAATATAAAGTTTTGCACAATTTTCCAATTATCGATGTAAACACCTTCTTCTTTTATTGATGTACTATTACATGGCATTGATCCGGGTGTAAGCCCACCTATGTCTGTATGATGCCCCCTTGCAGCAGTAAAAAAGATAATCCTTTTTTTCTCCTTGTCCCAAATAGGTGTCACTATAGTTACATCAGGAAGATGAGTGCCCCCGTTATAGGGAGCATTTAAGGCAAAAATATCTCCATAATGAATTTTTTTATTATTTTCTAAAACAGACTTTACTGTTGAGTCCATGGAGCCAAGGTGAACTGGCATATGGGGTGCGTTTGCTATTAATTCACCCTTATTATCAAAAACCGCGCATGAAAAATCCAATCTCTCTTTAATTGTTATGGATTGGGATGTTTTTTCTAAGACAAACCCCATTTGTTCCGCTATGGACATGAATAAGTTATTAAAAACCTCAATAAGTGCGCTGTCTATTTTTTTTTCCTGTTGAATACTCTTTAAGCGCGTGAGTTTAATAGTTCCACTCTCTAAAGTCTGAGCTTCCCATCCTTCTTTTAACAAAATTGATGTATACTCATTATAGATGACGGCTGGGCCATAAATATTTTTTTTAAAATTTAGGTATTCAACTCTTAAAAATTTACAGTTTATCCATTTTCCATTAATAAAAATTTTATTTTCTTTAACTTTATTTTCATATGAAATGGCTTTCTCACTTATTACATTATTATCTTTGTTCTCACTCCCAGAACTACCAATTGCTTCCACAAACACAGATTCTATAATTAAAGTTTTATTAGTTGGTTGAAAGCCAAAGAGACGAAAATAAGAGGCATTAAATTGTTTGATGATATTTTCAGTGATATCGAACTTTACGTCGATACAAGTATCAGTATCCTTGATTTTTATAAAAAGCTTTGTGTTAAATGATATATCCTTCTCGCTTACACCTTGTTTTTCCAGGTGTTCCATAGTTGTAGTCATAAGCGTATCTGCAAGGAATGATGTTTCTAAAAGTGTATCTCTATTAAAAGCCTTTTCGATTAAAAGACTCTTGTTTGTTCTCAATTCTGCCAAGCCCATACCATAAGCGGATAAAACAGATGCTCGAGGGTGAATTAAGCAGGTTTTCATTTCTAATATTTCAGCTATGGAGCATGCATGTTGTCCTCCAGCTCCGCCAAACACAGTTAAGCAATACTCATTTAAATGATGGCCTTTTTGAACAGATATTTTTTTGATCGCTTCGGCCATATTATTGTCAGCAACGCTTAAAAACCCTTCTGCAATTTCTTCAATTGGTTTCCCAATTTTATCTTCTAACTTTTTAAAAAGTTTTTCTGATTTATAGAAAGAAATTTTACTATTGCCCTTAATACCAAATGATTTTGGAAAGAGGCTTGAGTTAATTCTACCAGTAATAAGGTTGCTATCAGTAACAGTTAAAGGACCGTATTTACCATAGCATGCAGGCCCCGGGTTTGCTCCAGCGCTTTCTGGACCAACTTGTAACCGTCCCGAGCTTTCTTTCAAAATACTACCTCCACCAGCAGCAATTGTATTAATACTGAGCATAGGAACTGAAATCCTAACACCGTCAATCATATTATTGCTATTCCTCTCTAATTCACCGGCATAATGCCAGACATCGGTAGAAGTTCCACCCATATCAAACCCTATTACCTTATTTAGATTTTCTTGCTCGCTGACTTTTATGCCACCAATTACTCCTCCTGCTGGCCCAGATAAAATTGCGTCTTTTCCAAAAAAATAGCCTGACCCAGTTAAACCACCATTAGACTGCATAAAGCTTAATTTGTATCCCAAATCATGATTAAATTCCGAGTTTAAATTCTTTATATAGTTATTAAGAATCGGACTTAGATATGCGTCAGCGACTGTCGTGTCACCTCTCATAACTAATTTCATGATTTGTGACGTCTCATTACTTACTGAAACTTGGGAAAAACCAGCATCAATTGCAAGTTTTCTTACCTCAAGCTCGTGTTTATTAAATTTACAACTGTGCATTAGAACGATAGCACATGAGCTAAAGCCTTTTTCGCGAGCTGTCATTAAATCTTTCAAAGTTCTTTTACTGTCTAAAGGAGTTAAGACTTTGCCATGCACTGAGACCCTTTCTTCAACTTCAATAATTTCTTCATAGAGAGCTTCAG
>MDTB01184821.1_pt1 | contig 12410 bp, 6 predicted proteins | sample 811161 | NCBI WGS metagenome assembly MDTB01 (sample SAMN05326650, study PRJNA326480) | marine metagenome | isolation source: seawater | place: Mediterranean Sea | collected 2009 | reverse complement strand
CTCTTGATGGATATGTGCCAAATGATGATGATGTTGAACCTGATTGTAGTACAAATGATACGGATGAATGTGGTTTATGTGAGGGTAGCGGTATAGGTGAAGGTGAATGTGATTGTGATGGAAATATAGATTTAGGCTGTGGATGTGGTGAAGTTGGTCCTTCTGGCTGTGACCAAGTTTGTGGATCCAACTTAGAGTTCGATGAATGTGGTGAATGTGGAGGTGATAGTTCTAGTTGTGAAGACTGTGCTGGTGTTCCAAATGGTGATGCTGAAGATTTAGGATGTGGTTGCGATCAACCTGCTCCAGGTGAATGCGGTTGTAATGAATTAGTAGATTTAGGCTGTGGATGTGGTGAAGTTGGTCCTTCTGGCTGTGATAATGCTTGCGGTTCTACTGCAGAGGTGGATGAATGTGGTGAATGTGGAGGTGATGGTTCAGGATGTGGCGGAATTGATTATTGTTTATTCATTCACTCAGGTGCAAATTTAAAGAGTTTTTATGGTTTGCCTGATGACTTGTCAGTTGCAAATGTAATGCAGTCATTGGGTGAATCTGCTACTGGAGTTATTACTGAAGGAGGTGCTGCAAGTCAAATTGCTCCTGGTTTATGGGTTGGTAGTTTAACAGAAATGTCTCCAACAAAAGGTTACTGGATTATTTCTACAACTGATTCTGATCTATGTTTTGAAGATGTAGAATTAGTAGATCAAAATACTCAATTTAATCTTCATTCTGGTGCTAATTTAATTTCTTTTCCTGTTGATGGTTCAGTTGGGGTTAGTGATGCTTTATCTGATGATATAGAGTCTTCAATAAGTGGGATAATAACAGAGGGTGGTGCAGCAAGCCAACTTTCTCCTGGACTTTGGGTTGGAAGTATGACTGAATTCATTGGTGGTAAGGGTTATTGGGTTGTTTCTGATGATGACATATCATTTATGTTTAATTTATCTAGCCTTGGTAGGTTGCGATCAGATTCTGATTATAGTATTATTTCTCCAATTGAGGAATTATTAGTTCAATCTACTCGTCAATCATTTTATTTTATTGAAGATGTAAAATTAAATGGAAATTCAATTACTAGAGATGACTGGATATTAGTTTATAATGATGGAGTGCTTGTCGGTTCAAGGCCGTGGGCTGGAAGTTATTCTGATGTTGCTGTTATGGGTGATGATGAAATGTTTGAGACAAATGGTTATTGTGATATTGGTTCTAGCGTTCAATTTAAAGTATTTCAGAAAAGCTCAGGTGAATATTATCAAATTATAGAATCGGTACCGGCTTGGAATGATAATGGGCTATTTATTTTACCATCTTTGACAGCACGTATTATGCCAACTGAGACTTTGATTTCATCAGCATATCCAAATCCGTTTAATCCTGTGACTGAAATAGAGTTTGGAATCAATAAAGATGCTTACGTTAATGCGGTGATATATGATATTTCTGGGAGAGTTGTTCAAGAATTAGTTAACGATTTATTTCATGCTGGATACCATAGATTATCATGGAATGGAGACAGTCAGTCAAGTGGTTTATATTTTCTTGTTATTCATTCAGGTGGAATCTCTGTGACTCAAAAGTTAATGCTGTTAAAATAATTTAATTTGAAATTTGATAAGAGCCCCGTTTTACCATTATTTGCGGGGTTTTTTATAGATAATTATTTATTTTATAATTTTTATTGAGAGTTTTATAAATTATACTACATTTTTTAAAGGAAAACTAATGTTGAAAAATTTTTTATTTTGTTTTTTATTTTCATTTATCTTTTCACAAGACATAGCTGGAAATTATCAGTTTTATGGATTATATATTGTGCATCAAAGTTTAGCTAGGTACGATACCCCTATCATAGTTGAAGATAATTATGATTTAGGTTTGCAGTTAGAAATAGATAAACTACAAGCTGGAGAAATATATAAAACAACATACCAAGGACCATATGGTCATTTGTATGCACAGGCTTTAAATGTTATTCTAAATATAAATTTTAATAATGATGGTACAGCTTCTGTTGCTGAAGGGAGTTATTATCCCACTGAAGAGGTTGATTTAGATAATTGTTCCGCGAGTATTTCTATTTTACCAATTACAGATGATATTATCTATACTTCAAATTTACAAGGAGATGTAACAATACCAAATGCGAATATTCTTGGATCTATACCAGATGGTGATCATAATCATCCTTCATCTGGATTTATCAATGGGCAATTAATTCATTCTGGAGAAAATGCCGGAAGTATTTCTTTATCTGCTTCTGAATATTTTGATACCTTTCCAATTAATCCAACACAGCCAACTCTTTGCGATGGAGCTGGTAATTGTTTTGATGTATTTTTAGAAAATGGAACTTTGGTAGCTGGAGGTGATCTTCTGCCTGGTTATGCTGGGGGATATGTTTTAAAGGGAGATTTACCTTCAATTGCACCGAATGAAAATACGGAAGGGGTTGATTTGTATGTTGAGTGGCATGCAATTGACGGACCGCTTTCGGGAAGTGGCTTAGGAGATATTATTGGCTCTGATGAAGATGGTGATGGTACAGATTTTGATAGAATTTGGGCTATGGAAAATATTACAGCAACATACCTTAATCCATCATGTGGCTATAATTATCCAATTTTAGGTGATGTTTCTGCACAGCTTGAAAATATCGGTCAAGGTGATTGTATAGATAGAGTAGATATAGCAACAGAGGGGTATGTATTCAATGAGGATAATTCAGAATATGGATATTTGGTTACATATAATTCTTTAACAGGTGTATCCGAAGATGATAGTGGTTATGATTATAATAACACTAATGGAAGAATTGTAATGAGTTTTAATCCTATTTGTGTTCAGGATATTAATGTTCGTCATATGATGCTTGAGTTTATAGAAGTTGGATCAAGTTGTCCTGCTTTAGGTGATATAAATGGTGATGGCGGATATAATGTTTTAGATATTGTTGCCTTGGCGAATTGTGTTCTTGCAGGTAATTGTAGTGATTTAGAAAATGGATGTGCTGGTGATATGAATATTGATGGCGGATATAATGTTTTAGATATTGTTGCCTTGGCGAATTGTGTTCTTGCAGGTAATTGTAGCGATCTATAATATTTATAAAAATAACATATTAAAAAGAGTCCTATTTTTTAGGACTTTTTTTTTTAAAAAATATTAATATATATGCTTCTTATTAGTTAAATTACTTACGATACACTTACGAGCTTTATATATGTGGAGATGAAATTATTATGCTTTCACCTAAAAAACAGCGATTTATTGACTATATTAGAGATTTTACTTTTTCAAATGAAAGACCTCCAACCTTTGTAGAAATTATGTCTGGTTTAAAAATAAATTCATTAGGTACAATAAATTGGTATGTTAATGAATTAGAGAAAGAGGGTGTGCTTCGACGAATTCGTGGTAAAAATGGTAAACGGGCCTTATCTATTTTGGAAAAACATATTGATAATCGATTGCCTCTTTTAGGAATAATTGCTGCAGGTTACCCACTAGAAGTTTTTCAAGATACGGAGTATGTCGATGTTCCATCTGAATATATAAATCCTCAAAATTACGTACTCAAAGTTAATGGTTCATCAATGATTGATGATAATATATGTGATGGTGATTTTGTAATTATAAATAGAGTAGAAGTTGCTAAAAATGGAGATACTGTCGTAGCTTTAATTAATAATGAAGCTACTTTAAAAAAATATTATAAAAAGAAAAAAATAATTGAACTTCATCCACGAAATCATGCTTTTAATATTATAAAAGTAAATAAAGATGATGATTTTCAAATAAATGGAATTGTATTAGCAGTAATCAGGAAGTATAAAAATTAATTTTCTTCTTTTTCTACATCTATTTATCTATCTAAAATTCAAAGAAGGTAAATCGTTAATTTCACATCAAATAATATGAGCTTTAAATATGCCTGAACCAATATATGATGAATCCACTATAAAATCGCTTGATTGGAAGGAGCATATTCGTACACGTCCAGGCATGTATATTGGAAAGCTTGGTGATGGCTCTTCACATGATGATGGTATTTATATTCTGTTTAAAGAAGTAATTGATAATTGCATAGATGAATTCGTTATGGGTCATGGTAAATCTATTGATATTAAAATTTCTGACCAAAAAGTTACTATAAAAGATTACGGTCGAGGGATTCCATTAACAAAAGTTCATGATTGTGTTTCAAAAATAAATACTGGTGGAAAATATGATACTGATGCTTTTAAAAAGTCTGTAGGCTTAAACGGAGTTGGTTTGAAGGCTGTTAATGCACTCTCGAGTGCTTTTACTGTTCAATCTGTAAGAGAAGGTAAAATGAAGCTAATAGATTATTCAATAGGTGAAGTTGTTCAAGATAATAAAATAATATCTTCATCATTAAGAAATGGTACGAAAGTAGTTTTCTCTCCAGATTCAAACATTTTTAAAAATTATCATTTTTTATCTGAATATATTGAAGATCAAATCTGGAATTATGTTTATTTAAATTCAGGTCTAAGTATAAATTATAATGGTGTTAAATATTTTTCTGAAAATGGTTTAAAAGATCTTTTAGAACGAAAAACTGATGTTGAAAAAATTAGATATTCAGTTATACATCTAAAAGCGGAAGATATAGAAGTTGCACTAACTCATGGAGATCAATATGGTGAAGAGTATTATTCATTTGTAAATGGGCAACACACTACACAAGGAGGAACGCATCTGGCTGCATTTCGTGAAGCTATTGTAAGGACTTTAAGAGAGTTCTATAAAAAAGATTTTGATGCGTCAGATATTAGAGCATCGATAATTGGATCTATATCTTTAAGAATTCAAAATCCTATATTTGAGTCTCAAACAAAAACTAGATTAGGATCGATTGAAATGAGTGATAATGGTCCTACGGTAAGAATATTTATTAATGATTTTATTAAAAGAGAGTTAGATAATTTTTTACATCAAAACTCAGAGATTGCTGATGAATTATTAAAAAGAATAATGCAATCAGAGCGTGAGCGTAAAGATATGGCTGGAGTCAAAAAATTAGCAAATCAAAGAGCTAAGAAAGCAAATCTTCACAATAAAAAATTAAGAGACTGTAAAATCCACTTAAATGATGATAAAATAGATTACGAAACAAGATTAAATTCAACTATATTCATAACAGAGGGTGATTCTGCGAGCGGATCAATTACAAAGTCAAGAAATGTAGCTTCGCAAGCAGTATTTAGCTTGAGAGGAAAACCTCTAAATTCATTTGGTTTAAAAAAGAAAGTTGTATATGAAAATGAGGAGTTTAATTTATTACATCATGCACTTAATATAGAGGAAGGTCTAGATAATCTTAGATACAACAAGGTTGTAGTAGCTACAGATGCTGATGTTGATGGTATGCATATTAGGCTTTTAATTTTAACATTTTTTTTACAATTTTTCCCTGATTTAGTTAAAAACGGACATGTCTATATTTTAGAAACACCTTTATTTAGGGTTAGAAATAAAAAAGAAACTGAGTATTGTTATTCAGAAGATGAAAAAAAAGATGCAATTAAGAAACTTGGTGGAAAGGCTGAAATTACTCGATTTAAAGGACTTGGAGAAATTTCACCTGATGAATTTGGACTTTTTATCGGTGATTCAATTCGCTTAGAGCCAGTTATTATACGTGGTAAAACTTCAATTAAAGACCTTTTAAAGTATTATATGGGCAAAAATACAGATGATCGTCAAAACTTTATTATTGATAACTTGAGAATAGATGATGATGTTTTAGAGCACAGCTATGTCCAAGCATGATGAAAATAAAAATATTAATGGTATGACGAATAAAGAAGTTCAAGAAGCTAAATCAGTTTCCAGACTCTATAAGAATTGGTTTTTAGATTATGCTTCATATGTAATTTTAGAAAGAGCAGTACCTAAATATGATGATGGTTTTAAACCAGTTCAAAGGCGTATTTTACATTCGATGAAAGAAATGGATGATGGTCGATTTCATAAAGTTGCAAATATAATAGGCCAAACTATGCAATATCACCCACATGGAGATGCTGCTATTGGCGATGCTTTAGTTAACTTAGGTCAAAAAAATATGCTTATAGATACTCAAGGTAACTGGGGAGATACCAGAACAGGTGATTCTGCCGCTGCACCAAGATATATAGAAGCTAGATTATCTAAGTTTGCTATTGATGTAGTTTTCAATAAAGATTTAACTTTATGGCAAAATTCATATGATGGTCGTAAGGAGGAACCAATTGCTCTACCAGTCAAATTTCCTATGCTCTTAGTTCAAGGTGTTGAAGGTATTGCTGTTGGTCTTTCAACAAAAATTATGCCTCATAATTTTTGTGAATTGATTAAAGGTTCTATAGATATTTTAAATGGTAAAAGAGCGAAAATATTACCTGACTTTCAATCAGGTGGAATGGGTGATTTTAGTCAATATAACGAAGGTAAAAAAGGTAGTAAGCTTCGCTTAAGAGCTGACATAGATATAATTGATAAAACGACTTTGGTTGTAAGGACTATACCTTATAACACTACAACAGGTAGTTTGATAGATTCTATTTTAAAAGCAAATGATTCTGGGAAAATTAAAATTAAAAAAGTTGAAGATAATACTGCCAGAGATGTTGAAATATTGGTCCATCTTAAGCAAGGAGTTTCTCCGGATGTGGCTATTGATGCCTTGTATGCTTTTACAAATTGTGAAGTAAGTATTTCCCCTAATTGTTGTGTTATTGTTGATAATAATCCACAATTTTTATCAGTTAATGATTTGCTTAAAATGTCAACTGAAAATACTGTAGAGCTTTTAAGAAAAGAATTAGAAATTCAAAAGGCAGTGCTAGATGAAAAATGGCATTTTTCTACGTTAGAGAAAATATTTATTGAAAATCGTATATATAGAAATATTGAAGAATGTGAAACCTGGGAAGCTGTATTAGCTGCAATAGATTCAGGCTTAATACCTTTTAAACCGCAGTTTAAAAGAGAGATAAATCAAGAAGATATCGTCAAGTTAACTGAGATAAAAATTAAACGTATCTCAAAATTTGACAGTTTTAAAGCGGATGAGATAATTGCAAAAGTAGAGAATGATTTAGAAGAAGTTCAAAATAATTTGAATCACCTAACAGATTATGCAATTCGATATTTTGAACAGATATTAAAAAATCATGGTAAAGACAGAAATAGAAAAACCCAAATTGTTCAATTTGATACGATTAAAGCAAAAAGAGTTGCTGCAGCTAATGTAAAGTTGTACATGAATAAAAAAGATGGTTTTATTGGTACCTCTCTCAAAAAAGATGAGTTTGTGTGTGACTGCTCAGATTTAGATGATATAATCGTATTTAGAAGCGATGGTAAGTTCACTGTTACCAGAATAGGTGAAAAAACATTTGTTGGTAAAGATATTATTCATGTGGCTATATGGAAGAAAAGTGATCAGCATATGATATATAATGCAATTTATTATGATGGAAAATCTAAAACCTCTTATGGAAAACGTTTTTCTGTAAGTTCTATTATTAGAGATCGTGATTATGACATTACTCAAGGTACTGATAGTTCAAAATTGCTTTATTTTACAGCTAATCCCAATAGTGAATCAGAAATGGTAAGTATAACATTACATAATAGTGTTCCTGCTCGAAAAAAAATATTTAATTTTGATTTTGCGGATCTCGCAATTAAAGGAAGAGCTGTAAAAGGTAATATAGTTTCAAAATATAGAATACGAAAAATTATTCAAAAAGAAATAGGAGAGTCTACATTAGGTGGAAGAGATATATGGTTAGATGAAAATATTGGTAGATTAAATACTGACAAGCAGGGAAGATATTTGGGTAGTTTTAATACTGATGATTCTATTTTAGTGATATATAATGATGGTGAATATGAGTTGACTAGTTTTGAATTAACAAATAGATATAAAATTAGCGAGATTTCATTAATTCAAAAATATGATGATAAAAAATTCTTAACTGCTATACATTTTGATGGGGGTTCAAAAATATATTATGTAAAACGTTTTATTATAGAAACCTCAACTTTTGGTAGGAAGTTTAAATTTATTAGTGAAGAGCGTGGTTCAAAATTAATTAAAATATCCTCTTATCAAAATCCTATTTTGCAATTTAACTATAGAACAAAAAGAGGTGAGAAAAAATCTAAACAAGAAAATTTATTAGAGTTTGTTGATGTAAAAGGTTGGAAAGCTCTTGGAAATAAATTAGGTAGTTATTTAAGAATGTCTGGATTTAAATGGATAGAGCCGGTAATAGAAAAGCCAGTGAAAGAACTAGGTGATGATACTGATAATGAATTAACATTATTTAATTAGCCAGATTTTATGTGCTTTATATATTAATTGTTAGTCAAGGGTATGTAATATATATTAGTATTTTTTTTTTATAATTATTAATTTAATTGTTAAGAACAAATTTAGAAAGGAAGCTTATTGATAGACAAAACTAAAATTAATTTAGAAATGGCAAAAGAGCATGGTCTTTCGGAAAAAGAATTTAATCGTATCAAAGAAATTCTAAAACGTGAACCTAATTATGTTGAACTTGGAATTTTTTCTGTTATGTGGAGTGAACATTGCTCTTATAAATCATCTATTAAAATGTTAAAAACTTTTCCTAGATCTGGTGGACGATTGCTTGTTGAAGCGGGAGAGGAAAATGCAGGATTAGTTGACCTTGGAGATGGAATTGCCACAGCTTTTAAGATTGAGTCACATAATCATCCGTCAGCAGTTGAGCCCTACGAAGGAGCTGCCACTGGAGTTGGGGGTATAATGCGTGATATTTTTACGATGGGTGCTAGGCCAATTGCTTCAATGAATAGTTTACGGTTTGGAAGTTTAGAAAGAGCTCGAAATAGATTTCTCTTAGATCATGCTGTTGAAGGTATAGCAGATTACGGTAATTGTTTAGGTATTCCAACGGTAGGCGGAGAAGTTGTTATTGAAGATTCATACTCTGGTAATTGTTTGGTAAATGCAATGTCTCTAGGTATAGTTGATAATGACCATATAGCATCTGCTATAGCTAAGGGAAAAGGTAATCCTGTATATATTGTTGGAAGTACAACTGGAAGAGATGGGATACATGGTGCAACTTTTGCTTCTGTTGAACTGACTGAAGAAACAGAGTCTAAGAGGTCAAATGTCCAGGTAGGAGATCCATTTACTGAAAAACTTTTAATGGAGGCTTCCTTAGAATTATGCAAGAAGTCATGGTTAATTGGAATTCAGGATATGGGTGCTGCAGGTATAACCTGTTCCTCATCAGAAATGTCTGCAAAAGGAAAGTCTGGTATTAAAATTGATTTAGATCAAGTTCCACTTCGTGAAAAGGGTATGAATGCTTATGAGATAATGTTATCAGAAAGTCAAGAGCGTATGCTTGTTGTCATTGAAGATGGTTTTCATGAAGAGTTAAATACTATTTTTGAAAAGTGGGATTTAGATTGTACTAAAGTAGGAGAGGTCACTGATACAGGACTATTAGAAGTATATCACCATGGAGAAAAAGTAGCTGAAATTCCTTCGAAAGAGTTAGTGTTAGGAGGAGGTGCGCCTCAATATGACATGCCTGTTAAAGAACCTAAATATTTTTCACAATTAAATAACTTTTCATCAAATACTATTTCTGATGATGAAGATTTGAATAATACTTTATTATTGTTACTATCTTCTCCGAATATAACAAGTAAGAAATTTGTTTATAATCAATATGACTCAACTGTTCGAACAAACACCGTTCAAGGTCCAGGTGGTTCAGCTGCTGTACTTAGATTAAAAGGAACTACAAAAGGTCTCTCGATAAGTACTGATTGTAATGGAAAATATGTTTATTTAAATCCTAGAGTTGGTGGCCAAATTGCAGTTGCTGAATCTGCTAGAAATATAGTTTGTAGTGGCGCAGAACCTTTAGCCATAACCAATTGCTTAAATTTTGGCAACCCTCAAGATCCTGAAATATATTGGCAATTTAAAGAAGCTGTGATAGGTATTGGAGAGGCTTGTCGTTCTTTTAACACCCCTGTTACTGGTGGTAATGTTAGCTTTTATAATGAAACTAGTGATTCTGCAGTATATCCGACTCCTGTTATTGGAATGGTCGGTATTTTAGAAGATATAAAACAAAATACGACTATTGCATTTAAAGATGAAGGTGATCTTATAGTTTCTTTAGGTGCTCTAAATGGAAGTTTAGGTGGGTCTGAATATCTTAAAATTATTCACGATAAAGTAGAAGGACCCATACCTCATTTGGATTTGGAGTTAGAGATTAATATTCAAGAACTTTGTTTAGATGCTATTAAAAAAGGAATTATAAAATCTGCTCACGATATTTCTGAAGGTGGTCTAGCAGTTAATATAAGTGAATCAATTGCGCATTCTAAAAAAGGAATTGGTGCCAATTTAAGTTTAGTTAGAAAATTGAAAAATTGCGAGCTTTTATTTGGTGAATGTCAATCTGTAATTATAGTCAGCATTGAAGAATCTGATCTTTATGAACTGGTTTTATTGGCTCAAAAATTGGATATGTATACTCAAACCATAGGTCGAGTAACAAATAATAGCAAATTGATTATTAATGATCAGATTAATGTATCAAGAAATAATATTGAATGTGCATATTTTGATTCTTTAAGCAAAATAATGGAACAATAGAATGAACAGGGACAGAATATATTTTAATTCTTCATCAAAGCCTACTTTAGGGGTAGAAGCTGAACTATATACGGTATCAAAAGAAACATTTAATTTATGTCCAGGTGCTCCCCAAATTCTTAATCATTTTAAGAATGATGCTAATGTTAAAGAAGAGTTATTAGAATGCATAGTAGAGGTAAATACAAATATATGCAATAATATTTTGGAAGTTCGATCAGATTTGATAAATAAAATCACTGAAGTTCAAGATATTGCAAATGAAAATAATAATGAACTTGTATCCATAGGTACACATCCTTTTGCTAGATGGAAAGAACAATCAGTAACCAATAGTAATAGATATTTAGATTTTTTAGAAAAAATGCAATGGCCAGTTCGAAGACTAATTATTTCTGGTCTTCATGTACATGTTGGTATTGAATCAGGAGAAAAGGCTATATCTATTACTAATGGAATGACTAGATATATACCACAACTTATAGGCTTATCAGCAAATTCACCTTTTTTTGATAGTGAGTTAACAGGACTTGCTTCAACTCGAACAAAAATATTTGAAGGTCTTCCTACTGCAGGTCTACCTCCGCTTTTAAAAAATTATAGTGAATTTCAAAAATTTATGAGAACATTAAAAAGAGCTGGTGCTATAGACTCTATAAGAGAAGTTTGGTGGGATATTCGCCCACATCCTAGTTTTGGAACCGTAGAGATAAGAGTATGTGATGCTGTTCCTACAATAGAAGAAATGGTTAATATTACTGCATTCATTCAATGTCTTGTCGTTGGATTTTCAGAAAGTTACGATGAAGGTCGTCAGCTTGAAATTTTAGATCCTTGGGTTATTTTAGAAAATAAATGGAGAGCAACCCGTTTTGGATTAGATGCTGAAATTATTATAGATGAAAGCGGAGCGCTACAACCTTTAAGTGAATGTATCCTCCAAACTATAGATAAACTACTTCCAGTAGCTGATACTTTAGAATGTCGAAAAGAATTAGAAAATTTATGTGATGTTGTTATTATGAAAAAATCTCCATATTTACGTCAAATATCTGCTTTTAATAAGCATAATCAATTAACTGATATTTTAAAACATTCTATAAGTGAATTAAAGATACATAGAGAAGTTCAGCATGATTAATACCTGGTTAGACGAAAATTTTGAAAGATTAGTTGATATTAGGCGATGGCTCCATCAGCATCCAGAAGTTGGTTTTAACGAACATGAAACCTCAAAATATTGTCAATCAATATTAACTAAATTAGGTTTAAAAATTCATCAAAATACTGAAATGCAAACTGGTTTTTATGCTGAGTATGGAAATGGAAATGGACCCACAATTGCTGTTAGGTGTGACTTAGATGCCCTTCCAATTAAAGAAATAAATCAAATTGATTATAGTTCTCTAAATCCTGGTATTTCGCATGCTTGCGGACATGATGCACATTTAACTAATGTGCTCGGATTAGCTATTTGCTTAGTTGAGCTGAAAATAGAGATTCCAGGAAAAGTCCGCTTTTTATTTCAACCGGCGGAAGAAATTGCACCTGGCGGTGCAGTGATGATGATAAAAGCTGGAGCTATTGAAGGTGTTAGTCATATTATGGGTGGACATATTTTACCATCATTAAGTCCAGATAAAATTGGTATTAAGCATGGTCCTATGGCTGCTGCTATTAAGCAAATAGATATTACATTAAATGG
>MDTB01142895.1_pt1 | contig 12410 bp, 5 predicted proteins | sample 811161 | NCBI WGS metagenome assembly MDTB01 (sample SAMN05326650, study PRJNA326480) | marine metagenome | isolation source: seawater | place: Mediterranean Sea | collected 2009 | reverse complement strand
TTGATTTTATCCTGGAAGCTTCATCCTTAGGACTCAACGAGGTTATCGTATCGGCCTCAAGAAAAAAAGAGAAGATTACGGAAGCACCCAGCGTAGTATCAGTTGTAAATCAGCAGACGATCAGGAGAAGAGTAGGGATTACTGATTTTAATAGGCTTGCTAGTAATGCAAAGGGCGTTGATGTTACCTACTATGGCCTTCAAGGTGCCCAGATCAATGCAAGGGGATTTGATGGCGCTTATAGTACAAGATTTAGACAATTTGCTGATGGACTATATCTTGGTGAATCTGTCTCAGGTCAGGTTTACTCATTAATTTCTGGTCCTCCAAAAGAAGCTATATCTAGATTAGAGATATTGTTTGGACCCCAAGCAGCATTATATGGCCCAGATGCCTCGCAGGGTTTATTGAATATCATCACAAAGCACCCAATGACTGATGAAACAAATGAGATTAATTTTAGTATATCCAATTTAAATGACCCGCGTTTGGGAGCAAGATTTGCTAAGAATTTTGATAAATTTTCAATTGATATAAGTGGGGAGACAAAAGTTGCATCCGAATTACCATATGGTAATAAGGATGATGAAATATACTGGGTAGTGGGTGATACTTTGTATTTGAATGAGGATCTTTATGATCCACTCGAGATGAGAAAAAATCAAATAAAAACAAATATTTACTACAGATTAAACAGGCAAAATGAATTTTCCATTTTTTATAATTATGTAGGAGGTAGTGGTTATGCTATGGGTAGTCTTGGCCCTATCTACAATAGAGATCTCAAAAGGCATCAATATGGATTTAGCTTCAATAATAATAATCACTTTTTCAGAGCCACTGCAATCAATCAAGTGGCTGATGCAGCATTTAGGGTAACCCTTGGGCTGATGCAGGTCATAGCAAGAAATTCTGACGGGACAAGCCTCTCATGGCAAGATGCCCTTGATCAATATGGTGATTATGGTCTTGGCTGGTGGTTAAAATACAATAGTGATGATTATATAGTAGATTATCAATACAATAATAAATTGACCGACAGGTTGAACTTTGTTTCAGGGTTTGATTATGAATCCAAAGATCCCGATACTGATAGAACAACCATAAATGATCAAGGAGAAAGTCCAATAACTGGTATTGTTGGTGGTAAAGATATTAATGAATATAGGTATGGTCTATATGGGCAAATTGATTTTTTAATCAATAATGAATATTCAATAAACACCTCTATCCGCTTTGATAATCATCAGTATTATGGAAAAAGCATCTCTCCAAGAGCATCACTAGTAAGAAAGAATTTTCTTAATGGCAGTCTTAAGTTAATAGCTGGTACAGGATTCAAAGCCCCAACACTTTTAGAAAGAAATGTCTATGCTGGTCAAAGAAATATTGCAAATGGCCAAGCGGGCGACCCTGACCCTATTCTTGGAGGTATATACCCTTATGATTGGACAATGGACGCAGTATCCATGGGCTCCTCTGATGGTTTTACTGTTTTAGATTTTAAAGATATGGATGGTGATGGTATATATGGTGAAACTGATTCACTGATTACTAGTAAATATATTGAGCCTTTGCAATTAGAGGAAAATCAGTCATTCGAGCTAGCATATACTGGTCTTATTAATAGTAAAAATCTTTTTGAATGTAACCTTTATGCTGGGAAATATAAGAATTTTAAAGGTCCATTAACGGTATTTGGTGCCACTGGTCCTGGCTGGGTGTATGTTGTTCAGGCATTCCCTAATCCAATACCAACTGATGGAATAAGACAAATAAATTATGGTGATAAACTCATCGACCCAGACCCTGTTCCACCTTTCACCTATGCCCTGACCTACCCTACGGTGCCTCTTGATGTTTCATTTTTTGGTTTTGAAACTGGTTGGAGACACCTTCAAGATAAATATGAGATCGGCATGAATCTTTCATATTTCAATGATGATGATCTTGTTGATAATAGAAAAAAGGGAGAGAGATATTTAAACTATCTATACGAAGGAAACCTTTCTGATAGCATTTATATTGATTATTATGATTATGTAAATATTTACAGTAATACACCAAACTTTAAAGCCTCTCTGTCGATGACATTTTTTGATAGCTTTATAAAAGGTATGACCACGATGATTACCATTAAAGGTACTTCACCATATGATTTTGTAAGTGGATATTTTGAGGCTACGGAAGCGGGTAAGGGCGAAGAAGCGCAAGTTGGTCAATCATGGTTCATCAATCCTGGACAAATTGGAGGAGAAATCTATTCTGATATAGATCTAGTATATGAATTGAACAGTAATATAAATATTGGCTTCTCAATCAAAAACATTTTTGAAACCCAGGCTCCAACATTCCCTCTGTCTCCAAAAATACCAAGGTACTTTCTTCTTGAGACAGGATATAATTTTTAGGAACAAATTGAAATATTATAATAATCATTAAATAGAAATTAGTTTATGCCAAATCCCACATTAACAACAGCAGTTGAGAAAATACAGCCGACAGCAATCATCAAGTTGGATGGGGCATTTAATGATTTTCACGCTAAAGAGGTGATTGAGATCATTGATGATTTATTGGCACAGGACTTTGTACATTTCATTATCAATTTCAAATCTTGTATTGAAGTAAATAACTATGGTGTGTCGGTATTGATTAGTTTAATTGGATCAATAAATGAGAAATCTGGAAAATTATTTTTTACAAATGTTGATTCACACCTTGAAAAAAAATTAAAAATGATGGGCCTTGCTGCATATGCAGAATTCTATTCAGAGGATAAGGTGGCACTGGAATCACTAATTGAAAAGCACTAAGTAATAACTTTTAAATCTAACGCATTGGAAAATAAGTAATGTTTAATAAGACAAAATTAATTCTTTCTCATTCAACTATATTGGTTGGTTTTATTTTTGGTAACCCCTCCGAAGGAGTTTGGAAACAATATTTGTATACGGATGGAATTTCAAGCAACTATATATTTGATGTTTACAAGGACAAAAAAGATAGAGTTTGGATCGGAACTCAAAATGGTGTTACTCTGCTTGATGGAAGCAATACAAGGAAATATGGTGCCTCTCACGGTTTACCTTCAACTGACATCATAAAAGTAACTGATATAAATGGACGTCTATTTGCAGCTACTTCTGGTCAAGGCGTATATACCCTAAAGGATGATACTTTTGAAAAAGTAAAGTTTGTAAAAGGCTCGAACGTTAACACAATGGAAAATATCGGAGATAAGATCTTCATATCTACGAATCTGGAAAATATTATATATGATGGAAATAACACCTCCTTTATGGGTAAGGGGTTTCCAAATGCAAAAATTGTTGATGTATTCTCTAATAATGTGAATACCTATTTTGCCTCTGATCAGAGCCTTATAAAGCTCGATGGAAATAAATATATATCAGAAAAAATAATATTCCCAGGTTCAAGTGCAAAGATACAAGCACTACATATTGATGATGGTATTGAATATTTTGGTACCAATAAAGGCCTATGGAGCAGACAGAATAACAGGAATGTTAAATTAATCAAAAGTATCAATGTATTGAGTCTCGATAAAGCATCAGATGGCTCAATAATTGTTGGAGCAAAAAAAGGCTTTTACTACTTAAATAAGGGAGCTCTTAAAAAGATTAGCCCTGATGGCAAAGATTACTTGTCCTTGAGTAATACCGCTGTGAGGGACATTGAAGTCATTTCAGAAAATGAAATATGGTATGCCACATTTGGAATGGGCCTATTTCTTCACAATCCAGGAACTTTTACCACATTAAATGCTAAAGATGGTTTAGATGTTGGAGGAATGACTTTTGATCTAGTAAAAAATGGGGACAAGTTATATATAGCTACGAAAAATGGTCTATTTTTATATCATAAAAATAAAATAAAAAAGCATTACACCAAAAACGATGGTCTGCCATCAAATATGATCCTAGATCTAGATATGGACTCTAGTGGCAATTTGTGGATTGCAACTGCCAATGGTCTTTCCAAATTATCTGGATCTGTATTTAAAAATTACTCACGCAAAGATGGCTTACCATCCAAATTAGTTACGTCAGTACATGTAGATGACAGAGATGATTCTAGAATTTGGATTGGTTCGGAGAGGTCGGGATTAACAAAGTTCGATAAAAAAGGGTTTTACACATATGCGGTTCAGGATGGTCTGCCTAGTAATTCAATTAGGGATATAACTCAGTTGAACGATGGAACACTAATAATTGCTTGTTATAAAGCTGGCGTCGCAAAATTTGATGGTAAGAAATTCACACTATATGACGATGGGCTTGACGATAACCGTGTAATTCTTTTAGAAAATGGCTTTGATGGAGAAATATGGGCAGGAACGGAATCGGCGGGCATTGGTGTTTTAGAACAAGATCAATTTAGGATGATTCGCGATTCAGATGGCCTTGCGCACAATGAGATGTTTTCTTTATACAATGATGGGAAAAGAATGTGGGCAGGAACATTTGGAGGTGGAGTAAGTTGTTTTCACGATAATACGTGGTTTACCCTTAGAGAATCTGATGGCTTAAATAGTAATACCGTGGGCTCAATCGTCTCAATTGATGAAAATACCACAATGATTGGCGGCACCTCTGGGGTTTCAATCTTTAAAACGAAAAATCAAAAATTCAGCTTAGAAATGGGAGATATACTAACACCTAGTGAAGAACTTTCATTTGATAAGCAGATGGAGCCCATTAAAGGTATTTTGAAAGATAGATTTACGTTGACTCCTAATCCCATGGTTTATAATCCTTCCGATGCTGAAATACAATTTAGGTACAGGACAAAAAGAATCAGTGACCCAGATTTTAGTAGTTGGTCAAGCCTATCAGTTTCACCACAAATTTCATATGTGTCAAAGGATGTTGGTTCTTTCCAGCTTCAAATACAAGCTGTTGATAATAGAGTGGCTTTCTCTGAAATAGTTACGGTACCATTTAATATCGGTCGTGTATGGTATCTAGATCCAAAAACTGCTATTCCATTTTGGGGAAGTATCTTGCTCTTAATTGGATTTTCTACTGTTACTTATATTAATTACCGTAGAAAGAGTATAGAGGCTGAACAACTTAGAGAGGCAGAAATACAGCGTCAGCAGGCAGAAATGGAAGAAGCAAGAGAGTTTCAGCAGGCAATGCTCCCTGATGAAATGCCCGTTACTGATGACTATGAGATGGTTGGGTTTCAAAAGACCGCCACTGAAGTTGGAGGAGATTTTTTCGATTTTATGCAAAAAGAAGATGGAAGATGGGTTGCAATATGTGGTGATGCAACTGGACATGGTCTAACCTCAGGCAATGTTGTTTCCATAACAAAAACTGCAATGAGTTCACTTGTAGAGAAAGACCCAGTACCAACTCTTGACTCATTAAACAACACCCTACTAAATATGAATATTGGCTTAAATAGAATGTGTCTAAATATTGCAAATATTGGAAAAGACTCCATTCGTTTTTCATCCGCTGGTATGCCTCCAGCTTATTACTATTCTGCTGAAAAGGGTGAATTGGAAGAAATATTAGTTGGTGCGCTACCGCTAGGTTCTTTTAAAGGTGCAGTTCATATGGAACAGGAGATTAAATTCAAGGACAAGGGAGATATTCTTGTTATGATGTCTGATGGTCTTCCTGAAGCAGAAAACTCAAATAATGAGATGGTTGGCTATGAGCGCACATTGGATTTAATAAAGTCATTGTCAGATAAGTCAGCTATGGATATAAAAAATGGGCTGGTCGAGATGTGTGATGATTGGTTGGGTAATACTGCAGAATTACAAGATGACATGACTTTTGTAATCATCAAAAAAAAATAGAAGCTTAGTTTGGTGATTACCTGGGTGTCGGAATTAGTATGCGACCACTCTTCAGGTCAGTGTGTCTTAATAGGTATGCTTGTTCAAATCCAGTCTTGGGCACTTCAAATCACTTTTATATGAAAATTCTTATCATTGAGCCTTATTTCACTGGATCTCATAAACAATGGGCCGAAGGCTACAAAAGACATAGTTCTCATGACATAAAGATACTCTCCATAAAAGGACAATTCTGGAAATGGAGAATGCATGGAGGTGCGATAACGTTGGCAAAAATGTTTGATGCCATGGATTGGTTACCAGATTTAATCCTTGCTACCGACATGCTTGATCTAAATACTTTTTTATCATTAACCAGAGATAAATCAAATGGCATCCCAACAGCACTTTACTTTCATGAAAATCAACTGTCTTACCCTTGGTCTCCAGATGATAGGGACATAAAAAACAAACGAGATAGCCACTACGGATTTATTAATTATTCTTCAGCTCTTGCAGCAGATAGGGTGTTTTTTAATTCGAAATTTCATATGAGATCTTTTTTAGATGCCCTAAACCCTTTTCTAAAGCAGTTTCCAGATTATCAAGAGCTCGGAACGATAGATATAATTAAAGAAAAGTCAGAGGTTTTATTCCTTGGAATGGATCTTACTCGTTTTCGCGAATATGCTTTGAGAAAAGATTCTAGGCCCAATATCTTATGGAATCACCGTTGGGAATATGATAAAAATCCAAAATCCTTCTTCAGTGTTTTAAAAAGAGTGAAAAACGAAAGCAATGATTTTGGTCTGGTCATTTTAGGCGAGAATTTCAGTAAATCTCCAAAAGTTTTTGAAGAATCAAAAAAAGAATTTAAAAATCAGATAGTACATTGGGGCTATCTAGATTCCTTTGAAGAATATGCAAAGTGGTTGTGGAAGTCACATATAATTCCGGTTACTTCGAACCAAGAATTCTTTGGCGGAAGCGTGATGGAAGCTATCTATTGTGGTGTTTGGCCTATTTTACCAAACCGTTTGACCTATCCGGAATTAATTCCAAAAATATTTCACAAAGATAATACTTATAATACGGAGGAGGAGCTTTGTAAAAAAATCCTGTGGTCAATAAATAATTATAATGATATAGCTCAATATAATATTGCATCCATACCAGAAAGGTTCGACTGGAGATTGATGTCAATTGAATACGATGAGAAATTAGAGGCTATTTTATAAGCTGGTCATACTCAAGAGAGATATAGACTGTTGAACCAATTTGAGGAGTCAAAACAGACGTATTATAATATTGGCCTAGCAAATTATTTACTCCCACTTTCAAAAGCATATTATACTCTGTCAAAATATAGGAGAGTTGGGCATCAACATTTAGATTTCCTCCTAATTCACCAATACCATACCAAATTAAATTATCATACCAATATTTTTCTGTGTACCTTGCAGTCACAGCATATCCGATATTATCGTTTATGGCACGAGGATGATTAATTGATAATTTAAATCTATTCTTTGGTCTGCCTGTACCTACATTTGCACCTGGTATACGGTTTGGAGTGTAGGAAATATTTTCTCCAACCTCATCAACAAAATTATAATTCCCTGATAAAATTAGACCATTATCAAAATTGTACCCCACACCAAGCGAAAGCCCATGTACTTTTTCTTGATGGTCCTCATTTGATGAAAAGACATAATAGATTTGACCGGGATTCCAACCAGTGTATACACCAGGAATATCTATATATTGAACTGAATCTGGGTCACTAACTATAAAGTCATCATCCCTAAGATTTGTAGTGTAGTTGTAATAGTAGTTTATATCAAAAAATAAATTGTTATCAACTAGAGCTTTGTAACCAATTTCGTAAGCAGATAATTTTTCACCAGTTGGGTGCGGAATTGAAACGTGGGTGGTGTCGCCCGTTACCCAGTCAATATCAACAGCATTTTCATGTAGATGCTCAAGCCCGAGCCTTTTAAGATTTCCTTTACCTCCACCAATTGCTAAATAACCTTGTTGAGGTATGAACAAATAGCTCCAAAAAAGAGGCGGATTTAGTCTTGCTCTTTGATATGAGAATCTGATGTAGTGATTCTCTTTTGCTTTTAATACTGTTGAAAAACTTGGAGATAGATTTCTTCCATAGCTGTCACTTTCATCAAATCTTAGCGCTCCTTGCAGTTTTAATCTCTCATCAAAAAACCATTTGGTCCCTTGCATGAAAATTGCATATTCCCAAGGTTTTAGAGGACCGTGTTCTGCATTTAATTCAGGAGAATTGCTCATGATACCATTGTAAAAACCAATTTCGTACTGTCTGAAGTTAGCCCCAACTTGTAGGCCACCAAATTTTACAAAATCAGTAAGGTCATATATAAATTCTAGATTATAAAATCCATTATCAGATAATCTGGTAGGCGACCTTTCTTTATCCCTGCGGATAAGTGAGTCATAAACTGTATTATATTGCAATGTTCCAGGAATTAAACGTGCTCTATAGCTAGCTGTGGTATCTATCGATTCCTCGCTATCTGCATACTCCCGAGCAAGAGAGTGGTTGCCTGAAGTGATCCCGGGGACTACTCCATCAAATGCAGCTTTGTAATCTGCCAGCCATATATCGTCAGGCTTTGAATAGCTTTGAAGCTCAATAGCAATAGATCTCACGTCCCACTGGATATCTTCATCCGAATCATTGAATGGATTCTGACCTTCATTGTAAGTGTATGCCCTGAATAATAGGTTGGGAGCGGTAAGCGTGAGTCCATGGTTGATTCCGCCGCTGTTATTATTCCAAAATTTACCAATTCCAACATTGGTGAAAGAGCCCCATCCGCCTTTCATATCATATGAGATATCAATTTCACTGCTAAGCTTATAATTGATTGAACCATTTACTTTGGTATTATAAACAGAGGTTTCCACAATATCGTAGTCCCAATAACCCGTTCTTGCAATTGGTCCATATAATGTATCAGTGAATTCACCAATAGAGGCTGCATTTAGCGGTGTATCATCTCCGTGCACAAATTTTCTATCAAACAAGCTAAGCGAATCAAAGTTCATTGATATAAATGATGTATCACCAGGCTCTTCCCATTCGGTTGCTTTTTTGTGAGAATAAACAAATTTCCAAGCAAAGTTGTCGTATGCTTTTGCGTAGCGTATCGCCGAATGTGTAAATGGAGTTGTAGCGATATCATTTTTATGATTGAAGCCTGTTTTGATTTGATAGCTTAGGCCTTGGTAGAACCAAGGGGTTTTTGACCCAATTAGAACAAGACCAGATGTGGCGTATGGACCATACATAACAGAGGCAGCACCATGGACCAACTCAATATTTGCAACATCTATCTCTGATAGTCCTGTAATATTCCCAAAATTATTGCCGTAATTCAAGTTAGTTGCCTGCATGCCATCAATAAGCTGCGAATAGTCCCTTGCATCAGTAACACCGGTACCTCTTACAATAAGGGCAGTGTAGATGGATGATAGTTGTTTTGTTTCAACCTCTTTTATATCGTCGAGGCCTTCATAAAAATTTAGTGCTGGCGACATTTTTATATCTTTTATACTAACAGCATCGACACTGGCACCAACAGTCATGTAAGATTCTCTAATTTTAGAAGGTCCAAAAATAGTCTGTTTCGATATATCCGAGAGACTCTTATCCAGCTCATGGCCAGTAACATTTACCTGACGAAGCGCTACCGCATCAGGAGCCAACTTGAACACCAAGTCTGTGAATGTTTCTCCATATGATATGTCATCCTCGCTCGCATCTTCTAGACCTAATTTTTCAAGGAAGTTTTGACCATCCTCACCGGAAGTAATGACATATGTTTTACTAATACGTTTATAACCAATAAAGCTAATGTTTAGAGTGTAAGATCCTGGATACAAACCATCAATTGAAAACTTGCCTTCCATATCAGACATTGCTCCAGTACCTGTTTCTTTGATTGATACGTTTGCTCCAGGGAGAGGTTCTGAAAGTTCAGATAATACAGTTCCTCTTATATACCCAGACTGTGCATAAAGAATACCATTTACGAGGATGAAAAAAACGAATCTTAAATTCATGGAATAACCTAATTATTCTTATAATGATTAATATCCAAATTATTTTGAGAAAAGATTTATTTCAAGAATAACATTTTCCTGCTTTGCTTTGAGTCTCTTGTTAATACTGTGTAAATATATAAACCAGCAGAAACTGGCTGTCCATTATTGTTCGTTGCATCCCATTTCAAAGTCTTATACCCCGCGGTCTGATGTTCTAAAATCAGGTTTTTAACTAATCTTCCCGCCATGTCATAGATGGTAACATCTACGCTTCCCTCTTTGGGAAGTTGATAAGATAGAGTAGTAACCGGGTTAAAAGGGTTTGGGAAGTTCTGATGTACAGCAAAACTCATTGGAAGGTTCGTGCTGCTTTCAATATCCAATGATTCAAGAGTTAGAGATGCAGTGTTTGAGTAGTCAGTATAGTAACCAACGTTTGCAGAGACTCTGTAAAAGTATTCTGTATTCCATTCAACATCGGTATCTGCAAAGGTATTAGTGGTTAGAAAATTTTCTACTACATTTTCGGTAAAAGAGTCATTTGTAGATCTCTCTAATCTATAAAACTGAAGATTTTCCTCAACAGATCCCCAAGCAAGAAGGACCGTTGAATCCTGAGCGTAAGCCTGAAGATCTTCTGGTGCCGCTATCATCCATTCGTAGGCCCCAAGGTCGGGAGCAGTACCTGTATAAAATAGCCCCGTGTCCTCAAAACCATCCCCATCAAGATCAGATGATCCAGCATCTATGCAGGGTGAATTACTTTGCAGTCTAAAGTCAAAGCTTTCTTCATCCACAAAAAGAGGATCCTCTGTTATATTACCATCACCAGCCCAATATTCCGTTGTCCTAGTGTAATTCATTTCAAATGGGGAGTTCAGGGTACCATCATGAACAGAGTTTGGGTAGTTATTGTAAAATAGAGAGTTTACAACATTTGGCTCTGCGATTGCATGAATTGATAAGCCTCCGCCAGACCATGCACTCGTACCATCGTTATCATTTGCTTCGTTTCCTACGAACGTACAATGGACAATATCAAAATCAACAGTATTCCATATAAATAACCCACCTCCACCGACTTGGGCATAATTATTAATAAAAGTTAAGTGGCTCAGTAATCCTGGAACTGTTATGGAAGCATCATTGGATTCAGAGCCAATGAAAGCCCCGCCTCCACTGTTAGTTTGACTCTGATTATTTTCGATTATACTGTTGGTAAACATTATATTATCAGGTCGCAGTGCTGTAAGAGCACCACCTCCGCCGGCTGAGCTATTATTCCCCAAAACTAAATCATCCAATATTACTTCTCCTCCATGATAGGAAGCAATTGCACCGCCTGTGCCAGCCGATGCACTATTAACCGTAAAGGTTGTGCTGGTAACATGTAAGGTGTCTGCGAACTCTTGATAAATCGCTCCTCCACCTCCATAAGTTGGGAAATCAGGGTCGCTAGCAAAGTCCCATGAATTGGCTGTGTTCTCATTAAAAAAAGAGTTCGAAACCTTGAGTTTTCCAGCCCCTACTGTAGAAATTGCGCCACCCCAACCAGCTCCATTGTTTATAAAATCTGAACTATTTACAGACACAACACTTGTCGAATCCATATAAATAGCACCTCCTTTATATGAGCTATTATTACTTAATTCTGTTCCGGATAATTCTAACTTTGAATTTTCAACATAGATCGCCCCACCAAGTGAATCACATGAGTTAAGATAAATTCTGGAATCTTTTAAAGACATCCTTGATTGACTTAGATAAATTGCTCCACCATGTAGACCCATATTGTTAGACAAATCGAGATTTTTAGCCGCTACTAATGAATTAGATACATTCAAGGCTGAACCACCTAGTTCAGCGTTACCACGCTTGATCTTTAAATTTTCAATCCTTACAGTATCAGAGTTATTTAAAACGGAAATGTTAGGTTCTGTAATAGCAATATTTAATTTGGTGTCATCCATTGATTCTCCCATCAAAGTTATCTGCTTATTATCTATGGTTACCCCGCCTTGCCAGATGCCATTCAACACCAAAACGGTATCTGTTGAGGATGCTTCATCAATCCCTTTTTGAATCGTTAAATATGGATTGTTGACTGAACCATCGCCTGATTCATCGTCTCCTGTTGTAGAAACATGTAAAATATTTCCTTTTACAATTGAAATTATTAATACTATTAAAATCCAAAGATTTCTCACTGTTGACACTCCTTTTGTATCGTAAAGATTTAGCATTGTTTAGAACAATGTTATATTGATTGACTTTTTATACCTGATGAATAAAAAACGGCACTTTAAATTTTAAATTAAGAGTCCTATTAATATTTGAATAAGCTTAAAATAATATAGCATATATAGTAGCGAATAATTATGATTTAATCTAGTGTTTTGAAATCGAAATAGAACATTTATAGTACTAAGTGACTTAAAAATTTTAAGTAATTGAACATTTAAATTTATCATGAATTAAAAGCGAAAATTTTGTAATTCTATAATAA
>MDTB01128910.1_pt1 | contig 12410 bp, 4 predicted proteins | sample 811161 | NCBI WGS metagenome assembly MDTB01 (sample SAMN05326650, study PRJNA326480) | marine metagenome | isolation source: seawater | place: Mediterranean Sea | collected 2009 | reverse complement strand
CTACGGTATTGACCATACAAAAATAATGGTAAAATAAATAACAATATTCTAATCATTAACGTATCACCGCAAATTTTCCGATATGATGCTTGGTTTTTTTCTTTAGCTTTTTATTATCATATTTACTATTTGAATAGTAATCATTTTTCAGACTACCCTGAATATCACCATCGTCATCATAGGTATCAATACAGAACTCTTGCTCTTTTGGAAATTCAATTACATAAATATATAGTCCAGGAGCCACTTCAGGACCTTCTTGATTATTTCCAGTTCTTAAATTCCACCACGCATTCCCATCAAATTGTTGGGAATGCTGAAACGTTGTAACATGTTCACCAAGAATTGTATAGATGGATATCTGACACTCCGTAGGTAAGTTTGTAAATCGAATTTTTCTTAAATTAATACTTTCATTAAATCGAGAACTAGCTTTATAAGGATTAGGAACAACCTTTATTGTATCAAGACAAAGAGTATCAGAAATACCTACATTTTCCCCTAATTTTGACATATCAGATAACCAACTATCTCCATCAACAAATAATTTTTGAGGTTTAATAATAAGCTGTTCACCACCCATCCAAAAATAAGCAGGACGCCATGGGTTATTTCGCTCACCATCATCCTCCATATCAATGAATATTGATTGTGGAGCTACACCATATTCAGGAATTGAGTTTGCGTACCATAGAGACCCCTGATAGAAAATAGTATCACCCTGATTATAGTCTTTAGTATCGTCAAAAGCTTTTCGACTTTTGTATGAGTTCTCAAGAGCTAATGCTAAATTTAAATTATAGTTATAAGCTTCAAGCCAAGCACCTGCGATTCTAAGGGAATCCTTTATTAAAAAAATATCTTCTCCAGGTGTCCAAACAAAGTCACCAGCACCATTATTAAAGTCAATCGGAGAACTGTCTAACGATCCATAATCATTACATTTTAGACCTACTTCTTTGCCAGTCCACATATTAGTTATTTTAAACGGGAAATACATATCCCCCGTTCCAGACGCATTTGTGATATTAACCTTAGATCCATCTAACGGATCTGAAAAAAATTCGATTTTATAATCAAAATTAAGTCTACGCAGATAGCTACTAACATTAGTATAAGATAGCTCTGGAAGTACAGAAACAGTATAGAAAAAAGCCACGGTACTATCCATCAGAGTATTTTCATCCCAATACCATACAAGCTCATCCAAATCTACTTCTGGAACCGAACTCACATTTAAAGGAATTTTATTAGTCATTTTATAACGAATACCCTTAAACTGATTACTCCACTTACCAACCTGGGTTATTATTTTATATTGAGGAACTTCATAACCATTACCCTTATCAATAGCTCCAGGAAGCCTAGATATAGAATCAGATTCAATGAAACTTAAGGTGCTTTTAGAATGATAGTCCATACTATCATCTACCACATAACCATAGACATAGGGATTCTCACATGCCATACCTTCAACTGCACTGCTACTTTGACTAGCTTGGATCTCATACCTAACAAGATCCTGAACTATCTTTGTTCTATCAACAATAAAATAATTTCTATCGCCAGTACCAATATTACTTTGATCTGAAGTAAATAATGCTTCTATATCATCAGCATCTGGAAAAGAAACATCTAACGCAGTATAGCCTGGAACAACAGTTATAAAATTTAAGTCTCCAGCATTACCCTTTTTTGATTCTAAAAATGGATATCCACCCAAAGGATTTGCGTCGATGCGAATCGAGTCTCCAGCATTATCAAAGAAAATTATAGAATCTGGACCTACAAAGTTTCCCGGGTTAGAAAGAGGCCATACTGTATCCGCAGTAAAGATACCTGATGAATCAGTCTCAGTAAATGAAATCTCAAATCTAGGCATACCCATATCATAGGCTGTTACTGTATATGTATACTCAACACCATCAATCACATTCGAATCGATATAAGAATATTGAAGCCCCGTATCACCACCCAAACTAAAACGTGGTAGATAGGGATCTAGACCTGCTACAAAAGATCGTCGAGTATATTCATCCTCACAATCACCACTGTAATCATAAATGCAATGTGAAAAGTCTTCGTTATCATCATAATCAAACTGCGCATAAGGAAGCCATCCAACAAACTCTCCATTGAAGTCATAGAGTTTGTCGTCTTCTGCTCCCCAGGTAACCCCACCATCAATAGAGCGATACAACTTATAACCTTCAAAATCAGAATACCCAGTCAACGAATCGTACGAAGCTTCTGAAGAGGCGTCCCAAGAAACAAGTACCTGGCCGTGACTAGCAACAGCATAGATATTTGGACTTTCAGGAGAAGAAAAATAACTAAAAATTACATCTACAGAGTCAGTACTAATTCTATTTTCACTATCCATAACCTGTAAAACATATCTATATTGTGTATACCTACTGGAAGGATCCTCATCAACCACTGTCACAGTCTCACCCTGAGTAAAAGTTCCATTTGGTGCTGTCCAATTGTAAATCAAATCATTGCCTTCAGGATCAAAAGATGCGCTTGCATCTAAAATCGTGCTAGAAGACTGATATTTTGGAATCCTCTTTGCATTTCCAGCATCTGCTACTGGGCATAGGTTACCCTCAATAGTAATATTTAACGTATCATAGGAAGAACAAAATCCATCATTGACCATTAACGATACTCTATAAACTTGCTCACTAACCAAATCATTAGGACTTGTAACTAACGGTCTATTAGAACCTGAACCACTTATTTCTAATCCGTCAAGAGAAGACCAACTATAATTTAATGTGTTCCAATTGACATCATATGAACGTGAAGCTGATAAATAAAATTCATATTCACAGGTCACTATATCATCACCAGCGTCTGCTACTGGAGCATCATTATCCAAATAATTAATACTTATTGTATCAGAGTCACTTTGTTCCGAATCAGTGACAATAAGTACAAAGGAAAAAATATTATCTGAACTGGTAGTAGGAAATTCAAAATTAGTTGTAGCAGAAGTTGGACTAGAAAAGTTACTATTAAAACCATCAAGGGAGATCCACTGATATGAGATTTCTTCATCTTGTGGATCCTCAGATTCCGATCCATCTAAAGCGGCTAAAAAATCACAACCATTACTAAGGACCTGATCTGACCCAGCATCAGCTCTGGGACACATATTTGCTTTTATAAAAACTTTAACTGTGTCTAAATCTTCACAAGAATTTCCATCATCAAAAATTCTTAACTGCACCAAAAATTCAGTATCTTCTGCTAAATCTTTTGGATACTTAAACCTTGGGTCTACCTCATCAGACTCACTATTTGTTATAACTAAAGTCTCTTCCCACTCATCTCCAACAGAATTCAATACACTCCACTCATAATTAACATCTCCATCAGACACTATTGACCCGCTACCATCAAGATAAGTGTAGTTAGATGAAGATCCATCACCATCACAAATAGATAAATCAGATCCAGCATCCGCATCGCACTGAGCATATACTGAATTCAATCCAAAAAATACAGTCAGAAAAAAAAGCATGGTCCGCCTGGTAAATATCAAAATTTCAGTCCTATAGCGAACTGATTAGTAAAATTCAATATATCATAATCCACAAAAGCATAATCTACGGTCAACATCATCTTTCCTAAACGGATATTAGCACCTGCCCCTAAACTAAAACCTGCAGTATCATGATTCAAATGGTTGCCTGCTCTAAGAAAATACATCTGCTTCCATCCATACTCCATCCCAACACTACCGTAGACAACATAATCACTGGACTTAATACCATCCATACTTAACATAAGAGTGTTGCTCTCATTTTTCAAAAATGAACTATTTGGCCCCACCAAAGCATTCTCTATACCTAGCCTAAACGTCAATGGAAGCGGAAACTTATCTGTTATCCTCTGCAAACTGCCATCCACATCAATCGTATCAGCAACCTGCACACTTAGGTCTTCTCCTTTATACCGAACTTCTGGGCCAAAATTTGTGATACTCATACCCAATAAAGTACCATAAATACCTGTGTCAAAATTTGATCCAATATCATACGATACAGCCTGCATATCTGTCTCTGCAATACGGTCTCTAATATAATTAATTGACCCACCTACCTTAAGACGGTCTGTTAAACTACGAGCATATGTTGCCCTCGCAGAAAGGGAAAGAACCTTAAAGTCTTCACCAGTACCATCTGGAAAATCCTCAGTCGTTACTTCCATTGGACCACTATCTAGATAAAACAAATGTAAACCAATAAAATCAGAAGATCCTAAACGAGTACCATACGTTAAGACACCATGGGAAATATCAGCCAAATATTGCACTTGAGAAAAATATGCTTCACTTTTCTCTATAAAAGCAATACTAGAAGAATTATATGGGATACCTGCTACGCCACGACCCGATGCTACATGAGATCCACCCATTCCAATAGCTCGAGCTGATGTTTCTAACTTCAGAAAACTACCAGCAGCAGTAGCAACCTTTGTAACAACATCAGGGATACTACGGTATTGACCATACAAAAATAATGGTAAAATAAATAACAATATTCTAATCATTAACGTATCACCGCAAATTTTCCGATAAATGGATCCAAGTTCTCAGATTCAACATGAAAGATATATAAACCAGGAGAAATTTCCTGATTATTAACTGACCTCATATCCCACCATGCATTTCCAGATACAGCATCCTCATGCTCAAAAGTACTTACCTTTTCACCAGTTAATGAAAAAATTCTGATAGTACATTTTTCAGGTAAATTTGTAAACCTTAGTTGTCTCAAATGCTCAGCCTCTTTAAATCCCGATGCCACTCTATACGGATTGGGAACTACACGAACTTTTGATAAATCACTTACAGGAACAACACCTGGATACACCTGAACAAAATTCCTATCTAACACTGTGGTACCCTTCGAATTTTCAATAGAAGCATAGCCATCAGGGCTTGCCCACTGATCAGGGTTAGAATAATTCGTATCAACCTCAGTCTCATATTGCCCATTACCAATATCATTATACGTCACCTTGAAAGGCGGCTCTACACCCATATCAAAAGATACTACTGAATATGTATATTCAAGACCATCAACCACAGCATCATCTCGAAATTTATATTTATAAGTCACACCATCAACTTCAACCCAATCTGACTCTGATAAACGAATCATTTCTAAACCAGTATCATTTCCAAGACTAAACCAAGGAAAGTAAGGATCCTGCCCACTAATACCATGATTTCTCCTCAATTCTTTTGGACAATCATAGCTATTAGAATAAACACAATGTAGAGAATCTTGCTCTCTGGACAAATCAAATTGTTGATAGGGACGCCAACCAGCAAAAACTCCATCTACATCATAGATCATATCTTCTGCATTTCCCCAGGTAGCGCCAGCATCTTTACTCTTATAAATCCTATAACCTTCAAAGTCAGAATAACCAGTAACAACATCCTTAGACTCTTCCGCAACATCATCCCAATATATATCAACATATCCTTGACCAGTAACAGCATGAACCGTTGGCCTTGAAGGTGGAGTAAAACCTTGGTAACGCGAGTTATACATTACCTGCGCAAATTTAGCGTTATTGATCAAATCATCTTCGGTCTGCCCAAACACAATACAAAAGGAAAATGGAACTTCTCTACCTACAGGTAAGTCAAATGGGCCACAACTCATTATTAATACACAATCGAGCCCAAAAGGCTCTCTAGTATAAACATTTTCTAACTTCAAGCCTTCTACGGAATCAAAATGAGGATTTAGCTCTTCACCTAAATCAGTGCCAGGATTAGGAGTATGAAAGTGCCAAGATTTCTCTCCAGCACTAAGATTAGATGTGTCTCCCACCATTAATTTATATAAGATTTCTTCTTTATTTTTAGCAACCGGACATCCTTCATAGCCAGCGTAACAGCTACTGGAATTTGATTCTGGCGAAACTACGCCAGGACGCTGATACCAATCAACCCAATGCCAATCAGTCATTTTTAAAGGCTCACCAGGAAAGATATCAATGGTTCCATCCTGATCAAGGTCAATACTACCCGTAGCTTTTGGAGAGTCTAATAACTGAGTTGCAACAACTCCAAAATCATTTCCAGGTGAGTTAGTAACAGTCGGCTCATCTAAAGTATAACCACCAACGCCAGAGATACCATCATGATCTCCAATCATAGCCATACTGATTAACATACGATCATTATTCACAACTAGAGTATCCCAATAATATTTCATAAAATCATCATCGTTTGTATGCAAACCTCCGTTGTAACCGTTCCAGTCTCCCATTAAAACATCGGCATCCATATAAAAACCAAGAGACATTCCACTATAATTAAAACCTTTTCCACCATTTAATTTTGTACCATCCGGCATTATCATACCTTCACCACAATTTTGAACACCATCAACTAAAATTGGGTTACCATCTTCATCCTCAGCACACCAATCACCACTTTCGTTTCTTACTTTAACAGTTACAAACATAATGTCCTCAGCGTACGATACTCCATAAGAGTGGGCTGTAGCCATTACCTTAAGCCCCATAGGATATCCAGTCTGCTCATACTCATTATTAGTATTAACGTTATTACCTCTATGAGCCCATCTATCGTCAAATTCCATGTATACATCCATATCAGATATAAAACGACCAGGAACCTCCTCCCAACAATCAGGATCCTTTCTGGATTGTGAGCAACCAGGTAGATTGATATTAAAGTCTTGAGACCAAGATCCTGGCCAAAATGATTCTAACTGCCCCGTAGCAGGATTAATACGTTGAGGCCATGTGTTTGAATATGCCGAATGAGCTAGTACAGGATACGTATCATCGCCAGAAACCCAAGGAGTTGATTCAAAAATATCTTTCGCATTATAATCAGTCTGGTGAGAGTTAACCCTAGACATCGTTGACGCATGCCAATCTGTTTTATATTCTGTATCAATAAAATGAGATTCTGCCGCATTGGCACCGTAGTACACATAGGCATCGTCCTCTGTCCATTCTTCCTCATCTTCACCATAATCATAAAAGTCAAACTGATCTTCCCTGCTTATCAATGCTGGTCTTAAAGCCCATGGATAAATAAAACCTACACGAGCAGAAGTCTTATTTGGATCTTTTGATCCAAGAGTGCTAAGTACAATTTTTCTGTCATCATGGTTAAAATAAAATTGCTTATCACCATTGATCTCTTCAATAGATAACTTTTCATTATTTGGGTTATATAGCCCATCATCATTCCCCATCTCAAAAAGTATACCTTTATAGGTGGTATCACCGCTTAAGGGATACCAGTCATCATAAGCAGAAGAAGACTCCCATATACTATAAACAGGAAGCCCTTCACTATCTATAATGGTTTCTAAATTTTCCCAAGAAAAATGCGCGGTGTTTTTATTACCAGGCAATGCACCAATAAACGATACCGCAGGCAAATATGAGTAGTCACCCCAAATTCCCGCAGGATGAAAATCCCAGTTAATAAAGCTACCATAATTTGTTATTGCACTCTTTACGCGGCCCTGATCGATAAAACCTTTAGCCCTGTCACTCATAGGATTTGTAGGAAAAGGATTATCTCCAATTTTTGCTGCTGAGGATTGTCGAAATGGATCTGGTGGCCCATGCAATTGCTTCAGTTTTCGATCTACGCCAAATACGATAGCGAAAGAAAAAATAAAAAATTTAATGTAGGTAAAATATTTCATAATAATTAATCAAAATCAATTCGAATAAAAAAGTTAATCTCCCGTGGAGATGAAAGACGCCATGGCCTATCATAATATCCACTAGATTTATCTGCGTAAACACCTGCCCCATTGGGGTCCGTTCCTGGAAGACCAACATAGTTAGTGTAATAAGTCCCTGGGTCATCAGGCTTTCCTGTCATAGCATAAATATCCCAAGCGTTTCGTATATCAAGCAAATTGAAAAGATTTAACCCCATAGAAAATCTATGCTCCATTGCATCAAAATATTTGGAAAAAGATAAATTAATATTTTTATATGCAGGGCCGCGCTTTGAATTAGGCTGTCGTAAATCCTCTGCTGGATCTTTGCCTCTAAAAATTATTGGCGTATAGGGATAACCGCTCTGATAAAATGCAGTTAAAGATGCTTGTATACCAAAAGGTAAATATGAATAAATATAATACGTAAGATCATGAGGCCTATCATAATAGGCTAAATTTTCCTGACTCGGCGCATCGACAAACTGACCTGAGATACTAGCCCAAGCATATTCACTATTAATTTTTGCTATTGAATATGTGTACTGTAATTGTGAACCAAAAAATGCATATCTCCAGTCAATTGTCAAATCCAGTCCTTTTGCAGAACCGTAATCCCCATTCGATGCAACATTATATTGATAAACACCCGACCTCTCAAGCGTGTAGCGCGTTAGCTGGTCCATATCTCTTACCCAGGCACCTATCATATAAGCCCAATTCTCACCAATCTGGACATTGAAATTCGCACCATATTGCTGAGTTCTCTGAGCGTTCATAGTTGCATTACCAACAGCCCCCTCTCCCTCTTCAAATAATTCTTCTGGATCTTCTAAGCTATTTGTGTTGAGATATACATTCTGATAAATAGGATTTTGAAAATACAAACCATAGTTAAATGTAAACGTAGATTTATCTGTGATAACATGACTAAAACCAACACGCGGACTAATTTTGTAAGACCATTTTGAGTCTTTTAAGAATATCTTTTGCCTAGCTAAACCAGCAATATCAGAAGCATCTTCTCCAGGCTCCCAAATATCATTATTGTTTAAATCAGAATAAAACCAAGGCCTTCCAGGACTAAAATTACCTAACGTATCAGACCAAACCTGCGAATTATAATCAACCATATCAATTCTTACGCCATAGTTAATCACCATCCATGGAACCTCAAAAGTATTTTGAATATATGCAGAAAATTCTTCAGGCTCTCTAAAATCATCCCACTTACCATTATTATTTGCATCCGTATACTGCTCACCTTTGTCCCACCTTCCATTTTTCTCACCTGGGTCAGCTTCTTCATAACCTTCGTCACCAAGCAGTAAGCCATCAGGACCAGTGTCCTGCCAATATTCAGCAAATGTTTGAATTTTTGCTCCAGATCCTAGCCAAGGATCTTTCACTTCATAAAAATTAAGTTTGTGGGACTTATAATCGATTCCAACTCTTATTTTCCATTTATCTGAAATTTGGCTAGTTACGTCTACCCTGACTTCATCCGTTATTGATGTTGAGTTTGCGTAGAAAGTATCATGTCCTCCAAAAGCTCTACTCTCATCCCAAGCAACACCAGTAAAAGGATCAGGCATATAATAATGCAAATTGATCAACCCAATATTATCAAGAAAACCTAAATTAATAGGCACACCATCATACCCTGGAGTATTTTGATAATCTAAGTAAACACTTTCGTAATCATAAAATGGTTCAAAATCTTCATACATCTCTGGTTCCAGCCAATAAGAACCATCCCTTTCATAAAGACCTTTTATTTTTTCTGGGCCATTCCATTGCTGATCTCCATTTACATCTTCAAAACTTTCACCAGGATCCCAGACACCATTTCCATTATCATCATCAAAGTCTTCAGCTATAGCCCAGTTCCATAATCCTGGCTCTGCACCGTGATACCACCCACTTCTTTCGTCTATATTTTTATATCTAATCGTATCCCCGTCCTCTCCAATAGAAAATGGCACAACAAATTCATTCTCAGGATCAGAAATTTGCTTATAACCAGCAGGATGTCTCCACTCAAACCAATTAGGATAACCATCAGAATCGTTATCCCTCCATCGAACACCTTGAAACTGATCTTGCTTAAAACGAGAATATCTCATTGTATAAAAAGTGTTTTGCGATACGGAGTGATTTACCTCAAAATTATATCTATATGTATCTCTAAAAAGCTCATTACGACCCTCGTCCCAATAAAGATAACGAGGACTAAAAGCCTGCCTATGATTCTCAACCTGCCAGTAAGAACCATGAAATCTAAGTTTATTTGTAAACTTATAACTTAGTTTTGTGAAAATATCCCAAGTATTATCAAAACCAAAACCTCTAAATCCTGCGACATCATCCCAAGGATAGACAAGATTATTTTGATTTTGCTGTAATAGGTCTAGGTCAACATCTTCTGGATTAAGAAAATATTTATTACCCTGATAAATTTTATTATCAAACTCATAGACACTGTATTTATCTTGAGTAGAATATTGCCCTGAGACCCAAAATGTTAATCTTGGGATACCAAGAATAGGACCACCAACTCCAAAATTATAGTCATTATAGCCACGGTTTAGATCGTAATTATTCGTTTCTAAATCATTGCCAAGTGCTGAGTTAATCAGAGCACCAACACCGCTTGTTTCATATCTAAAATGATATTCAATTTCATTAGAGCCAACTTGAGTATGCCAGTTAGAAACGGCAGATTGGGCGTCTCCATATTCAGCATTGAAACCACCTGGCTGCCAATCAAATTGCCTAATAGCAAATAAATTCAACCTTGTACCAGAGCCTATAGAGCCAAAAATAGGATTTCTTAAATACATCCCATCCATCATATAAGCTATTTCACCCGACCTACCTCCCTTAACATGAATTTCTTCGATACCACGCTCCTCATGATCTGGGACTGACTTTGTTCTACTCTCAACTTTAACAACACCAGACTGAAGAGTGTAAAGCTCAGTTAAATCTCGTATAGGAAGCGCCTGTATAGCTTCTTTATCAACAGTTATTTTTTTTGCCGTTGTACCTTTTTCGACTAAAGGTTTTTCACCAACAACTTCAACCTCATCACCCTCAACAGCGGCAACAGGTAACTTGAAATTAAGCCATGAAGTTTGGTCCATTACGACATTAACGCCAGTGATAGTTTGTTTTTGATATCCCATCATCTGCACCACAACATCATACTCTCCCACAGGTATATTAAGGATAATATAATTACCTTCCATGTCAGCAGCCGCACCTACACCTACAGCAGGCACATAAATATTCGCTCCTGGAAGTGGACTATTATCGATGTCTGTTACTTTACCACGAATTGTTCCGTCCGTTCCTCCATAAAGCAACGAAACACTAATAAATAAAACAAATAATAGTTTCAAACATTTTGTCATTCGCTAAGCTCTCTTAAGTCAATCGTCTGAATACCTATCTGATTATTAATATAAAATGGATCATAATTAAAATCTGGATGTTCTTTAATTTGTCGAAGCTCAATTGTTTTAACAGGACTCATTAATTTTTTGAAGACACTATTTTCTTCTTGAATATCCACAGATGTCAACTCAATTCTATTCAACCCTACCCAGGATTGATTAAGTGAGTCCAGGTTGCCATTGTTTGGAGTTTGGAAAGAATCGTAAGGGTGCTCAGTCCATCTTATATAAATTTCACTTTTAGCTAAACCTTTATTCTTTACAAGCCAAGAGATTGTTTTTTGACCAAAATCAACGCCGCTTCCCACCATTGTCATAGTTGTAACCATAGTAATTTTAAAACAATCAGCGAAAGTGGTGTCCCTTGCGGGAACCGCAAAGCTAGATCTATATCCAGCAGGAACAGTTACGCTAGATGATTCAACTTCATACGATTTTTCAATAAAATATACCGCAATGTCTGTAGTATCATAATAGGCAGTATCAACCATTTCTCCATCCCGAAGGAAATTATCTGAAGTATAATACAAGACCTGGCTTTCTAAATTTCTTTTATGCCAAAAACCATTCTCAATTTCATTTGGACTAAAGTAAAACCCCAATGGTAAAAAATACGATGGATAAGAAACTTGATTTAGGTGATCTGTATTATGAAAAATATGATAATTATAAAAACGTTCTGTCTCTCCACCAGCTTCTTTTGACCATTCGGACTTTGTGATATAATATTCGTCAGGGTCCACTACATCACCAATCACATGACCAACTTTTTCACGAGTAAATAATGTAACTAGCGAATCAACGACTTCAACATATTGCTGTTTAATATCAGTGAAATCTACCGACTCAATAATATTTTCATATTGTGTGCCCCATCGACTTACGATATCAGCTCCAAGACCAATTTCTAATAAAACTTGAGGATTATCTTGATCTGACCAATCAACAATCAAACTATTTGGCTTATCGCCAATCAGATAAAGCAATTTATCAGGTTCACCATCTCCATCGATATCTTTTGATGTATATTCTTCTTCATCATCGAATAAAGCGTTACCAGTATCTGTGAATTCTTCACCATTCTCATAGTATCCTGAGTTATCAGCATCAACGTATTGCTCATGGTCATCCCATTTTCCATTACAATTACGATCTTGATAAGGCTCATTTAAGTCATAAGTACCTGAAGAATCTATATCATAATATG